>OFGD01001831.1_pt1 | contig 9847 bp, 8 predicted proteins | sample 1521671 | NCBI WGS metagenome assembly OFGD01 (sample SAMEA3504114, study PRJEB24116) | mouse gut metagenome | biome: mouse gut; feature: mouse-associated habitat; material: faeces | place: Denmark | collected 2011 | reverse complement strand
CCTTACGGATATGCAGAAAATTCTTTCTCCCACCGCAGAAGGGGCTTCGGTTTCCTCCGACCTGTTCAAGACACAGGGAACGCTCTTAGAAAACCCTGACCCGGCGTCAATCCTGGCGGACTTGGAAGAAAAATTAGCGGACAATTTTCCAAAACCGCCAAAAGTCAACACAGAAATCAAATATGTCCAAAAATCCATGGAAGAATATTTAAGCCCGGCTTTTTACATGATACCTGCGATCGACAACTCCGCCGACAATGTCATCTACATCAATCAGGGACATTTGCCGGATGACCTGTCGCTCTTTACGACTCTCGCCCATGAGGGGTATCCCGGACATCTATACCAGACAACCTACTACGCCAGCCGGAACCCAGATCCCATCCGGACTCTATTGAACTACGGCGGTTATGTAGAAGGCTGGGCGACCTACAGTGAGATGATGAGTTATTACTACGCCCCTGTTTCTAAGGAACAGGCAACGCTGATGCAGAAAAACACTTCTGTGATTCTGGGGCTTTATGCCCTTGCCGATATGGGAATCCACTATGAAGGATGGACGCTTCTGGACGCGGTGTCTTTCTTTCGGAGCTATGGAATCACCGATACGGATACGATAGAAAAGATTTATGATTTGATCATTGCCGATCCGGCGAATTATCTGAAATATTATATTGGCTATGTGGAATTTCTTGAGATGAAAAAAGAAGCGCTTGAGGCGTGGGAAGATGATTTTTCTCAGGAGAAATTCCATAAGGCAGTACTTGATGTGGGACCGGCGCCGTTTGAATTAGTGCGGGAATACGGGTTGAAGAGGTAGCGGGGAATGTGCCATTAGTGAAATGCGACTTCCATCTTAACGCCGTCTTTTCCGCTCAGGCCTGTGATGAAATGATAGCATACCCGCTCTTCCATTTCTTCACAGGCATAGACGTTAAAATAGCTGTGCCGCATGAACTCTGAAAGATGTAAAAAAATGTTTTTTGCTAATAGATAGGAAAATTTTTCCAATACAATGTTCACATAAATCTTCTGGCTGTCATCCGTCTCGACGCGGCATTCGCCCACTCCGTCTTCCACTCCAAGAAATAAACGGATATCCTCTAGCATCTCTGGCTTTGCATGTGAACGGAATTCTTCAAAAATTTTTAAATTTTCTCGCTCCATTTATTTTTGTCTCTCCTGCTTCTTATTCTCTCTAACTCAGTATTGCCATAAACCAGCCACTATATCGCTACCCGAAAAACAGCCGGTAACAAAGATATACGACGACCATAACCGCCACACAGGCCGCCTCCGCCAGAATGATTTTTTCCTTGCCCTTCTTCCCGTCTTTCCTCAGTTCCTCCGGTTCCATCAACATCGCCCAAGGACTATGCTTCTGCATGGTAAACGCAATCCCTTTCTTATCGCTCTCTCCGATAGATTTCAGGAATTCCCGCCAGTTCCCTTCTAAGAGTTTCATCCCTCTGATCAGATCTGCCTGGATATTCTGGTTTTTCAGAAACATCTGGAAGAACCCCGCCCGCTCGGAATACGCCTCCTGCTGCCGGTATACGGAATCCCCTTTTTTCTCTATGAATATCTTATATGCATATTGAAGCCCCTCTTCCGCTGCTTTCTGGGGACTTTTCGTCTTCTCGTAAATATTCGTCGTGTAATGATATACCTTATAGACGCCCTTCTGGGCAAGATAATAGTCTACCATCTGGTTAATAGCGCTCTTGACCGGAACCTTCAATGCGCTGTTCTTCCCGGAACTCTCTGCATATACCTGTCCTTTGATAGACGTAAGCGCCGCAATCAGCCCCGTCACCTCTTCGTTCTTGGCGCTGATACCCGGATTCTTGAGCAGATTTCCGCTCCCGCCCATATGTGCGGCAAAGCTGTTCGCCCTTTCCAGTTCTTTTCCGGTCACTGCCGCCCTCCCCACCGTGATGCCCGGTGTTTTGGAAGCCTCTTTTCCGGCTTTGCTTATGGCCTGGTTTCTCTGGCTGATCTGCTGCTCTCCGGAACGGCTCCTGGTATCATACTCCTGACTGATTCGGACATTCCTGCCCTTCGTCACACTGTAGATTCTTCCTTCCTCCTCAGATGATGCGGACAGATTCCCGGAAGATGCATTCGTAACAGAAGCGGTATACATACCTTTCTTGCCCCTGCCGCCCCGTGCTTCCTGCATCTGTGTTTCCGGCATGAAAAATCGGGTGTTCCCCCCAGTCTTCATGGTGCCCCGTGTATAAAATCTGTCCGCAGCCCCAGGAGAAATCGACTCGCCCGTCGTCTGCTTATATACGCTGGATTTAACGACCTTAACTGCCTCTCTTTGTCCGGATTTCTCCAACAGTTCCAGAAGCTCATTCAGATCTTCCTCCAGTAAAAGGTTCAACTTCTGAGACAGGACTTCATTCAGCCGTTCCATCTGAACGGCCTGCTCCTCTCCCAATGTATGTGTCAGGATTGCCTCCAAAAGTGCAAGATAGAGCTTGGATAATTCGTTAAGCTGCGCCGAAAGCTGGGTGTCACCTGAGGGCATCCATGCAAGAAACGCCTCCCATATTTTCTGTTCCATCTCAAGAGTCCACTTGACATCAGCTTCCTCCAGAAGCTTCCCCTCGATTCCAAACCACTTGCTCTGCTTGGAAAGTTCCGGTGTATCCCGTTTCTCTTCCGTACGGTTTCTGCCATTGTCCTCTTCCTGCTGCGCTTTTCTGTCGGCACGCTCCTTCTCCAGATTCTCCTTCGCCTCCGCCGCGTGTCTGGCAGCTTCGGTAATCAAGACTTGCCCAGCCTCCATCTGTGCAATCTTTTTCGCCATCCTGTTCTCTGCTGCCACAGACGCAGCCGTCGGCAGGCTCAAATCCCCGCCCGCTTCTTTGACCCTTGGCATGACCTATCCCCCTCTGCTGCCGCTTCTTTAAAACAACTCTGATACGGATTCTCTTATAATACATATCGGCGCAATCACAGATGTTTTAACCTCTCATCCGATATTTTTTCAAATTAACGCAAATACGGAAAAAGGGAACGGTATCTTCTTCCCGCTCCCTTGTGTCTTCGCAATATTCCAACCCAATCTTCTTATTTGGAAACTCCGGCCTTCTCGTAGTAGCTGTCGAACAGATCGCCGATTGCGCTGTGAGTGTCCTGAGAAATAGACGGCAGAGCCTTGCCCCATGACTTGGTCGCCTGCTCAAAGCCCTTCTCTACTGCTGCCTGCATCTCCTTCATCTTCTCCGGATCGTCTCCTGCAAGTGCATAAGCAAAATCAAAGATTCTCTGTGAAGTCTGCTTTACGCCCCAGTATCCGTCTTCGGAAATCGCCTGCTGAGCCTCTGCCTTCGTCTGTGCGTCTACCGTGAAGTTGCCGCTGGCAATCCTTCTCCACATGTCGTCGCCATTCGCACTCATGCCGGTAATTCCCTGTTTCTGGAACATCTGAGTCATCATGTTTGTGAAGCGTGCCATCTGGTTATCCAGATCAGCCTTCAAGCTCTGCACCAGTGAAGCCCTCTCGGAATCGCTCATCTTGTTCGTTACTTTCGTGTCCTTGCTAAATTCTACACGGTCTGTGTTAGCCTGTGTATTCTTCTTATCTACGGCATTCACCGCATCCTTATTCTGCTCCTGTGCTGCCTTCTCTGCCGCCGCTACATTGTTCGCATTTGAAGTATATCCAGTTGTCGCCTGGACATTCTGATAATAAAGGTCATTGATTTTCACAGTATTTCCTCCTTTTCTTCTTCTCTTGATCTAGTACAGCATTGCACTAGCGTGCTAAGAAAATCTTATATATGTTTATATTACTTATATCGGCGGCAATAGGAAAAAATTAAGGAACTCCTTGTAAATAACTTCCAGATTTGTTTTGTACTTGCCAATCTTTCAGTTTTTCTGTAAAATCATCATATACATTACGGAAGGAAGCCATTTACCATGACCAACTTAGCCCAATACGAAAGCATAACATTAAGAGAAGAATTATCCATTAAGGATATTTATTCCATCCACTATTTTGAATATTCCAAGGATTTCATATACGAAGGAGAATCCCATGACTTCTGGGAGCTGCTTTTCGTTGACTTCGGCAGCATTGAAGTCACTGCTAATACACAGACCATTCCTTTGAAAAAGGGCGAGATGATTTTTCACAAACCAAATGAATTCCATGCCTTGCGGGCGGACGGAAAGGTTGCACCGAACCTCATCGTCATTTCCTTCAAATGCGACGCCCCTTGCATGCACTTTTTCGAGAACCAGATAATCACCATTGACAATAACGAGAACTTTTATTTGGGGCAGTTGATTGCCGAAGCCAAAAGAACCTTTTACACGCCTTTGAACAACCCGCTGATATGTAAGCTGAACCGCTATTCCCAGACAACCTTTGGAAGCGAGCAGATTATTAAGACTTCTTTGGAACTGATGCTGATTAACATCTTCCGGCGTCTGGCTCCGCGGGATAATACTCAGTTTGCCCCTTCCACCCCCCCCCCCGATGAATTCCCAGAACAGCGATATGACGCGTATGAACCAGATCGTACAATATCTGAACAAGCATGTCCGTGAACGGCTCACCGTTTCCGATATCTGCCGGGACAATATTATCGGCAAATCCCAGCTCCAGCACTTGTTCCATCAATATGAAGGCTGCGGAGTCATCGAATATTTTTCACGCCTCAAGATTGATACCGCCAAGATGATGATAAGGGAGAACCGCTATTCCTTTACGGAGATTGCAAATGCACTGAATTACTCGTCTTACCAGTACTTTTCTTTGCAATTTAAGAAATATACCCGGATGTCTCCCTCTGAGTACAGTTCTTCTACAAAGATTTTTACGGAAAATAATCTTGATGCGGTAACTCCGGCACGTGCCATAATCTAACGAGGGCGCTGCCAAAAAACAACGCCCCCCTCATGGAAGTTGATTAACCCTTAATCTCTATTCTCATTTTCCAGAGAATATGCTATTTTACAGCTTTTCCGATAACACGCAATCCCATACTTATGAATCGTCCGCATCCCGTCAGACCTTAGAACCTGAACATACCCATCTTCTTCAATCTGTCTCATAGCCTCGTCACATGCCTGCTCATACCGTCCGTTCTCCGCATATTTAACCTCTATAATACATCCTGTCTTTAAGGCAGGGACTTCCAACCGGATATCCGTGTACCCTACGCCTGATTCTACATTCGACTTGACCCCCCAACTGCCTTCTGCACGCAACAACCCCAAAAGCATTCCGTGATAAAAGTTCTCTTTCATTTCTTTCCTTACGAACGTATCCCTGATACTAATAGAATCAGACAGGAATTCATTGAATAACTGCTGTACCTCTAACGCCTTGCCCGCTTTCACAGCCTCGCAGAAATGCTTCCACCTCTCTGTGTCACCGACAATTTTCAGTTTAAACCAGGAACGAATCCGTTTCTCATAGATTCCCAATACTTCCCTGTTTGGAATTACAAGCCTGTGCAGGCCATTTTCAGGCTCCCCGGCATCCGTCAGGTATCCTGTCGCCAAAAGCACACTCCACAAATAAGTTTGACGTACCTCTTCATCCTCACTGTCTAAATCCGTGTAAGTCAATTCAGGAATAATTGCTTTCTCTACCGTCCCACCGGAAATCAATTCTTCTATCTGTCTTTTCGTCGTCTCTGTTGCCGTCTCAAGAATATCTTGCACAATCCCATTACTGCTGCTGTTCTCCCAGTGAGACTCCATCGGCGCATTCTTCTTCTCCAGAAATTTATCGCATTGATTGATTACATCCCAAGGGCAATACATCTCCGCCTGCCCAAAACGATATCCGTCATACCATTCCTTCAGCACGTCAAATTTATCTTCCAGGCAATAATAAGCCAGTAACTCCCTTACTTCATATTCCGTAAATCCAAAATATTCCGCATAACTTACATCTGAAATCGTCCTCACCTTGAAATTATTCAGCCCTGTAAAAATACTCTCTTTTGCAATCCTAAGGCATCCCGTCAGAACGGCAAAGTACAGATTTTCATTCGTCTTTAACACCTGACTGAACAGGGAGCGGACGAGACTGACCATCTCCTGATAGTATCCATTCTGATATGCTTTATCCAAAGGTACATCATACTCATCAATCAGGACAATCACCGGAATCCCATAATGTTTAAAAAGTAACTGTGTCAATACCCTCAGGCTTCTATGAAGATTAGCCGCCTTATCAAACTCCTCATCTATCAGTGCATTCAATTTCTTCTTATCCGCCTGTGTCAGCCTGCCGCTTCCCAAAAGGAAATCAAACCGTCCCGCCTCCTCGCAGACCACGCTTCCAAGCATATCATATGCCGTCTGGAAATCCATTCCTCCTACATCCTTCAAACTGATAGAAATGACTGGATATTTCCCCATGTACTGCCGGCACAGCTCAACCTCTTTTGAAATTTCCAGGCCATCAAACAGAGAGGGGTCTGCCCCAATCTCAAAAAAAGTTTTCAGCATATTCATATTGAGGCTCTTCCCGAACCGCCTTGGCCTTGTAAACAGATTCACACTGCCCCTTAAATCTATAAAGTCACGGATAAACGCCGTCTTATCCACATAATAAAAACCATCTCGCTTAAAATCTTTAAAAAATTCGATTCCTATCGGAAGTTTTTTCTTTTTTTCCATACAAATCTTATCTCCCTTCCGACCTACATTCCCGGCTGTTTGTTTTAGTATAACAACATCCGGCAGCGAATTCAACGGCATACTTTTACAATTATGGCAAGGCGTCCTTAATCGCCTGATTCACCTTCTTACGGAGTCCCAGCAAATAATCCTCATCCTGCGGATATTCATCGAAAGTGACCGTCTCTTCATCAATCAGCTCCAGCACCTTCTCCCTTCCTGCCAGCTTCTCCAACGCCAGAAACGCACAATAATCCGACATCGCCTCATCCATCAGCATCTGTCTCACAGAACCTTCCGGTCTTCCGTCCTTCCCCGGATATACAAGGAACGGATCTCCGGACGGGAACGCCCCGCCTGCATCCGTACAGCGGTAAGGGTCGATTGGATAGAGGGAATGCTCCGAGTTATAGAAATTATATCCCCAATGCAGGAATCCGTCCAGCCGATACTTATACAACTGCACCCCAAGGATACGCGTCCTGCATCCCGGCAGCACGATGAACCGGTTCGTCACATCCACGCACTGCGCCGTACAGTAATAGCCCCAGAGCTTCTCCGGACGTTCCTCAAGAAACGGCTGAATATGATTTACGGCACAAACCGGCTGCCGCACCAGCCCCTCCTTGTAGAAATCATAGTCTGACAAGGCATCCATCACCTGAAAACCTTCCAAATCCTTTGCCACGCCTTCCCACGCATTGCGGAAATTCTCCATATGCTCCTTCTCTGGTTCGTCCGATATATGGAAGTACGTCCTACCTTCAATCCCCAGCTCCTTCAACTCTTCTTTCAGCGCAGTAAGGAACTGATGCAGGAAATCCCGATACTCTTCTCCTGCTGAATCCGTATCCCATCCGAAAATCTGCTGATAGGTTCCATCCTTGACCGCCATTACCTTGGGAGCCGCCTTCGCGCCCCACTGGCTGAACAGATGGGAAATCTCGAAGTATTCAATCCCACAGCCAGAAGCCATGCGAACCCATTTCCGGAAATTCCCGAACTCAAAATGATACTTTCCTTCCGTAACCGTAACATCCACAAGCTGTACCGTGCGGCGTTCTCCTCCAATCGCCGTGTCAAGGGGCGGCGTGAACACGGGGGTCAGCAACATATTGCACTTATGCTTTGCCGCTGACCGGACAAATTCCTCCACAATCTCCCAGAATCTATCGGAAAATACCTCTGCCTGATAATAATCTGCCAGACAATCACTGTGGAACCACTCCGTATACGGAATCGGCAGCTTGGGAAGCCGAACGCCCAGAACCTCGCAAGTAATCTCCGGCTCACAGAGAACCTCACCGTCTTTTTCAAGCCTAAGCTTTACAGGATATTCCCCTGCCTCCACCGTATCGTCCGGTTCCACGTCAACCCACAGGCACCTCCACTGTCCGGATACTAACGGGAATCCCAGTTTTGGAACCTCGCTGAGCCAATCCGGGTACATCCCCGGCTCCACGGCAAGATATCCCTCATCCCGCTTCATATGGCACGGGTACTCACATGGCACTAAATTGACCATACGGACATGCACCTTGTCCTTAATCGGGGACAGCACAGACACGCTGCCCCTTTCCTTTCTATCTCCCCCCCAGTAATATGCAATCTGGAATGACATCGTTTCCCCATTAAGGCCTGTCAGCCGCTTTTCTTCCAAATCTTTTCCATTCTCCCCGTCTGGAAATACTTTACACATAGACGATACGATCTTATATTGAAATTCCATAACAACCTCTCTTTCTTATCCGCAAATCTTTATCTGTATTTTATCCCTTCACTCCGCTTAATGCAATACCTTCCACGAACTGCTTCTGCAAAAAGATATACAGAACAAACGGGAACATGAAGGATACCGCCGCGCCTGCCATAATCAGCCCATAGTTCGTCTGGTACTGGGTCTTGAGCAGCGACAGCGCTACCGTCAGCGTATACATATCGGAATCCGTCGTAGACACCAATGGCCACAGGAAATCATTCCATGATGAAACGAATGTGAATACCACCAAGGATATCAGCACCGGCTTAATCAACGGGATTACGATCTGGATAAATATCCTGTACTCCGGGCATCCGTCTACCTTCGCCGCCTCTAACAGCTCGTCCGGCACACTGGACATGAACTGGCGGATCAGGAACACACCGAATGCGTTCAGAATCAGGACCACCAGTGAGAAATATGTATTCAGCACGCCCATTTTCCTCATGATAATGAATACAGGAATCATCGTAACCTGTCCGGGAATCATCAGCGTGGCAAGATAGACCTTGAAAATCTTCTCTTTCCCGGGGAAATTCTTCTTCTCGAACCCATAGGCAGCCATGGAGGAAATAATACAGTTGAACAGACAGGAGCTGATTACTACGATCAAACTGTTGGTCAGCGCCCTTAAAAATCCACTCTTGCCAAATACATAGGAATAATTCGTAAAATCAGTAAAATCAATTTCGTCAAAATGCAGCATCAGCGTCGTAGACTGAGTAAATGACATAATCATCATATAGATGAACGGGGCGATACAGATAATGGCGAAAAGCACCATGACCAGCATCCCAAGTACAGACAATGGCGTCCAGGATTTCTTCTTCATCTTATCTCGCCTCCTTCTCTTTGAACAACAGGTTCTCTAATCCATTAATGATCAGAACGATTACCAACAGAACCATCGCCATGGCGCACGCATATCCCATCTTGTACTGCTTAAACGCCGCATTATAGATAGCCATAACGATTGTGACCGTAGACCTTCCCGGGCCTCCGCCGGTCATCTGGTAGGACAGGTCGAACACCTGGAATGACCAGATAATCCCCAGCGTAACGACCAGATAGGTAATCGGCTTTAACATGGGCATCGTAATCTTGAAAAACTGCTGGATGTTTGTCGCGCCATCAACACGGGCCGCCTCATAGAGATCTTTTGAAATGCCCATGATACCCGCATAGTAAATAACCAGGAAATATCCTACATTCTTCCAGATTGCTACGATACAGATACTAATCAGCGCCGTCTTGGTACTTCCGAGCCAGTTCACGGGACTGATGTGGAATACGCCCAACAGGTTATTCAGAAGCCCTCCGTCCGTATTCAGGATGATTCTCCAAATTGTACCTGCCGTCACTGCAGAAGCAATGACCGGAATGAACATGATACTTCTTAAAAAACCTCCCGTCTTATTCTGCATCTTATAG
>OFGD01001820.1_pt1 | contig 9879 bp, 7 predicted proteins | sample 1521671 | NCBI WGS metagenome assembly OFGD01 (sample SAMEA3504114, study PRJEB24116) | mouse gut metagenome | biome: mouse gut; feature: mouse-associated habitat; material: faeces | place: Denmark | collected 2011 | reverse complement strand
GAGAATAGATGAGGCAAAATTTGCAGATTTTGTGAGTACCTATTCCTTTGATGCACTGAACCACATGAAGGATAAAATGGCGGAGTTTGGATTTAATGTTGATCCTTCCGAAGTGGGACAGGCTTGCGCAAATATTCTGGCGCAGATCATAAGACGTCGGGCGGAAGGTTTGTCCGATGATGTGACTCTCCTGAACTATCAGCGTATGGAAGCGGGGAAAAAACTAAAAAATATCGCCCCTGCGACAATTGAACGCAGAGGCGATAAGCTACATATATCCGGCGAGGTCATAACGATTCATCAGGCACTTGTCCCTGATGATGTGGGCAAACATGAACTTGATTATATTCGTGCTTTATATGAGGCATATGCGCAGAAGTTAAACAGAGAGACATTTACGGCCGGGGATATACCGTCTCTGCCTAAACGATATACGCAGAATTACAAAGAACAGCGGATGGCATATTATAGTGCAGTCAGCATTGAACGCTCAGTTCGGGACATCTTTGATGACGGTGAAGATGAATTTGACAGATTGAAGGAAGATGCATGGCATGGGATAAATACAACTTACTGGAAGGATTACGAGGATGGCTATACGAGACTAAACGCTGTCCTTGAAAAAATTACAAGCACTACACTTGACAGTTCTGTACTTAGCCAAATGCGGAATCTCATTGGCAATCTGGAAAAGAAGGGCATATGCCACATACTGGTAAATGACGGCGTTATTGAGTCGTGGGTGAATATTGATGGGTAACAAATTGTTCAATACACCTTTTGAGTTATCTCTCCATGTGGTACTGCTTCTTGATGTGGTGGATATGGGGCTGACTCTTGATAGAATCGCCGCCTATGATTTTATTGCAATTTATTGTGAAGATTTTGGTTTCGCAAATAAATCTCTGAATGGAGAGAACGGTTTCGCTTTCAGTGAGTTATCCACAAAACGGAATCTAATAAAGAAAGCAATAAAAGACCTTGTGGTTGACGGCCTCGTAACAGCGACAGATGACAATGCTGGTATTCTCTATTTGATTTCAGAAAGTGGACGAAAAATGAGCACAAGCCTTCAGTCGGAGTATGCTATGAAATATAAAGAGTTGATGTGTCTTATTGTGGAAAGATATAGGGATTACAAAGATGTTCAACTGCTCAATGAGATAAGCAGACAAGCAGCAAAATCTTTAAGGAGGTAGCCCAATGGCGGGGGTTTACATAAAAAAAGTTATAGCCAAAAGCATTGCCAAGGGCGATGCCAGCATTACCTTTGGCAAGGGACTGACAATTATCCAGGGACGCTCTGATAGTGGAAAAACCTGTGTGGCAAATTGTATTGACTTTATATTTGGTGGTTCTGTGGATAAGCCCTTTAAGGATACGGCAAAATATGATGGTGTAACCATGATTGTTGCCTCTAATGACAGCGATGAAGAAGTAATTTTCCATAGAACTGTTGGGAAAAATCAGGTTGAGGTTTCCAGCGGAATAGCCGGAATTGAAAGCGGCACATACGATGTCAACTATCGCAAGGGAGCAAAAAACCCTCCGTTAAATGAGGTTTGGCTGAAACTGATCGGTATTCAAAGCGAAGTCATGATCGTTGCAAATGCACGGTTTGAAACGAAACGGCTTACATGGCGCAATCTTCTGCGAGTGCTTTATCTTGACGAGGGCCGTGTAGACGATATCGGTTCTATTGTAGAACCGAAGCATCGCTATATGGAAAACACGCTTTTTCTGTCTGCACTCCTATATCTTATTACCGGCAGGACATTCACAGAAATCGACGCACAGGAGAAAAAGGAAATCAAAAAAGCGCGCCGCAAAGCTGTACGGGAATATGTTAATCGTAAAATTCAAGATGCAGCTGAACGTAAAGAGCAATTGGAAAATAACCTTCACATTTTCGAGGGTGCTGATATTGAAGGACAAATCGCGCAGGCAACGACATTGCTCCAGGAAACACAGAGGAAAATCGACCTTGCACTTGCTGAGAGCCAGAAGATTCTTGCCTCTATTCTTGAGATGGAGGAGAGAGCTGCTGAGTGCGATGTCCTCCTAAATCGCTATAACAGGCTTGCTGCTCAGTACAAGGCAGACATCCAGCGTCTTTCTTTGATTGTAGAGGGTGAAGAGGCATATCGGGAAGTACCACAATCCACTAAATGTCCGTATTGTGAAGGAACAATCACCCCTCGCAAAAGAATATCCTATATCGTTTCGTCCAAGGTTGAGATGGAGCGGACTATGGCACAGCTTTCTGGCCTTGAGGATACTGAAAAGGATGTAGAAGACAGAAAAAGAGAAATCCGCATTGAACTTGAAGACCTAAAACGACAGCGTGATATGCTGGAATCAAAAATCAAAACGGAACTCCGTCCGCAGGAAAGCGAACAACAAAATACGGTTAATGCCTATAAGACTTATCTGCGTATTGCAAGTGAAATAACTTTGATTGAGACCTATGCTACAGACTTCAGCAATGACCTGTCTGCTCTTGAAAGTGAACAGGAAAGTGATAAACCTCTCGAATACCATCCCAAGGATTATTTTGGCAACGACTTCGCTACCACTATGTCTGAGTATGCCAATAGCATTCTCAAAGAGTGTTGTTATTCTAGCTTGCTGCAGGCGCATTTCAATCTCACCACTTTTGACATCGAGGTCAATGGTGAAGATAAAGGCACAAGTCATGGCAAAGGCTATCGTTCGTATCTGAATACTGTAATGATTATGATGCTGCGGAAATATCTGGCAAAGAATGCTAAGTTTGATCCGCACATCTTTATCATTGACACACCGCTTCATGGTTTTGATGATGGCGTAGATGACAGGATGCCGGACAGCATGAGAGCCGGACTTTACCGCTACTTCATGAATCACCAAGACGAAGGACAACTTATTATCATAGAAAACTTAGACCACATTCCTCACCTTGATTATGAGAATCATGGCGCAGTTGTTGAGACCTTTGAGAAGGTTGAGGCTCCGGGCAAGCGATATGGATTCTTAAATGATGTGAGGTAACAACAATAGCGGAGGTACTGCAAATGCGATTTAGTTACAATAAACTTTTCAAACTTCTTATTGACAGGGGAATCAATAAAAAGACTCTACGGGAGATGAGCGGCATCAGTGCTACTTCCGTTGCAAAACTTGGGCATGGGGGAAATGTCAACACAGAAGTTTTATTGAAGATATGTGATGCTTTGAACTGCGATATTGGCGACATTATGGAGTTTGTAAAGGTTGATGTTCCAGAAGCAAAACAAAAAAAGTCCATTTCCAACACAAACGCCCAATAGCAACCGAAATTGGATGGCACAACAATCAGAAAGGGACAGATTGTGATGAAAATATTTGACAATATCACAGATATCGTCCGGGATGACTTGAAAGAAACGATACAGCGTGGCAGCAAGGTTTCCATAGCGGCCGCTTGCTTTTCCATGTATGCATACAAAGAGTTGAAACATCAGTTGGAACAGGTAGAAGAATTCCGTTTTATCTTTACTTCCCCGACCTTCGTTCAAGAGCGGGCCGAAAAGCAAAGACGGGAGTTCTACATTCCAAGACTTAGCAGAGAAACCAGCCTATATGGTACAGAATTTGAAATCAAGCTGCGCAATGAAATGACCCAACGGGCTGTTGCCAGAGAGTGTGCTGACTGGATTAGGCGTAAAGCTATCTTCAAATCCAATGTCACTGGGGAAAACATGGGCGGATTTATGACAGTCGATTCTCCTGTGGAGCAGACCGCCTATATGCCGTTGAATGGCTTTACAACAGTGGATATCGGCTGTGAACGCGGCAATAACAGCTACAACATGGTCAACCGGATGGAGGCACCGTTCTCCACCCAGTATATGCAGCTGTTTGAAACGCTTTGGAGTGATCACGAGAAGATGCAGGATGTGACCGAAATGATTATCTCCAACATCAGTACAGCCTATAACGAGAATTCGCCGGAGTTTATCTACTTCATGACCCTATACCATGTTTTCAGCGAATTTCTGAACGATATTTCCGAGGATGTCCTGCCCAATGAGGCAACCGGCTTCAAGCAGAGCAAAATCTGGAGTATGCTGTATGATTTCCAGCGGGATGCCGTTCTCGCCATCATCAATAAGCTGGAGCAATATAACGGCTGCATCCTGGCTGACAGCGTTGGCCTGGGCAAGACCTTTACCGCTCTTGCCGTTATCAAATATTATGAGAACAGGAACAAGTCTGTACTTGTCCTCTGCCCTAAAAAGCTGGCGGAGAACTGGAACACCTATAAGGACAACTATGTTAATAATCCTATCGCCACTGATCGCTTGAATTATGACGTACTGTTTCACACAGACCTGTCCCGCAGTGGCGGTACATCCAACGGGCTTGATCTTGACCGGCTGAACTGGGGCAATTATGACCTTGTTGTGATTGACGAATCCCACAATTTCCGTAATGGCGCTGGAACTCATGCCAATACGCAGGAGAACCGTTACATAAAGTTGATGGACAAGGTGATCCGCGCAGGCGTTCGGACTAAAGTGCTGATGCTATCTGCCACCCCGGTCAACAACCGCTTTACCGACCTGAAAAATCAGCTTGCCATTGCGTATGAGGGCAATTCGCAATTCATCAACGAAAAGCTGGATACAAAGATACCTATTGACGAGATTTTTCGGCAGGCCCAGAAAGCATTCAACACATGGAGTAAACTCGACCCGGAGGTACGCACTACAGATGCGTTGCTCCGCACCCTGGATTTTGACTTCTTTGAGCTTTTGGACAGCGTAACGATTGCCCGCTCCCGGCGGCATATCGAAAAATACTATGACACGGCAGCGATTGGTCAATTCCCGCAGCGGCTGAAGCCAATTTCGCTTCGTCCCAGTATGACCGACCTGTCCAGCGCCATCAACTACAACCAGATATTTGAACTGCTGACTCAGTTAAGCCTTTGTATCTACACGCCCTCAAACTACATTTTTCCAAGCAAGATTGCCAAGTACATCGACTTGACCCACAACAAAGGTAACAACCTCACCCAGCAGGGGCGCGAGCAGGGCATCCGACGGCTGATGAGCATCAACCTCTTAAAACGGCTGGAAAGTTCCGTGTACTCTTTTAACTTGACGCTCACTCGGATTCTGGATTTGATTATCGGCACCATCAAAGCCATTGACGAATTTGTAAAATATGGCAGAGCCGACCTGGATATGATTGAGGCTTCCGAGGATGACTTTGATATGGAGGACGGCAGCACCGATTACTTCACTGTAGGCAAAAAGGTGAAAATCGATCTGGCTGATATGGACTATAAGACCTGGCGTGCAGAACTGCAACAGGATGCGGAAAATCTTGAACTGCTGACATTGATGATAGCCGACATTACGCCGGAACATGACCTGAAGCTCCAGAACCTTCTGCATTTACTGGACGAAAAAATGCGTACCCCCATCAACGTGGGTAACAAGAAGGTGCTGATCTTCTCGGCGTTTTCCGATACGGCGGAGTATCTGTATGACCAAGTAGCCGGATATGTCAAAGAGAAGTACGGTTTGGACACGGCGGTCATAACCGGAAGTATTGACGGACGCACCACCATCAAGGGACTGAAAGCTACCCTGAACAATGTGCTGACCTGCTTCTCTCCCATCTCCAAGGGGCGGGACGTACTGATGCCAGGCAGTACAAAGGAGATTGATATTTTGATTGCCACCGATTGTATTTCCGAGGGTCAGAATTTGCAGGACTGCGACTATCTGGTCAATTACGACATTCACTGGAACCCTGTGCGTATTATCCAGCGTTTTGGGCGCATCGACCGCATTGGCAGCAAAAACAAGGTGATCCAGCTGGTGAATTTCTGGCCGGATATGACGCTGGACGAGTACATCAACCTGAAATCCCGCGTGGAGACCCGGATGAAGATCTCCGTTATGACTTCCACCGGTGACGATGACCTGATTAACCCTGAAGAAAAGGGCGATTTGGAATACCGCAAACAGCAGTTGAAACGGCTCCAGGAGGAAGTGGTGGATATGGAGGATATGTCCACCGGCATCTCCATCATGGACCTGGGGCTGAACGAGTTCCGGCTTGATCTGTTGGACTACATCAAGACCCACGGCGACCTGGCAAAGAAACCGAAGGGGCTTCATGCCGTCGTACCTGCAACCGAAGAAAACCCGGAAGGCGTGATTTTTGTCCTGCGCAACATCAACAATAGCGTCAATATTGACAACCAGAACCGCATCCATCCCTTTTATATGGTCTATATCCGCACAGCCGGCGAGGTGGTCTGCGACTACCTGAACCCGAAGAAGCTGCTGGACACCATCCGGCTACTGTGCCGGGGCAAGTCGGAACCGCTCATGCCGCTGTGCGCAAAATTCAACGAGGAAACGGATGATGGCAGGAACATGAAGGATGTGTCGCAGCTTCTTTCCGACGCGATCAACTCTATTATGGATGTGAAGGAAGAAAGCGACATTGACAGTCTGTTCTCCGCTGGTGGCACTTCTGCGCTGATGAATGCGGTATCCGGGCTGGATGATTTTGAACTGATCTGCTTCCTGGTGGTCAAATAAGGAGGTTCGGCCATGCTTGGTCTGCCTAAAAGCACCGAATTTAACCGGCGCATCCCAAAGCAGAAGTTTTACGAAAACCTTACCATTTCCTCAGCGCTGAAGCTTATCTTTGTGGAACAGATCAGGGTGATTTGGTGGCGGAACAAGATCGCTCCCGCCACGATGAACCTTGCCGCCGGGGAGGCAGTGACGGAAATCGAGGTCTTTGAGGTCTGCCTGTCCGCACCCCAGTTAGACGAGACCGTTCTGCGGCAAATCGACAAGGAGATACCCTACCACATCCTGTTTTTGCTGGAGTATGAGGGCAACTATCAGGCGTGGACAGCTTATAAAGAAGCTGCGGGCAGCGGGACAAATGCGTTCAAGGTTGGAACCTACTACCACACCGATTGGATGGAGGAAGCCGCCCTGCCTCTTAAATTGGACGGCTTGAATACCGATAAAGTATATGAAAACTTTGTCCGGCAAATTGCCGGGAAGACGCTTTCTCAGACGGGAGAAACGCTGAAAGAGTCCGTGGAGCGGGACAAACGCAGGCAGGAACTGCAAAAGCAAATTGCGGCCCTGCAAGTGAAGGTGCGCAGGGAAAAACAGTTGAACAAGCAGGTGCAGTTGAATGCGGAATTGAAAAGATTGAAAAAAGAGTTGGAGGAACTGTGATGGACTTTTCGGATTATATCAATATAGCTGCCATTATTTTAGCCCCAATCGTATCTGTGATTGTGGGACAAAAATTGCAAAATAGAGCAAGAAAACGCGATGATAAGATGCAGATTTTCAAAATTCTGATGTCAAGCCGAATTTATGGATGGACAAATGCAAGTGTCGAAGCGTTGAATCTAATTGAAGTTGTGTTCGCAAAAGATAAAAAGGTTATTTCACAGTGGAAAAGGTATTACGATGTTCTTTCCGTTGAAAAACCTGATGCTGCTCAGCGTGAAAAGATGATAAAGGAAAGAGATGCTTTGTTAGAAGTCATAGCTATTTCATTGGGATATAAGGATAATGTCACATTAAGAACCATACAGAATTCTTATCAGCCAGTTGGATTAGCTGATATGCTGAAAAAGCAAGAAAGATATCAAGATAATCAACTTGAGCTTATGGAAAGATTTATGTCTTTAGTTCCAAAAACTAACACGGAGGAAGGACAAAATGGACAAGCTGAAAATGGAAACCCCTGACCTGACCCAAGCCAACATCGAAAAGCTCGCCGCCCTGTTCCCTGCCTGCGTGACCGAGGCCCGTGGCGAGGACGGCAAGCTGAAAAAAGCGGTCAACTTTGAACTGCTGCGGCAGATGCTGTCCGATGTGGTATTGGAGGGCGACGAAGCCTACGAATTTACCTGGGTGGGCAAGAAGGCTGCTATCGTGGAATCCACCCGCCCCATCCGCAAGACCCTGCGCCCCTGCCCGGCGGAGAGCGTGGACTGGGACAGCACCGAAAACCTCTATATTGAGGGCGACAACCTGGAAGTGCTGAAGCTGTTGCAGGAGAGCTATCTGGGCAAGGTGAAGATGATTTACATCGACCCGCCCTACAACACCGGCAACGACTTCATCTATCGGGACGATTTTGCCATGAGCGGCGAGGAATACAGCGAGGAATCCGGTCAGGTAGACGAGGAAACTGGCGACCGCCTGTTCAAGAATACAGACAGCAATGGTCGCTTCCATTCCGATTGGTGCAGTATGATTTATTCCCGGCTGATGCTGGCGAGGAATTTTCTTAGTGAAGATGGCGCTATTTTTATTTCGATTGACGACAATGAGGTGGATAATCTCAAAAAGCTATGCAATGAAGTATTTGGAGAAGAAAACTTTGTATCACAACAAATATGGGAGAAAAAATTTGCACCGCAAAATGACGATAAGTATATAACTGCGGTGCATGACTATATTTTGATATATGCAAAAAGCAAAGAAAACTGGAAGCCTCGACTACAAGAAAGAACAGGGGCTGCGCTTGAAAAGTTCAAAAATCCAGATAATGATGAACGAGGAGTTTGGACGAGCGGGGATTTAACATCAAAAACAAAGGCGACTGGTCATTCTTATGTAATTGTTTCACCGTCCGGGAAAGAATTTTATCCTCCAGAAGGACGGCAATGGGCACCTTCTTATGAAACATACTTGAAACTTAAACAAGAAAATCGGTTGTGGTTCGGAGAAAAGGGCGATAACGTACCACGTCAGAAACAATTTTTATCAGAAATTCAAGCCGGCGTTGTTCCAACCACACTTATGCCATATGCAGAATGTGGTCATAATCAAGAAGCAAAAAAAGAGCTGATTTCGTTGTTGCCTGGAATTGGCAACGCATTTGAAACACCAAAGCCATCTAGGTTACTTAGAAAATTATTGGGATTGGTTAATTTTGATTTTAATGACATTATCCTCGACTTTTTCAGCGGCAGTGCCACCACCGCCCATGCCGTCATGCAGCTCAACGCGGAAGACGGCGGCAGACGCCGCTTTATCATGGTACAGCTGCCTGAGGTATGTGGCGAAAAGAGCGAGGCATACAAAGCAGGGTACAAAAATATCTGCGAGATTGGTAAAGAGCGCATCCGCCGCGCCGGAAAGAAAATCCTTTCAGCCGATGGCGGGCAGGTTTCCCTCGACGGGGACAAGCCTCCCCTTGATGTTGGCTTTAAGGTGTTTAAGCTGGATACGTCCAATATGAAGCTATGGGACGATACCCCCATAGAGGACGGCGACCTTGACACCCTCTTTGAACGCATAGACGAGCATATCAACGGGCTGAAAGCAGGCAGAAGCGACGAGGACTTGCTTTTTGAAATCCTCTTGAAAATGGGCTACCCCCTGACCGCCGCTGTCGACGCTGACACGGTAGATGGCTTGGCTGTTTACAAAATTGACAATGGGGAAATGCTCGTCTGCTTGCAGGAGGGCGTGACCGCCGACCACATAGAGCGCATGGCGGCATTGTTGCCGCAAAAAATCGTCCTTGCAGGGCGCAGCCTTGCGGACAGCAGCGCAAAAGCCAACGCCTTTTACCTGCTGGAAAACAGGGGCATTGAGTTGAAAGTGATATGAGGGAGGGCGCGTTTTGAAGCTAAAATTTAAGCAGCAGGATTTTCAAACCGACGCAGTGAACGCGGTGTGCGCCCTGTTCGATGGGCAGCAGCGGCAGGCTTCCACTTTCAGTATGGAGCGCAGCGGCGGGCAGATGGCATTGTTTGCAGACATCGGCGTTTCCAACGCCCTTTTCCTTGACGATGGACGCATCATGGAGAATATGCGTGCGGTGCAGCGGAAAAACCTTTTGCCC
>OFGD01001802.1_pt1 | contig 9964 bp, 12 predicted proteins | sample 1521671 | NCBI WGS metagenome assembly OFGD01 (sample SAMEA3504114, study PRJEB24116) | mouse gut metagenome | biome: mouse gut; feature: mouse-associated habitat; material: faeces | place: Denmark | collected 2011 | reverse complement strand
CCGTCTCCGCGTCAAAGGCTTTCTCCTCCTTCCGGACGGAATAGGCAAGGTTGTAAAACTCCGCCTCGGCGTACACCTCCGTCACGGCGTTGCCGGAGGCATCCTTGCTGTCCGTGACCGTTCGGATGATGTATATATCATCCACGATCTGGATTTTCTTCTCGTTGTCGATATACTTCCGCTTGGCGTCGGCAAAGGGGATGGAGAAGGAAAGTGTATCCTCGCCGTTGACCTCGCCCGTCACGATGATGCCGTAGGCGTTTTCCAGCACCGCCTCCCATGCACCGTTTGAGTCCAGGACAACCGGGCGGGCATAGCCAATCTTCTCGTAGGGGGACTTCGGTATGTCAAAAATCTGGATGTCCGTCAGCTTCGGCGTCCGCGCCGTGTCTGCTGTCGTGAGCGTCACCCGGAAACGGATGTATGCACGGGCAGGGGAGGGCATCTTCCCATCCGCGCCCACCGCCGCCCAATCGCTCCAGCTAATGAGGTCATTGCTCGTGGAGGTTTCCACAAGGGGAATGTCCGTCACGCCGGGAATGCACTCGCTGGAAACAGACACCTTGCCCGCGCCGGAAAGCCCGTATTCCACGGCTCGTGTATAAAGCACGCCGCTTTCCGAGTATGCCCCATTGGTTTTCCGGAGCGTCACATACCCCGGCTCTGCCAGGGCATCCACTTCCCCTGCTGTATCGCCGCCGTTGGCAAAAATCGTGGCACGGAAATAATCCGCCAAATCCTCTGCGGTAAGCTGCGAATCGCAATCCAGGAACCAGTCGTCAATGCCTCCCGCATACCAGTAGGAATTGGCGTGCATCCCCATGATGAGGTCTGCCGTGCAGGAGCGGTTCAGCTCCCCCGTAAAGGACAGAGCCGCAGAAATCCATACCGCCCCGCTTCCCCGGTCGCCTATGACATACTGCGCCTTTTTATTGTCCGGCTCTATCACACAGGCAATGAAATACCACCCGTTGTTCACAAAGGAAAAAGGCGGCGTCACCGACTCATCCAGTATTAGGGAGCCGGAGGAATTGTAAAGCATGATCCTCGGCTTTCCCCGGATTAAAGACAAATAGAAAATCGGCTGCCCCGGCCCCTGCCTCGTATTAAAAATCGGCGTGTAGGTGTTGCCCACCGAATAAGTGGTGGGGTTCATCCAGCCGCCCACAATGATCCGCTCCCCAAGGCTCTGGAAGATGGAGCCGTCATTCGCTGCCTTCAGATAGGTTTTCTCCGAGGCGGGGTTTGTGATGTTCATGCGGAAATGCCGCCCCTTCTGCCCGTTACGGAAGCCGGCGCTCGTACCCGACCAGCCGGAAACAAACATCTTCCTGTCCCTGCCGGAAGAATCAGAAAGCATCGTGTCCGCATCCGGGGCATTCTCATTGAAGCGCCATAATCCGTCCTTTGCATATTCCACTGGGAACTCCCCCGTGAAATCCGTCTGTGTGTTTAAGACTGCCTGCAAGCCCATAAAAAATCACCTCCACCGGCTCTTTGCCTGTATTTCAAGTTCCGTAAATGCGGCGTTCGATACCTCCACCTCCACCGTATTCAGCCCCGCCCCAAGCGTGGGAAAGTTCAGCTCTCCGATATATGGCAGGGCGTTGCGGAGCGTGTTCCCCTCCGCATCCTCCACCCATGCCGTCATTTTCGCCGTATCGATTACCAGCGTTTCCCCTTCCGAAAGCGTGGCGTTTGCTATTTTCAGCTCCGCCCCGTTTGTAGAAATGCTGATATGCCTTCCCGCCCCGGATGCCAGGACGCCTTTCAGCCGGTACACGGGATTGGAGTATAAGTTTCCAAGCCTCCGCCTCACCGTGTGGTTTCCTGCTTCCGTGATGGTAAAGACCTCATCCTCCGCAGCGTAGCCGAAGGGGTCAGGGCAGAAAAAAGCGAGGTCGAAGGTCGCCGCAAGCCGCACCACCCGCTCAAAGGTTACGCCCTCCTGAAGCCTTGCGTAATACACCCGCCCCGGTTCCGTGTCAAGCATAAGCGCACATACGCCTTTGTCCGGACTCAGCCAGCTTACGATTTCATCCTTGCACTCAAGCAGCTCCGCCGCCGTCCGCTTTGGAGGGATGAAGCAGGATATCTCTATCACCCGCTCGGAAAGGGACGCGCCCAGGTCAATGAGGCCGTCCCTGCCCGCCATGGAAATGGTGCGGTTTTTCAGTTCCGGCACCCGGTTCTCCGTGGCCATGCGGCTTGCAATCCCCATGCTTTTTGATGTGACGCCGTCAAAAGAAAATCCCATCCATGCATCCCTCCTTTACGAATAGCCGTTTGCCCGCCGCCCCTGCTGGAGCTGCCGGTAAAGCTGCTGTGAGATTTTGCGGATGTCCTCCTCGCTCCTCACGTTCATTTCCTTCACTTCAATCAACGGACCATTTATGGAGCTTCCCTGCGACGCTCCGTCCCCGCCGTTTCCTGATACGGAAATTTCCTGCAAGGATGCAGAAGGGTTCAGGACCATATCTGCCGCCACGCCGTCCATTGCCTTTGCCACCATGCTCTTACTGTCCTCAATGCCTTTTGCCAGCCCCTTCATGAAGTCCGGCATCCAGCTCTCGTAATCGGTCAGCGGCCCTTCGTCCGGCACGGAGAAGTGCAGGAAGGACTTGATCTTGTTCGCCACGCTGCTCACAGCGTCACCCACAGCTCCGATACAGCTTTTGATGCCGTTCACGATGCCCATGATCATGTCCTTGCCCCACTGCAGGGCTTTGGACGGCAGGCTCGTGATGAAGGAAATCGCCTGGTTGAATCCTTCCTTGATGGAGGACACAATTTTTCCCATGGTCCCCTTAATGCCGCTCCAGATGTTATTGAACACTGTGGTGACCGTACTTTTAATGCTGTTCACGACACTCGTAACCACGGATTTGATGCTGTTCCACACCGTGGAAATGGTGGACTTGATGCCGTTTACCACTGTCGTGACCGCAGTCTTTATTGCATTCCATACCGTGGTTATTACCGTCTTTATCGCATTCAGCACCGTAGTGACTGTATTTTTGATGGCGTTCCATGCCGTGGTGATAAAGGTCTGGATTGCCGTCACCACCGTGGTGACCACGGTCTTTATCCCGTTCCAAATGGTTGTGAATACCGTCTTTATCGCATTTAAGACCGTAGTGATAATGGTCTTGTAAATATTGAAATAAGTGGTGATGATGGTTTTTATCACTTCCACCACTGTACTGAAGATGGTCTTTATCCCTTCCCACAGCCCGGAAAAGAAATCCTTGATCCCGTTCCACACAGCCTGCGCTGTAGAGGAAATGGCCTCCCATGCCGCCGCAAAGAAGTTTTTGATTGCCTCCCATACGGCAATGGCTACCTCCTTCACATTCTCCCAGAGGTTGATCCAGAACTGCCGGAAATCCTCATTCGTATTCCACAGATAAATAAATGCCGCCACCAGTGCCGTAATCGCTGCGATAATGAGGAATATGGGATTGGCAAGCATGGTGGTGTTTAAGGCGGCAAAAGCGGTCTTTACCGTATTGATGACTCCCGCCACCTTCGGAACAATCGTCATAATCGTGCCGACCGCGGACACCACTTTCCCGATGACAATCAGCACCGGCCCCAGGGCCGCCGCAAGGAGCGCGATGGTGCCCACCACCTTCTTCGTCCCCTCATCCATGCCGTTCAGCCAGTCCACGAACTTCTGCACCCATCCGACGATGGTCTTTATTGCGGGCAGCAGAAGCTCCCCGAATGAAATCGCCAGCCCCTCTAAGGCTGACTTTAAAATGGTGATCTGCCCCTGCAGGTTGTCAAGCTGTGTGTCCGCCATCTGCTGCGCCGCGCCGCCGCTGTCAATGATGGACTGCTGCAGCTCATCCCATGTGCTTCCCGTGTTGGCAAGCAGGGCATTCACGGAGGACAGGTCGGTCTTGTTGAAAATCTGCCCGATGATGTTGGACTTCTCCGCCGCCGTCATGCCGTCCATGCTCGTGTTCAGGTCTCCAAGGATGTCATTGAGGGAGCGCATATTCCCCTCGGAATCGTAAACATCCAGACCAAGCTGCTCCATGCAGGCGGCCGCCTTGTCGGTAGGGTTCTGCAGGGAAAGGATGACGTTCCTTAAGTGTGTACCGCCCTCCGCGCCCTTGATGCCGTTGTTGGCGAGGATGCCGAGGGCCGTGTTCAGCTCCGCCGTGCCGCCCTTCATGGTCTTTGCGGTCGCGCCGATGGTAAGGATGCCCTCGCCAAGCTGTGCCACGGAGGTGTTGGTGGTGGAGGCGGTCTTCGCCATCTGGTCAACCATCGTCCCCGCCTCATCCACGCCCATGCCCAGGGCGGACATGGCGTCCGTCACCATGTCCGATGCCGCTGCAAGGTCGATGCCGCCGGCCGCCGCAAGGTTTAAGACAGTGGGCAGCGTGTCGCACATCTGCTGCGTGTCGTACCCGGCAAGGGCGAGGTAGTTCAAAGCCTCCGCACACTCGCTTGCGGAGAATGCTGTCTCGCTGCCCATCTTCTTTGCCAGTGCGGAAAGCGTATCCATCGTGTTGACGCTCTCGCCGTTGACCGTGGACATGGCATCCTTCGTGATTCCCATCGTTGCCTGCACCTGCGACATGGAGCTTTCAAAGTTTGCCGCCGTGCTGACCGCCGCCGTGCCGAGGGCAGTCACGCCTGCCGTGACGGGGAGCAGCTTCTGCCCGGCGGAGGAAATGTTATCCCCGACAGTCTTCAGCTTTTCACCCGTGGCGGCGATTTTCTGTAATGCCACAGCGGACTGCCCTGCCTGCCGCTCCAGGTCACGCAGATTGTTTTCCGTTTCGATGATTTCCCTCTGGAGGGCATCGTACTGGTCCTGCGAGATTTCCCCGTTGGCAAGGGCCGTGTTTGCCTGCTCCGCCGCCGTTTTCAGCGTGGCAAGTTTCTCTTTGGTTTCATTTACAGCATCACCGAGAAGCCGGTGCTTCTGCGCCAGCAGCTCCGTATTGCCGGGGTCTAATTTTAAGAGCTTCTCCACATCCTTAAGCTGCGACTGCGTATCCCGGATGGAGGAATTAACTCCTTTTAATGCGGTCTGTAACTTGGTGGTATCCCCGCCGATCTCAACAGTGATACCCTTGATTCTGTTCGCCACGGCGGACACCTCCTACTTTTGAGCAACAAAAAAGCCCGGATTTCTCCGAGCATAAGAAAAGCACCTACCATTTCTGATAGATGCTTCCCTTGTCCGCTTACAATGATTAGTCAAAATCATATGGATTGCTGTAGCACATCCAATCAAGAGGGTACAGCACACCATGTTCTGCTTCAAACTCAGCCTGACGCTTTGCCTGGCGTTTTGCATCCTGCTTACGGGATACCTTTTTCGTCATCCTGTCGTTCGACATTCTGGCTTTGTAAGCTTTGTTGTTTGGATTGTTCTGATTTGCATAATCATTAAGCTGCTGCTGCGTGTGTGTCTTTGATGACACTCCTTTTTTCTTAGCCACGAGCATTTCTCCTTTCCCCTTGACTCCATATGTCTGATTACGCACGAGATAGCGGACACTCTGTCACCTTCTTAGCTGAACCCGGCAATAAACTTACTGGATTATCCCTGCATTTAATCAATCCTCAAGGTTGGAGAACAATTTTTACGACACATTCATAAAAATCATTTATTTAATTATAACGTTGTTGCTGTATATTTTCAATAATCAAAATTTGTCGAAATCCTCCTGGGTAGCGATTTCCTTATAGCCCTTGTATTCGTCGTTCCTGCTCTCCGCGAACATATCGTTGACCATCCCGATGGTGAGAAGGTCAAGGTCACGGATGGAGAGCCCAAGCTGTACGCACCGGAGCAGGAACAGCGGCGTTGTCATTTCCCGGTCAGTCGGGCGAAGTTTTTTTTAGACTGGACATCCGTCTGCACGTTCAGCCCCCATAGCTGTATCAGCTTCGGAAGCACCTGGTAGATGGAAAAGGTGTTGAATTCATCCAGCCATTCCTCCGGGCTGTCCGGGATACTGGGGTCTGCGTGTTTCGCCATCACATAGGCGATGTTCTCGAACATCTCCAACGAAAACAAATCTAAGTTGGAACTCTCCTCGTCCCCGTCACCGATGGATTTTTCCAGTGAACGCAGGTCTTTGTATATGTCCCGGTGGAACTTCATCCGGTAAATCCGCGGGATGGCTGCGGATGCCCTGAAAGGCACCTGCTTCCCGTCAATCTCGATATTCTGTTTCATGCTCATAGGTTATCCCTCCCCTTCTGTATCAGTCGTGCCGCCATTTTCTGTATCACCGCCGGAAGTGCCTCCTGATGCCGCATCCGGCAGGTACACGCTCTTGTACCAGTTCTGGTAGACCTCGTCCGTGGTGCTGTCCCCGGTCTTTGCCTTCACATAGCCGCTCGCCAAAGGCGCTGCCGTGATGGACAGCGTCTCGGTCTGCACCTCGATCTCCTCCTCGTTGGTCTGGGACTCAATGGTCGGGCGCGCCGCCGAGCAGTTGTACAGCACATGGCGGATTTTCCGGACATCGCCGTCAAACTCAAACAGCAGGGCGAAGTTCTCCGTCTCCGCGTTGGCGTTCTCTAAAAGCACCTTATTCTCATCCAGGGCCTCCTTCAGCACGTCGGTGCGGAAGCTCTCCGGCACCATGGCAAGCTCCAGGTCGCCCTCGTAGCCCATGTTGTTGCTGACCGTGTAATAGGCGTACCCGTCCGCATAAAAATTGCTCGGCTCGCCGTTGGGGTCCAGGGAAAGGGAAACGGCGCCGGGCATCGCAACGGGCGTGCCAAAGGACACCGCCCCGTCCGTCCCCAGCGTCAGCAGCGCGTAATGCACGTTGCAGATGTTGAATTTCACTTTATTCTTCTTCGGCATCGTAAACCACCTCCATGTCAAACTGGTAGAGGACCTCGTACAGCTTCTCGCTGGCAATCCAGACCTCCGACTTGTTGTAGAAGATGCGCCGCTTATCCAGCGCGTCCTCCAGTTTCTTCTCCACCGACGGGTCCTTGGTGTCGGTGTACAGCTCTATCTTCACGCCGCTCGCCTTGAAGTACACCATGCCGTCAGCGGCGAAATTGTCGCTCTGCGGCAGGAGGTAGCAGACAAACGGCGGCTCCGGCGACTCGCCCTCCGCAAAATGGTCATAGGCGAAGGGGATGCCGGTCTCTTTCAAAATGGCTATCAATGTTTCCAAAGCCTATCCCTCCAATGCTTTCTGTATCTCTTTTTCAAGCTGCTCTATGCCGGCCTGCTCCGCCGCCGCGATATGCGGCTTTGCCGGGACGCGCCCGCCTCCCCTCTTGGCGTGGCCGTGTTCCAAAAGGTGCGTCAGTTGGTAGCGGTTCCTGGAATGCACCGTCACCTCCAGCGAATTGGACGTTTCCTTCGTGGTCTTCACCGCCCATGACTTTGCATACTTCCCGGTGTCCTTCGGCGCGTTGGCTTCGATATCCTTCCGCACCGCTGTCCCGGCTTTCTTCACCGCTTTTTTCACATCCTCCGTGGCAAGGTCCGCATATTCCGTCAGCCCCTTCATGATCTCCTCCGCCATCCGGTCGATAGATACGCCGCTCGCCATCCTCACCGCCTCGCTTTCCTGCATTTGAATTTGATGCATTTCTTTTTATAATTCATGTGGTCGATGGCGAGGATGTCGTACAGCTCCCCGCCAAAAACCACCCGGTACCCCGTGGAATCAACCGCGGACGCTTTCCTGCACCAGCGGACAGTAAACGAAACCTCCGATTCATCCGCCACGGTTCCGGCCACATCTGTCTCACTGGTCTGCTTCCCGGCCTCACCGCTTACTGTAGCATGGCAGGAATAATAATCTGCCCATGTGTTTTTGTGGTTGCCGATGCTGTCCACCTCCACGGCATTCTTCTGAAAGGTGATGCGGACATTCAAAAGGGAAACCTCCATCAGAACGCCTCCTTCCGGCTGCCGGAAAGAAGCGCCCGCAGGGTGAGCATGAGGGCATGGTGGTCGGCATCCTCCCGGTGTTCATACAGATAGGCGGCTGTATACTGCACGGCTATCTCTGCGTTTTCCACTGCCGCAAACTCCCCCGCGTCATCCATCCGTGCCACGTCCATGCAGATTTTTTCCGATGCCCGGATAATGCTTCTAATCAGGGCATCATCGTCATCGTAATCCACTCGGAGGTAATTTTTCATTTCTTCCAGCGTCACCACCATGCCCGCCCCCTTCCATTAGCCTGCAGATGCCGCTTTCTGCACCAGCACCTTCACCGCTTCCGCAAGGATCATCTTCCCGTCCACACGCTGCGAAGCGAGGAAGCCCACCTGCCCGGTGGCTGCGAACAGCTCGTTCAGGCGCTTGAAGCTGCGCCCCTGTCTGTCGGCAATCCAGTAATAGGAGAAGTCACCGAAAGCGATGGTCTTTGCCCCTGCGGCGATTTCCGGCATATAGGTGGAAGTCCTGACCGGCCGGCCGAGGATCATGTCGGGGGCGCCCGCCGTGATGCCCGTTGCCGTCCTTCAGCTTGCGGATTGCCTTGACCGTGGAATCGTTCAGCGTCCACACGGCATTCCTGCGGTACGGGGATCTCAGGCTGTAATAAAGGTCGATCAGCTCATCGGCAGTGACCGCCGTAGCGGATGCCGCAGTGATGCCGGTCTCTGCGCCGCCCGTGGCCGCAAGGATGCCCAGCGGCTTCCCGGTGCCGTTCCCCGTAAAGAACGCCTCCTCTTCCTTGGAGCCGATACGGCGGGCAAATTCCCTGGTAATATAGGACTGCAGGTCAAAGACGCTGTCATTTAACAATTCCTCGGAGACCTTGATCATGGTGCCCAGCTTGTAAGCGCCGATGGAAACCTGCCCGAAGGAGTCATCGCTTTCCGGATATGCCCCCTCCTCATCCATCCACGATGCCGTACCCTTGGTTGCCACTACGGGAATCTTGCGGTCACCGCTGGAGGTCTGGATGATCTTTGCCATCTGGCGGAAGATGTTCTCCTCCTCCAGTGCCTCCACCAGCGTGTTCTCAAATTCATCCGGCACAAGGTAGCCGCCCTCGGTATCCGTGCCGATCTGCAGGGCATTGGTGACATTCGGCACCGGAGACTTGGAGCGCATGGCGTTCCAGAAATTCTTCTTGTACTCATCAGAAGCGCGCCCCGTCTTCCCCTCGCCGTCATCCTCAAGCTTACCGTTCATGGGTTTTCCTGTGATGGGCTTGTTGACCGGGCGGTTCAGCTCCGCGTCAAGCGCCTCCTGCCGCTCCAGCCTTGCGATCTCCTTCCCAAGGTCGGTGATCTCCTGCTCCATCTTCGTGTATGCGGCGTCATCCTCTGCGGAAAGGATGCCGTTCTCCTTCCTGTGGGAATCCAGGAATGCCTTTGCTGCCTCCCATGCCTTTGCGCGTTTCTCACGCAGTTCCAGAATCGTCATAATGAAATCCTCCTTCTTATCGTTTCAATAAATTAAGCCGCTCCATGAGTGCGTCCACGGAACGGCCGGTTTCTGTATCTGGTGCAGGAATTTCTGCCTGCGCCTGAATGCTGCTTTTCTGTTCTGCCTGCCCATACTTGGCGGCCAGTTTATTCAAAAGGGCGTTGTTTGCCGCCCTGCGGGAGAACAGCATGGAGCTTGAAGCCGGAGGGAATTTCTTTTCGTCTTCCTCATCCTCTTCGGAACTGTCCCCTTCGCCCTCCTCCGGCTCCTTTTCCGGCTCCGCCTTTGCCCGCGCCATGATCTCATCCGCAAAGCCAAGCTCTACTGCCTTATTTGCATCCATCCACGTTTCCGCATCCATCAGATGCGACAGCTTCGGGCGGGAAAGTCCCGTCTTTAACACATAAGCATTGATGATGGACTCCTTCACTTCGGCAAGCATATCAATGGCCTTCTGCATCTCGGCATGGTCGCCCCAGGCGATGGTGGCGGGATTGTGAATCATAAGCATGGATACCGGGGACACCAGGACGGTGTCGCCTGCCATGGCGACCACACTGGCGGCGCTTGCAG
>OFGD01001798.1_pt1 | contig 10005 bp, 15 predicted proteins | sample 1521671 | NCBI WGS metagenome assembly OFGD01 (sample SAMEA3504114, study PRJEB24116) | mouse gut metagenome | biome: mouse gut; feature: mouse-associated habitat; material: faeces | place: Denmark | collected 2011 | reverse complement strand
TTAAACACTCCGGATTAATTTGGCAAATTGAACTCATCATTTGTACACTTACGAATGATTTTCTTGGTTTTCTCCACAGGAAGCGGCACATCCTCCTCATTAAAATATTCGATGTTTACTACCTCTACTATCACCTCGCGATTATCTTTTCCTGCCGGCACAAGAACAAAATCACCAACTTCAATACTATCATCGTCCGTCAGATAATAATAGCTCTTGCATCCCTCGTCAAAGGTAACGCTGCAAAAGATGTATTCCGATTGACAGCGTTTTATCTTGCCATAAACCGATGGGTCAAGGATTTCACCCATACCATAAAAACGTATGAACTCAAACACCTCTTCTGCAAAATCTGCAAAATCTTCCGGCAGACCGTTTTTATCGTAACTGCCTTTAATAACACGCTGCGTATTTTTCTTGTAATCAATGGTAATTCTATAATCCTTTGTTTCATTAGGAGAATCAATCACGTCATCGGGATTTCCCTCAATATGTGAAAATAAATCTTCTGCATCAAATTGTTCAAGCAGACTTTCAATTCCGCCCTCAATCTCGTACTTGTGGGAAACCTTGCAGCCTGTTCCAATGTTCAGGATATGTTCAAGGGTTTCTGTTGCCCTATCAATAATCAGATGCTCTGTATAATCCCATGTGACAAATTCCCATGCCGCCCTTCCGGTCTTTGTCCCGGTTTGATTTTGGTAACTCTGTGATAATCCAATGTAATTTTATTTATTATATCCGATTTACAATTTCCATTAAATACATACAAATCATCCATACCAATGACATTACGCACGAGGTCAGATAAATCCGTACCCTCATAGTCAAAATCGGCACACAACGAACCACAGAATTTATAGGTTATCCCCTCCGTATTGGTTAGTTCCATCATCCAGTTACCAATATCTGTTCCAAAAATCTCATCATACCTATTGCCAAAATAAGCTGCAAGCGCCTTAAACAATCTATCCGTATCTGCCTTTTCGATTCTGAAATTCCTACTCCGCGCTTTTTCGTATTTCTCGCCACCATATCCGAAGTTATATCCCGAAAACCACACACAGCCCTCATCGTTGATAGTAAGATGCTGCTCTACTTCTTTGTCCGATTTCGGCATAGGGCCATAACCGATAATATTCGATATGATATGCACCTTTTTCAATGTTCCGCGAAATACAAAGCCAAGAGCAGCACAATCCTCCGCCATACATTGTTCGGACAATTCTATATGTTTGGACAATAAACACACTGTCTCCACATGAACTGTTTATAGATAGCCTTATCCTTTAACGCCCCATGCACTCCCATAAGCCCCTAAAACTGAACTTTTTTCAGGAAGTTCAGCAGTTTACCGCCCATAGAATCCCATAAAGTACGGTGGCACGGTGGCAAATGGGTGGCAAATGCCACCATATCAGAAACCAGCACCACCGCCACAAAGCAGATCCGCAATTTTATCTTCCCCCAGTTCCCGGATCGCCTGTATTGCATCATCAAACATCACCATGCCCGGAAAATGCAAGTCTGTATCCGGCACTTCATCCAATATATCCATGATCCGCTGCATATTATCAGCGCTGTTCAGTTCAGATTCAGGAATATACATCCGCATTACTTCACCCCTTCAATAAACCTTTTCCAGATCCAGATAACCCATATCATAAACATCTTTCTTTGCAGAAACACATTTATTGATCATGTCAATTATTTCTTCTTCCGTGTGTCCACTCATGGGAACAGTCGGGAAAGAATCATCAAAGGCTTTTTCATATAAATCTAACGCCTGTAGAAGTTTTTCACCCATTTTGTTCACCTTCGATCTGTTTCATGTGCGAAAGTTCAGGCATATGTTCAGGTGGGAAGAATACCGATAGCTGGCCATCTGCCATAGTGACCGCCACTGGGGAAATGTCAGGTTCTTCTTTCGTTTCAGTGTTACGGAAACCAAAAACCCACTTTCCGGGAAGTTCTGACACGGTACATATTTCCAGCCCAGCGCCGATATATTCCAATGCTTTCTTTTTTGCTTCGTCCAGTGTTATCATTATTACTTCCTGTCTTTGAAAAACTCCACCCATTCAGGATTTTCTTTGTCAAAAATCTGCATCTGTTCAGCGGTCAGGTTATGGGGATAGTCTGCAAAAAGGTTAAATTCCTGCTTTTTGTCAAAACTGAATATCCATTCACCTACGCTATCAGGTGTATCTTTCCACCAGACAAGATCAGATTCATTATTTTTGTACCAGCTATTTGACACTTCCAGTAGCCCCCTGTTTCTACCCTCTGATAACTCATATAAGCCCCATATAGCCTATTTTATCCTGTCAGCCGATATTATACAAGATAAATAAGAATACCGCCCATATGGCAGTATTTTCAATCAATATCCGCTATGTGTGCCAACGCACTGCGTAACCGCTTGTAAAATGTTCCCCGGCTTATATACAAGGCATCACATATAGCCGGAACACTTTCTCCCCGGATGTAATACCGAATGATCACCAGCTGTTCCCTGAAAGGAATAGGGCCGATTACTCGATTTATCACGCTGCTTCTGTCAACATACCTATCATACGTTTGTGTATACAATTCTTCCAGATCAGCATATTTAACAACCCTTTCAGCCATTGCATCCTTTTTCTTTGAAGCCTGCACGCGAACATCTGAAAATAATTGCGCTGGTGTAGCAACTGCCTTTTCTTTTAAACGTGTGATCTCGTCAGCCATGTCCTGCAAAGCAGTCACAATTTCCTTTGTCTCTTCCAGATATTGCTTTGTCACTGTCATGAATCCCCTGCACCTACCTTCTGACAACTCATACAGCCTATTTTAGCCTATCATTGGATATAACACAAGGGAAACGGAAAACACCGCCTATTTGACAGTGCTTTCAATCCTGCTGCCATTATGCTGATTTTTCAAACGAATCCGCAAGCTGTTCAATCTGGTGCAGGTACTCAATTCCAACACGGATCGCCGCCCCTATTGACGGATGCAGTTCAGCCGCTTCCTGTGTCTGGTCTGCCATGGCCAAAATGTTCTTTGCGTCAGCCGCCATTACTGAAATAGTTGTTAAAATAGTGTCTGCTTTTCTTTCCTGTCCGCTCATGCCCTGTTACCTGTTCCTTTCTTCCTGATCACTGTCCTGAACCGCTCTGTATGCTCCTGCGGCCTGTATTCCTCAACTGCTGCCACCATAACCACCGTAACGCCCTTTTGGGTGTGTGCCAGCACCGCATCCCCGGCAGATACCCGGTCAATGAGGTTCTCCGGCAGTTCCCATGTGTACAGCTTGCCGCCCTCTCTATGGCTTGCCCTTATAATCTGCCTTTTTCCATATCTGGCAGGAACCAACCGGATGCCCTGCTGCCTTGCCAAAAGATAACTTGTATAGCCGTCTATCAGATTGTTTTCACCGTCAAGGATAATATGGGATTGCAGATCCCCTTTCTCTGCAAAATACCGGGCCTTGCTCTGCATCTTATCCGCTCCGGGTGGATGCTCTGCAAAGCAGGGGAAAATCTTAATGTCATCCGTGGGAATGGTGAACGCTTCCCCGGATCCCTTCATGGACTGCTGCCATGTCTTACCTGAATATTCTGGAATCATTGTCTACCTCTCTTTACACGGGGCAGCAGGCGTGTTATACTTCCTGCATACCCCAATTTGACGATTGCCGGGTTACTTGCCCCTATCAGAGTTAGCGGCTCTGGTAAGGGCATTTTCTGTTATGCTATTGTGAATCTCCTGCTGCTTGTCGGTCTGCAATACTGGCTGTAGATTTCCGGCAGCGCCGCTTTCAATGCCTTGCCATCCAGCCTGCTACTTACGATCTCTTTCCAGCGAATCAGGAAGTTCTTTGTTTTCAGTTCGTCAAGACCCTTTTCTTCAAGGTCTGCTTTCAGTTCGCCTTTGATAGCGTCAGCCTGTTCCTGAAGCTGTGCAATCTGTTCTTCCAATGCGGATAATTTCTTTACCCTGTTCTCAATCATTCTCTCTGTCATGGTCTTTAATCTCCTTTCGATTTCAAGAGATTTCCAGCCCCGGAAGCATCTTCCTGACTATTGGTATCGCTCTATTGCTCACTCACAGGTATATGGCTTTCGGTATCGGGTGCTTTCGGCTCTCCCGGCTGTTTTGTTCCTTGTTTATAATATAAGTATAGCATGTGGGCACATATGTCTATTGACAGAATGACTAAATACATGGGTACACATACATGAAAACTTTGTTTATTTTGTATATGGGCACACATATTTACAGGTGATATAATATCAGTGTAAGGTGGAAAAGAAGCCTTTATTTTTCGCCGCCCAATTACAACAAAGAAAGAGGGTGTACCTATGTCAGAGAGAAAAAGCACATATACCGGACAAACGGACGCAAGACGTAAAGCAAGCGCAAAGTACCTGAAAGAATCCGTTGAAGATATCCGAATCAGAGTTCCAAAAGGCGATAAAGCAAAGGTTCAGGAACATGCCACTAGTATGGGGGAAAGTACAAATGCTTTCGTTGTTCGGGCAATCACCGAAGCGATGAACCGTGACAGACAAAAGCAGGAATAACCGCCGATGCCTGCCCGAAAATTTTAGGGCGGCGGCTCTACCTTGTTTGGGTAATGGATATTCAGGGGAACGCCTGATAAGAAAATGAGAGGGCAGCAGACAGACAGCTTTTGCAATCACATTACAATAAACGTGCGTTTGGCTCTTGAATCCTGCTGCCGGATATGCTATATTATAGACAGAAAAAGGGAAAGCCATAGAAGCGGCTACCCTCAACAGCAAAAAACCTAATTTACATCAGGCCGTCACTACTGCGAATAGTGGCGGCTATTTTCGTTTTCCCTTGAAAATTGTGTAACACAATCCAATAAGGGCAACAATGAATATTCCAGTCTGAACTAAATCAGAATATGTAATCATCATTGGCAACGCCCTCCTTTCTTTCGTCTGGAGGGTTAGCCCCTCCGAAATGGAGGGTAGCCGCCCGGCTCTATGGTTTCCCATGAATGGAGTATAGCACACATTACTTTTTTCGACAATGCCTATATTCAGTTTTAAAGCCTATTTTCGTCCTTTATCCTCTTACCCTTAATATTTTCTACCCTCACACCATTTCAAGCCCGATTTGCCCCATTACAAGCCCTACTGCAAGGCATTTCAAGCCTTTATCTGCATAGTGCCTTGTATGCTTTCATAAGTGCGTTTTCTATGTTGCGCTCATACTCTTTCTTCAATGCCCTAAACTCCTGCATCAGCTTTTCATATTTAGCCCACCTCATATAATGCGGCTTCGGTATGTAATATACATCAGCTATACAGTCAAAATCATTTCTCCACCATTGATAATCTAACCGTTCCGCAATCCTCTCCATTTTCAGCCGTATTTCATCCATGCCGCTTTTCTGTTGGCAGGAATAATTCAACTTTGCACACTTCCGGCACGCATAATGTTTATAGTAATCATACAGATACCGCACACGCCGCCCACAATACGGACAGTGAAAGTACATCCTGACTGACTTTCCATCTATGCCGTGAACCCTCGACAATGGCAGATCAACATATCTGTATTCCCCTTCGTGAACGCTCAACACTTTAATCAATGCCGTTCTGCTCTGCACATGGTAGATGATATCCCCTCTGTTTAATGGATATTGCACGGTTGTTTTGCAGCAAAGGTATTTATCCCCCATGAGATAATCATAAAAGGCAAAGCTATCAACCCTATGGAAATTTTCAAGCCGCCTGTGCGTCTTATTATGACCGCCGGAACCATAACCGCCCACGCCATAACATCCCCTTTCCGTAACTATACTATGTTTCTATCTGTTTATATTCTCTATTTCCTATACGTCAGGTTTTGCCTAAATCAACGGAATATTTGCACTTTTTCGCGCATTATAGTGTCATTAAATTCCCCTATATCCTGAAAATACCAACATTTTCCAACATTTCATTTTTTCAAAAACCGGGAAAAACCGTGATAAATCTATAAATAATGGGGATAAATCAGAGAAAAACCGTTACAAAAACCTATACTCCCCAGTCACTTTTCAGGCGGTTCAGCATCTTCATTTCCTCGCTTGTGTCCTTGTCCGGGTTACTGTCCGGGTGAAATGCCTTTGATAATGTGCGGTAGAACTTTTTTAACATGGCCTTGTCAGCTTCATTGTAGTTACTGGCAGCAGTTCCGCAATAACTACCGCCACTATATCCCCCATAGTTACCATAATAACTACTGCTTTGCCCCCGGCTCCTGCGCTCATATTCCTTTTTCGCTTTAAAATCTGCCTTAATCTTTTTCAGGTATTCAGGATTGCGCAATTTGCCGAACACATCATAGCAGCGGTTGTACTCGCTCCGGGTAACGCTGTATTTCTCCGTGAACTCATTTACCCTCTCGTTATGCTCCCTGATTATGCGACAGTTCTCCTGCCTTGCAGCATATTCCTCCGTCCGTTTGTATTCCTCCCAAATGCGGTCAACAATAGCCTGCCACTTTGTATAAATCAGGTCTGCTAGTTCGCTTTCTTCCAGTCCAAGCGCATCCGCTTTTGATGCCAGCCCACCAACAACAAAATCCCCCGGCCAGTCGCCCCAGTCCACAACCTCATAATATCCAATCGTACAAATTACGGTCTGTTTCTTCTTGACTTTCCCATTCTCCCGGTAACTCTCATGTATGCTTATGCGGTATGATTTCCTGATAGGGCGTTCAAACCGCTCTGCGCTGTTACGGTACTCATAGCTGCAGAACTCTTTACCGTCAGCTGTCCACCGTGATTCATATACCTCTATTCCCTTTGGCTCTCCTGCCGGAACCGTCTTTGTTGCTACTTCCTGAATAACACAAAACATAATATTTCCTTTCCGTAGTTACTGCGCCACGTTACACAATAACCACATATCCCCTGCCGCCGATTTAGCAGCACCCTCTTTTCATGTGTGCCTGCTGCCTACTATTTCAATACCTCCCGGCAGAAATAGGAAAATGTGCTGTATATGAAATATCCGCTGTACTGGCTATCTATGAACTGCACATTGCATCCGAAACGGCTCTCCCACGTTTTCAGGCTCGACATAAAGGAAACTGGTGTAAGCTGTGTATTGTATGCGTGATTTATGATACTGGTATAACCGCCCACATCTTCAACCATCAAATATATTTTCGCTCCGGCGTTCCTGGCTTTCAAAAACTCCGCTTCAAATTGTTGCCGTTTCTGTGCCAGATTTCCGCTCAATTCTTCCAATGAGTTTTTTCTTTCAATCACAATCGAATCATGGAAATATATATCGCCTTGCCCTGTTGCGGCAGATGGCAGCAGAAAAGTATAATCCCCAAAATCCAGTTTTTCTTTTCGGTATGTAATCCCTTGCTTATCGAAATATGACAATATATGTCCGTTCCGCTTCTCCCTCGTATCAATCAGAACAACCATTTGTTTTGTCAGTTTCTTTATTTCCTCCACGGAAAATTTATATTGCTTCACGCTATGCGCCCCTTTCTTTCAGTTCCTTATCCAGATTAGCGAAAAACCGCCGCCTGCAAGAATAAAAATCAGTCCTGCAAAATGGCGGCTTTTCTATCTCCCCCAGTTCCCACCGCACCGCCAGGGTGTCAAAAGACTTGCCCTGTCTGACAGATAACAGAATCCACGGCGAAATAGCTTCAAGCCCTCTGCAGGCCGCTTTCAGGATTTCAGGGGGATATATCCCGGTTCTGCGGCTCCTGCCTTACCTCTGTTTCAAAATCCTGCTGCATTTCAGAAAGAATATTGTTCCTCTGCTCCACACTTTCAATGCCAGTGATCCGCTCCCGGTATCGGTCATAAAATGCCATACTGGCAGCAGGAAGCCCCGGCGCATCCGCTAAACGGATAGCTTTATCTCTGTTCATCCGGCTTTCCTCCCTCCGGCGAATAAATCTCGCCGCCCTCTAATTCGTATCTATCCGCACAGAAAAGCGCATCAGCAGAAAGACAAACACCGTACCAATCATCATAGAATAAAGGGTACACTTCCCCATCATTACACAACGCATATAACAGCACTTTATATTTGTACTCGCCGCCGTCCGAATCCTTTACCACTGCATACATATCATGGTTACATGGTATAATCTGCCGGATAATTGGCTTTGTGCATTGTCTATTCCGTTCTGCCTTCACTTTTCTTTCCTGAAACTTTACATTGTCCTTTCCAAAAGCATCCGTCAGAACGGAAATATGCGTTTCATCAAAACTGCGGCTTCTCAATTCCTTGCAGCCTTTGGTACTCGCATCATACACTTTTACAATGGAATCTCCCGGCTTTTCATCCAAAAGTGCAAACAATTTTTCCTCATTCTTGGAATACTCCGATTGACTGCCAAATTTTATCCATACTTCTTTTACGCACTCTTTCATGGCAACACCCTTTCCGGCACATCAAAAGTGCCACTGATATTTTTATTAAAATCCGTTACCAAATCCAAAAAGGGCAAAAGGGCAGATTTTTTTCGCTGTTTTCTTTTATATACATAAAATACCCGTATCACATACATTTTTAAATCTTTTATATATTTCTCTTAAAAAATTACCCTTTTACCCTAAATACAGTAAATACAAGGCTTTCCGTGGGGCAATTCCACAAAATCCAACTGCCCCACACTTGCCCTTTTGCCCTAAAAATACCCCTATCAGTCAAAAGGCAATTCCTCCTGATAGCCCTCCGGGATTTCAATAAATCCGTCCGGGGTAGTTTTTAGGGGCTGTTGGGGCAGCTCTGCACCCTCTTTTTTTTCAGAAATGCCCTTGAAAATATAAATACCATTCGTCTTTAGTTCCTTATATCCCTTTAGCCGCAAACTCTTGTAAAAATTATTTCTTGTCAGGCTCTGCCGTTCAGCGCTTTCACAATACTTTGCATACCTATCAAAAAGCTTTGTCCGTTCAATCCTGCTGCCATCATCCGGCGAACATTCCTCCATCAAGAACGCCTGCACTGTATCACTGTCACACCGCAACTGCGCCACGGCCTTTTCCGAATCAGCAGAAGTTACAATAATTTCATGCTCATACATCCGTTCTACCGCCCGGACACATAATTGAGTGAAATAATCAATCTCCTGCATAAGTTCATCCATCAAATTAGGGTTTTTATTGTCTGGCACTCTGTTCATGGTAAGAACCAAAAGCCGCCTATAAAATCCATTGGTCTTTTCATTCTTCACAAGCGGCAATTCATTTGTGGAGAAAATCAGCTTTGCATAAGACTTGAAAGAAATTGCATCACGCCCCTTTTGCTCCGCTCGCAATGTGTCCTCCCCCAATACCTTTTTAATAACTGCCGTGTCCTCCAGTGCGGATATTTCCAAATCGGCGCAACTGTTCATCAGCTTACCCATAAGCCCGAAACTGGCGAACCTCTGTTGTAATTCATTCAGCCCGATATTTGACAGATTGCGGCTCCCAACGGATGCTTCTATCAGCCTTATAAATGTGCTTTTTCCGCTGCCGCCCTCTCCAAGCAGGACAAGAAATTTCTGCTGCCCCACATCCTTTGTATGCGTATATCCTGCGAACTGTAAAGCCATTTCCCGGTTGTCCGGCTCCGGGCAGATAAAACTTAAAAATTCCTCTGTGCGCTTTCCCTGATATACCGCATCCGGCTTGTACTCATGTGGTATCTGATTGATGGCTTTATATTTTGGGCTGTGTGGCAGCAGGCGTTTTTCTTTGCAATCGTACATCCCATTTTCAAAACATATCCAGTGCGCCGGATAGCGGTTCAATTCCTCGAAAGACACTTCCAGGGATATATCACAAAGGAAACGGTCATATATCCTTTTCAGTGTGGTACTTTTAATGAACTGCGGATATATCAGCTTGCTAATCATTGTTTTAAGCCTTGCGCCGCTTACATCAGCCTTAAAATAGCCGCCGTCATAAATATAGACCGTACCGCCGCACACAAATAAATCCTGCTGCCCTTTTATGTATTTAAAGATAGCTTCATC
>OFGD01001790.1_pt1 | contig 10032 bp, 5 predicted proteins | sample 1521671 | NCBI WGS metagenome assembly OFGD01 (sample SAMEA3504114, study PRJEB24116) | mouse gut metagenome | biome: mouse gut; feature: mouse-associated habitat; material: faeces | place: Denmark | collected 2011 | reverse complement strand
TCAGGGACCAGCGGGGGGGACTCGGAGCCGCCGAGGCCGAAGCCCCGGGGAGGAAGGGGGGCCGGATTCAACAGTTGCCTTGCCACTTAGAGCACATGTGGGAGGGCCAGCGCCAGGACCTAATGATCTCATTCCTTTACAGTACTGGCCTTTTTCCTCTTCTGATTTATATAATTGGAAAACTAACCACCCTCCCTTCTCAGAGAACCCCTCTGGACTTACTGGGCTCCTTGAGTCACTTATGTTCTCCCATCAACCCACTTGGGATGATTGTCAGCAGCTTTTGCAGGTTCTTTTTACCACAGAAGAAAGAGAAAGAATCCTGATGGAGGCGAGAAAAAATGTTCTGGGAGAGGACGGCACACCCACTGCCCTCCCTAACCTCGTGGACGAGGCTTTCCCCTTGAACCGCCCCAACTGGGACTACAACACCGCGGAAGGTAGGGGACGCCTCCTTGTCTATCGCCGGACTCTAGTGGCAGGTCTCAGAGGAGCCGCTAGACGGCCCACCAATTTGGCTAAGGTAAGAGAGGTCTTGCAGGGGCAGACTGAACCACCCTCAGTCTTCCTTGAGCGTCTAATGGAGGCATATAGGAGATACACCCCTTTTGACCCCTTGTCAGAGGGGCAGAGAGCCGCTGTAGCCATGGCCTTCATTGGTCAGTCCGCTCCCGACATTAAGAAAAAGCTGCAAAGGCTGGAGGGGCTCCAAGATCATACGCTCCAAGATTTAGTAAAAGAAGCAGAGAAAGTCTATCATAAGAGGGAAACAGAAGAAGAGAGGCAGGAGAGAGAGAAGAAAGAAATGGAGGAGAGGGAAAATAGACGGGATCGCCGTCAGGAGAGAAATTTGAGTAAAATTTTGGCCGCAGTTGTAAATGATAGACAGTCAGGAAAAGGTAAAACAGGGCTCCTGGGCAACAGGGCAGTGAAACCGCCAGGTGGCAGAAAGATACCACTGGAAAAAGACCAATGCGCCTATTGCAAAGAGAAAGGACACTGGGCTAGAGATTGCCCTAAAAACCGGGAGCGATCCAAGGTCCTGACCCTAGAAGATGATTAGGGAAGTCGGGGCTCAGACCCCCTCCCTGAGCCTAGGGTAACTTTGTCCGTGGAGGGGACTCCCGTCAACTTCCTGATAGACACCGGAGCAGAGCATTCAGTACTCACTAGCCCCCTAGGCAAGCTAGGCTCTAAAAAGACCATGGTGATTGGAGCCACTGGTAGTAAATTTTACCCCTGGACGACCGAACGAGCCCTACAGATAAACAAGAACATAGTGACCCACTCCTTCCTGGTGATACCTGAGTGTCCTGCTCCCCTCTTGGGGCGCGATCTGCTAACCAAACTAAAGGCTCAAGTCCAATTTACTTCAGAAGGCCCACAAGTAAGCTGGGGAAAAGCCCCCGTTGCCTGCCTTGTCCTCAACACAGAGGAAGAGTACCGGTTGCATGAAGAGCAACCCAAAAATGCAGTCTCTTCAGGCTGGCTAACTGCGTTCCCCAATGTCTGGGCAGAACAAGCAGGAATGGGGTTGGCTAAACAAGTGCCTCCGGTTGTGGTAGAACTTAAAGCTGATGCCACCCCCATTTCGGTAAAACAATACCCCATGAGCAAGGAAGCTAGAGAAGGCATCCGGCCTCATATCCAGAGGTTGCTGGGCCAAGGAGTTTTAGTGGCCTGTCAGTCCCCCTGGAATACACCACTTCTGCCGGTTCGAAAACCAGGGACCAATGACTATCGCCCGGTGCAAGACCTCCGGGAAGTTAACAAAAGGGTCCTGGACATTCACCCCACAGTCCCGAACCCGTACAATTTATTAAGCTCTCTCCCACCCGAGAGAACATGGTATACAGTCCTGGACTTAAAAGATGCCTTCTTTTGCCTGCGCTTGCACCCTAAGAGTCAGCTCCTGTTTGCCTTTGAATGGAGGGACCCAGAGGGCGGACAGACTGGTCAACTAACCTGGACTAGGCTACCACAGGGGTTCAAAAATTCCCCCACCCTGTTTGACGAGGCCCTCCATCGGGATCTCGCGCCTTTTCGCGCTCGAAACCCTCAGCTTACCCTACTACAGTATGTGGATGATCTCTTGGTCGCGGCGGCCTCGAAGGAGCTGTGTCACCAGGGAACTGAGAGGCTCCTCGCAGAACTGAGTGACTTGGGGTATCGAGTTTCGGCTAAAAAGGCACAAATCTGTCAAACTGAGGTAACCTACCTGGGGTATACCCTCCGAGGGGGCAAAAGATGGCTCACAGAGGCCCGGAAGAAGACTGTTATGATGATCCCATCGCCAACTACCCCACGGCAGGTACGTGAGTTTCTGGGGACTGCTGGCTTTTGTAGACTCTGGATTCCAGGCTTTGCAACCCTAGCGGCACCTCTATATCCTTTGACTAAGGAAGGGGTTCCTTTTGAGTGGAAAGAAGAGCACCAAAGAGCTTTTGAGGCTATCAAGTCGTCTCTAATGACTGCCCCCGCGCTAGCATTACCAGACTTGACTAAGCCTTTCGTCCTATATGTGGACGAGAGAGCGGGTGTAGCCAGGGGAGTGTTGACACAAGCACTGGGACCCTGGAAGAGACCTGTAGCCTATTTGTCAAAAAAATTAGATCCTGTTGCTAGTGGATGGCCCACATGTCTGAAAGCTATTGCAGCAGTGGCCCTGCTGATCAAAGATGCTGACAAATTGACAATGGGACAACAGGTGACTGTTGTAGCCCCTCATGCCTTGGAAAGTATCGTGCGGCAGCCACCTGACAGATGGATGACAAATGCCCGAATGACACACTATCAGAGCCTGCTGCTAAATGAGCGTGTAACCTTTGCGCCCCCTGCCATCCTCAACCCAGCTACCCTTCTCCCTCTAACAAATGATTCCGTCCCAGTACATCAATGTATGGACATCCTCGCTGAAGAAACTGGGACCAGAAGTGACCTGACTGACCAACCCTGGCCTGGAGCTCCCAGTTGGTACACGGACGGCAGCAGTTTCCTGATAGAGGGGAAGCGAAAGGCTGGAGCTGCGGTGGTGGACGGGAAAAAGGTAATTTGGGCAAGCGCTTTGCCTGAAGGAACATCGGCACAAAAGGCTGAACTTATAGCGCTTATACAAGCCCTCCGAGAGGCTAAAGGTAAGATCGTTAACATCTACACTGACAGCCGCTATGCTTTTGCTACCGCACACATCCATGGGGCCATCTACAGGCAGCGAGGGCTATTGACCTCGGCTGGTAAAGACATTAAAAACAAAGAAGAAATTCTGGCCCTGTTGGAAGCCATACATGCACCTAAGAAGGTAGCCATCATCCACTGCCCCGGCCACCAAAGAGGAGAAGACTTGGTGGCCAAGGGCAACCGAATGGCAGACTCAGTGGCAAAACAAGTTGCTCAAGGGGCCATGATCTTAACTGAAAAAGGTGATCCGCCCAAAAGCCCTGAGGATGAGAGGTATAACATAAAAGAGCTATTGTGGACCAGTGATCCCCTCCCATACTTTTTTGAAGGGAAAATAGAATTGACTCCCGAAGAAGGAATAAAATTTGTGAAAGGACTACACCAATTCACCCACCTGGGAGTTGAAAAAATGATGAGACTAATTAAAAATTCCCGATACCAAGTCCCCAACCTGAAGTCAGTGGCTCAAAAGATTATAGACTCCTGCAAACCATGTGCATTCACTAATGCGACTAGAGCCTACAAAGAACCTGGAAAGAGACAACGGGGAGACCGTCCTGGAGTGTATTGGGAGGTAGATTTTACTGAAGTTAAACCTGGAATGTATGGTAACAAGTATCTGTTAGTATTTGTAGACACCTTTTCAGGATGGGTTGAGGCGTTTCCCACTAAAACTGAGACTGCCCAGATTGTGGCCAAGAAGATCCTTGAAGAAATCCTGCCAAGATTTGGAATCCCTAAGGTAATCGGGTCCGACAATGGACCAGCCTTTGTTGCCCAGGTAAGTCAGGGCTTGGCCACTCAGTTGGGCATCGATTGGAAATTACACTGTGCTTACCGCCCTCAAAGCTCAGGACAGGTAGAGAGGATGAATAGGACCTTAAAAGAGACCTTGACTAAATTAGCCATTGAGACCGGCGGAAAAGACTGGGTGGCTCTCCTTCCTCTTGCGCTCTTCCGAGCCCGAAACACCCCTGGACGTTTCGGGCTCACTCCTTTTGAAGTTCTGTATGGAGGACCTCCCCCCTTAATGGAAGCTGGTGGAACATTGGTTTCCGACTCTGACCCTGTCTTACCCTCCTCTTTGCTTATTCATTTAAAGGCCCTAGAAGTGATTAGGACCCAGATTTGGGACCAACTGAAGGCAGCCTATACCCCAGGGACCACCGCAGTACCCCACGGGTTCCGAGTTGGAGACAAAGTCTTGGTCAGACGGCATCGAACCGGCAGCCTCGAGCCACGGTGGAAGGGACCCTATTTGGTGTTACTGACAACCCCTACTGCGGTAAAAGTTGACGGGATTGCCTCCTGGATCCACGCCTCCCACGTCAAGAGGGCCGCCAGTCAAGATGAAGAAAACCACGAAGACAATTGGACAGTGGCAGCCACTGACAATCCTCTTAAGCTTCGTTTGCGCCGCAGGCGCCACCCTGAGCCTAGGGAACCACAACCCTCATGCTCCAATTCAACAGTCTTGGGAAGTGCTTAATGAGGAGGGAAACATTGTATGGGCAACCACTGCAGTCCATCCCCTCTGGACTTGGTGGCCTGATCTCACACCTGACATCTGTAAGTTAGCGGCAGGATCCCCCAATTGGGACCTCCCCGATCATACTGATCTTAGCAACCCACCCTCTGAACAGCGGTGTGTCCCGGGCGGGATAGGGAACTCGTATGGATGTTCGGGGCAGTTCTACCGAGCTAATCTTAGAGCTGCACAATTTTATGTTTGCCCTGGTCAGGGTCGGAGCAAAAGGCTTCAACAAGAATGTGGAGGGGCATCAGATTACTTTTGTGGTAAATGGACATGTGAAACGACAGGGGAAGCTTACTGGAAGCCCTCCTCTGACTGGGACCTAATCACGGTAAAACGAGGTAGTGGCTATGATAAGTCAAACCAAGGAGAAAGAAACCCCTATAAATATCCAGAGAATGGGTGCGCTTTTAAAAACAGCCCCCCAGGACCATGCAAAGGTAAATACTGCAACCCCCTACTTATAAAGTTCACCGAGAAAGGGAAACAACACCGTCTGAGTTGGCTTAAAGGAAATAGGTGGGGTTGGCGAGTATACATTCCACTAAGAGATCCTGGGTTCATTTTCACGATCAGACTGACAGTGAGAGACCCGGCGGTGACACTCGTAGGGCCCAACAAGGTCCTTATAGAACAGGGCCCCCCAGTCGTACTGGCTCCCCCAAAGGTCCCGACTGTACCAGCTCCACCAACTCCACAGCCCAACACAGTGGTACCCTCCCTAGGAACTAATACTCTCCTCATAAAGCCTACCTTGGCTTCCCCACCGCCCCTAGGAACAGAGGACCGTCTGGTCAGTCTAGTCCAAGGAGCTTTTTTAGTTCTGAATAGAACTAACCCTAATATGACTCAATCATGCTGGTTATGCTATGCCTCTAGCCCCCCTTATTATGAAGGAATAGCTCAGATCAGGACTTATAATATTACTTCAGATCATTCTCAATGCCTTTGGGGAGAAAACAGAAAGTTGACTCTAGCAGCAGTTTCAGGAAGAGGGCTTTGTCTGGGCCGGGTACCTCAGGATAAAGGGCACCTCTGTAATCAGACCCAGAACATCCAGTCTAGCAAAAGTGGTCAGTATCTGGTGCCTCCCCTAGACACAGTGTGGGCTTGCAATACCGGTCTCACTCCTTGTGTGTCTATGTCTGTTTTTAATAGTTCCAAAGATTTCTGCATTTTGGTTCAGCTTATTCCTAGACTCCTGTATCATGATGATAGCTCCTTTTTAGACAAATTTGAGCATCGGGTCCGCTGGAGAAGAGAACCCGTTACCTTAACTTTGGCAGTTCTATTAGGATTGGGAGTAGCAGCTGGAGTAGGTACAGGAACCGCTGCCTTAATTAAGACCCCCCAATACTATGAAGAACTACGTGCAGCTATGGATGTTGATCTTAGAACTATAGAACAGTCTATAACCAAATTAGAAGAATCTTTAACTTCCCTGTCCGAAGTGGTGCTACAGAATAGAAGGGGATTAGACTTATTATTCCTTAAAGAAGGAGGACTCTGTGCTGCCCTAAAAGAAGAATGTTGTTTTTATGTTGACCATTCAGGAGTAATCAAAGATTCTATGGCCAAACTTAGAGAACGCCTAGATATACGTAAAAGAGAAAGAGAAAGCCAACAAGGATGGTTCGAAAGCTGGTTTAATAAGTCCCCTTGGCTCACCACTCTCCTCTCCACCATAGCAGGACCTTTAATTACACTTATGCTTTTGCTTACTTTTGGCCCCTGCATCCTTAATAAGTTAGTAGCTTTTATTAGAGAAAGGATAAATGCAGTACAGGTTATGGTACTAAGGCAACAATATCGGGTCCTCCAAGAGGTTGAAAACTCGCTCTAAGATTAGAGCTATTTTCTAAAAGGAGTGGGGAATGAAGAATAAAGATAAAAAATTACTGAACTCTTCCTCACCCCAGAGCCCGACCCCTCCCATCTAGAGAGTGTTCCCAGAACACTCCTGAACTCTTCACCCCAGAATGCATTCCTGAACTCCTCACCCTAGAGTTCGAACCCTCCCAACTAAAGACTGTTCCAAGAACATTTTTGAGATAAGGGCCTCCTGGAACAACCTCAGAATGAACCGGGTACATTGCCAAATAATAGGACATGACCCCTTAGTTACGTAGAATCCCTTGGCAGAACCCCTTGTCCCTTGGCAGAACCCCTTAGTTATGTAAACTTGTACTTTCCCTACCCCGCTCTCCCCCCTTGAGTTTTCCTATATAAGCCTGTGAAAAATTTGGCTGGTCGTCGATTCTCCTCTACACCACTAGGTGCATGAGTTTCGACCCCAGAGCTCTGGTCTATGTTCCATGTGCTTTCTTGCTGTTGTTCTATTAAATCTTGCCTTCTACATTTTGAGTACGGTCTCAGTGTCTTCTTGGGTCCGCGGCTGTCCCGGGGCTTGAGTGCTTGAGTGAGGGTCTCCCTTCGGGGGTCTTTCATTTTGGTGCATTGGCCGGGAATCAGCGCGACCACCCAGAGGTCCTAGACCCACTTAGAGGTAAGATTCTTTGTTCTGTTTTGGTCTGATGTCTGTGTTCTGTTTCTAAGTTTGGTGCGATCGCAGTTTCGGTTTTGCGGACGCTCAGTGAGACCGCGCTCCGAGAGGGAACGCGGGGTGGATAAGGATAGACGTGTCCAGGTGTCCACCGTCCGTTCGCCCTGGGAGACGTCCCAGGAGGAACAGGGGAGGACCAGGGACGCCTGGTGGACCCCTTTGGAGGCCAAGAGACCATCTGGGGTTGCGAGATCGTGGGTTCGAGTCCCACCTCGTGCCTTGTTGCGAGATCGTGGGTTCGAGTCCCACCTCGTGCAGAGGGTCTCAATCGGCCGGCCTTAGAGAGGCCATCTGATTCTTCTGGTTTCTTTTTTGTCTTAGTCTCGTGTCCGCTCTTGTTGTGACTACTGTTTTTCTAGAAATGGGACAATCTGTGTCCACTCCCCTTTCTCTGACTCTGGAGCATTGGAAGGAGGTGCGGGTCAGAGCCCACAACCAGTCGGTGGAGGTCAGAAAGGGTCCGTGGCAGACCTTTTGCGCCTCCGAGTGGCCGACGTTTGGAGTGGGCTGGCCACCAGAAGGTGCTTTTGACTTGTCACTAATCGCCGCCGTCAGGCGAATTGTTTTTCAGGAGGAAGGGAGTCGATGTGGAATCCGACCCCGTCAGGCTTCTTTTTCTCTGTTGCTATCTTGTTTTTGTTTGTGGTTTTTGTCATGAGACACAGACACTGTACGTCAGAGGTAAAGTGAGATCCCTCCCTGTCTGTATGTCTGTGTGTCTGTGTGTCTTGTTCACTTGTGTGTCCTCCATTGGACCACCTTCTGATTCTGTTTTGTTTTTGGTTTGTCTGGTTTCAGGTCTGGTCTTGGTCCCAAGGAGTTGACTGATTATCTTGGTTTGGTTTTAGGCCGGTCTCAGGTTCTGGGGCCTTCCCATGGAGACAGGTCCATTTGGGTTGGTCATAGTGACAGTAAGCTTCTCTGGAAATCGCATGTAAGATGCCCTGTATTGGTCTTGCTTGTGTTTGTCATTTCTGTGGTACTGTGATTCTATAGTGGTTGCCTGAAAAACGGTTTCTGTGTGTGTCTTTTGTGTCTCTTTGTGTTCGGACTTGGACTGATGACTGACGACTGTTTTTAAGTTATGCCTTCTGAAATAAGCCTAAGAATCCTGTCAGATCCCTATGCTGACCACTTCCTTTCAGATCCTCAGCTGCCCTGCCTCCCACTCCAACTCCAGAGAGCAGCCAGCGGGTCACAGTGGTCCCGCCCATGGACCTGGAGCCTAGGGAAAAATGAGCTCGGAAATCCGGAGCAAATGAGGAGTGGTCCCTGAGAAGTCAGTGGCCCTGGATGTTGTGGCTGCTGAAGAAAAAAAGAAGAGGAGGCTGTTCGAGTAGCCGGCCAAGAGCGCTGCAGGTTCCCAGGCAGCTTCTCATTCCCCTGTCCCTCCCATCCCGTCTCTTGTTAACAGAAAAACTGCTTTCACTTTAAGATAAGTGCCGGTTGCAGCCAGCTGTGAGAGCTGCACTCCCGTCTCTGCTCTAAAGTTCCCTCTTCTCAGAAGGTGGCACCACCCTGAGTTGCTGGCAGTGAGTCTGTTCCAAGTTCCAGTGAGGGAGGCATCCGCCCACTTGGGGCTTCTGTCCAAGGTAAGGAGCACCTGTGAGTCTAACTGCCAGGCTCTGATGGGGGTCTCGTCTCTGTGGGACTAGAAAGTCCCAACAATCTGACCAAGGTAATAAGAGTCAGACAAGAAAAAGAGTTAAAGAAACATGAGGCTGACAAAGACAGAGACCAGAGTCAGAATCAGAGCTGTGCTGTGAGACAGAAAGATAAGAAAAATAAAATGTTTGGAGAAAAATGCATGGACTATATGAGTTTAAATGAAGCAGCACATAAATGGAGGGTAATTCCTAGTGAAATTGAAAAGTTGTGTTTTATGGGTTTGATTCCTAATGTTGAAAAAGTTGAAGAGACTTGGATGATTCCTGCTGATACACAATGGCCTATAAAATACCAAGTTGAAAGTAATAATGATAATAACATTTTGCCATCACCAAGAGAATGTCCTTTATTATTGATGACAGATCTATATTGTGTTCCTGGCAGTGGAGATGATCTTGTGATGGGGTATAAAGAACAACCTCAAATTGCATTATTTCTTAAGGCACAGCTAGACTTTTTTCGAGGAGAATATGATTTAGTATACACACAAATAAAATCACTTATGTCTTATCCAGTATGTTTTGATGTTTAGGTTGGAGTAGGGATATTGTTGTCATTATACTCAAGTGTTTGTGGTGATTTACTTTTGTGGGAGGAAGCAAAGCAGTATGTTGCTTTGATATCTTGTCGAGATAGAGAGGAAAGGCATAGACTTGCATTTTGGTTAGCTGCTATAGATAGTATAATAGATGATGAAACTACTTTCCCAGAGTGGTTTCATCATGGAAATTTTGATTTATTAACAAGAGATGCTTTTCCATTTGTTTATTTTTTTTAACTGAAATATTTACTTTTTGAAAGTGAAAAAGTATTACTAGATTTTAAATGAGAAAAATCAAATGATATAATAATTAGCGAACACGAGGTGTACAGGATGGCTGTTTATAGGTATACTAATGTAGAAATTGCTGAATATTTACATACATCTTTAAATACAATTAAATAACTATTGTAGCATGTAATGGATAAAATAGTTGTAAAAATGTGTGGATTTAAGTAAAAAATTATAAAATACCACACTTTTTGATGGTTTTAGTGTGGTGAAATAAATGAGAATTGCCTTTATACTATAGTACTATAAGTATAAAGG
>OFGD01001784.1_pt1 | contig 10056 bp, 10 predicted proteins | sample 1521671 | NCBI WGS metagenome assembly OFGD01 (sample SAMEA3504114, study PRJEB24116) | mouse gut metagenome | biome: mouse gut; feature: mouse-associated habitat; material: faeces | place: Denmark | collected 2011 | reverse complement strand
ATCTTTTTTAGTAGTTGGGCATACAGGGTTCGAACCTGTAAATTATGGATTCAGAGTCCACTGCCTTACCGATTTGGCGAATGCCCAATAAAAACTCAACTATTACAGTTTATGCCTGTCGCGTAGCTTTGTCAATACTTATAAATAGAATTATTTTGTTGCACTAATATATCAGATCATAACTCTTTTTGTATAGATAATCGTTAAAAATATTTTGATATACATTTTTATGTTGTTAACAAAAAGTGTATAATGAATAAATATTAATAATTATGTATAAAAGGAAGGACTTAATGTGAATAAAAAGAAAATCAAACTTTTTGGTTTGGTAATGATGATCTTTTCAACGATCTTTGGATTTGCGAATTCGACCGTCGCTTATGAACAGATGGGATATGGTAGTATCATGTGGTATATCTTAGCGGCGCTCTTTTTCTTTCTTCCCAGTGCTTTGATGTTAGCCGAGTATGGTGCTGCTTTCAAAGAAGCAAAGGGAGGGATCTATTCTTGGCTAGCAGGTTCAGTCGGAGAAAAGATCGCTTTTATCGGGACGTTTATTTGGTTAGCTTCGTGGGTCATTTGGTTAGTCTCGACGTCAAATAAAGTCTGGATCCCGTTATCGGCTTTGCTTTTTGGCAAAGACACCACTCAGAGTTGGAATTTTTTGGGTCTAGGTGCAACGCAGACGATCGGGTTATTAGCGATCATTTGGATCTTGGGAGTCACATTTTTTAGTACTCGTGGGATGGATTTTGTTGCTAAGGTCGGTTCGATCGGTGGGATCTTCACGATCGTTTTGAATGTGATCTTTTGTGTGGCTAGTGTTGTGATCTGGATCGCTGATCATGGTGCTTTAAAACAACCGATCACAATCTGGAGTAGCTTTACGACTTCACCTAATCCAGATTTTAGTACGCTAGTCGCTTTGTTATCCTTTGTAGTTTATGCGATCTTTGCATATGCTGGTATGGAATCGCTTGGTGGCGTCATGGATGATATTGAAAAACCAGAAAAAACTTTTCCACGGGCGGTTTTGATCTCAACTTTAGTGATCGCGCTTAGTTATTCGTTGATGATCTTTATGTGGGGGATCAGTACTAATTGGCAAGAGATCATTGGAAATAATGAAGCTAACCTGGGAAATATTACATATGTTTTGATGAATAATCTAGGTGTCGTTTTAGGTCAAACGCTGGGCTTAGCAGCGCAAACGAGCCAATTTCTCGGAGTCTTGATGACGCGCTTTGCTGGCTTGGGGATGTTTATCGGTTATGTTGGGGCCTTTTTTATCTTAGTCTATTCACCGATCAAATCATTTATTTTAGGTTCTGATCCTAAGCTTTGGCCTAAAAAAATGACAAGCTTAAACAAAGCAGGAATGCCAGCCTTTTCAATGTGGCTTCAAGCAACGATCGTTTGTATCTTCATCTTCTTAGTGGCTTTTGGGGGCTCGGCTACCCAAAAGTTCTATACGATCTTGACGGATATGGCTAATGTCTCAACGAGTTGTCCGTATCTCTTTTTAGTTGGAGCGTTTCCGTTCTTTAAACAAAGAACTGATATCGAGCGGTCCTTTGAATTTTTCAAGAGCCGTAAATGGACATGGACCGTAACAGCCGTGGTGTTGCTGGTTCTTGTAGGTGGGATAATCTTTACTTGTGTTGAACCTATTTTACGACACGAGTATGATACTGCCTTTTGGACGATTATTGGGCCAGTTTTTTTTGGGGTGATCGCTTGGCTCTTTTATCATCAAGCAGTAGCTAAGGGGAAACTCGATAAATAGTCGTCAAAGTACGAATATGTAGGCAAGAGTTAACGTATTCGTACTTTTTTAGTGCTATAATCAGAAAAAATCAAGCTCTGAAGGTGATCTGATGAAAGTTGTCATTGTTGGTGGGACTGGTTTTGTTGGACAAGGTATCTTGCAGGTCCTAGTTAAGGATAAGACACTTGAATTATATAGTTTATCGCGTGGTGGCAAACGCCCAGACAGTGTAGCTGGTGTTATTTATCAACGAGTAGATCTAGAGCGCCCAAATGCTTGGCAAACCTTGCTCAAAGAGGCGGATTGGGTCATTGATTGTGTAGGGATCTTATGGCCTGATCGTAAAAAGCAGTTGAATTATCAAAATGCCAGCATTAAGCCTGCTAAAAAGATCATTACGACTATCAAAACAAGCGAAACTAAATTTTTGTTCATCTCCGCTAATGTGGGACTTCCGGCTTATTTAAGGGCTAAACGGACTGTTGAAAAATACGCACACCAAGTTTTAGGGAAGCGTGCCTATGTGGTGTATCCCGGCTTGATCTATGATCGTACTAAAAAGAGCACGTATTATTTAGGAAAGATCTTACACGTAATTGCCTTTTTGCCGGGATTAAAAAAGTATCGACCGGTCAAGCGAAAAATACTAGCCCAAGCGATCGAAAAAATTTTACAGGGGAAAACAAGTGAATTTGAAAGATCATGCAAATAATATGTTATATTTTATCACATTCATAGGTTATGATTTCGGTAGTGCCGATTTAATTATAAATGCTGTTATCTTAGGTTTATTAGCAAGTATCGGTTCCTTTTGATTAATTACATGTCACAAAAGTTAATCAAAAATTAATTTTATTTTTTGGACTCAGGATAAAAGCTTGTTTTTATAGGCTTTTTTAATAGTATTATGATACAAAATCTAAGTTTTATATTATGGATCGAGCTTTCATGTACTATCTTCTGACAAAAGTTGTGCTATAATAATTTTATATTAAATTCTAGTAAAGGGGAGTTCCCATGAAGAAGTTTATTGCAATGTTAAGTGCAGTGCTTGGATTGTTTATGTTGGGTGTTTTCTCCCAGCCACAGATCCAAGCTGCATCAGAAAAGACATATACGATCGACACGGATGTGACTTTCCCACCGTTTGTGTATGCCAACACAGAGAATAAGTATGTGGGGATCGATTTAGATCTTTTACGTGCAATTGCTAAAGAAGAGGGCTTTAAAGTTAAGATCCGCCCCGTTGGCTTCAATGCTGCTGTTCAATCTGTGAGTGCTGGCCAAGCCGATGGGATGATCTCTGGGATGTCGATCACAGAAGAAAGAAAGCAAAAGTTTGATTTCTCAGACCCATACTATTCTGCTGGGATCGTAATGGCAGTCAAAGATGGTAGTGGGATCAAAAGTTTATCTGAGTTAAAGGGTAAAAAAGTTGCTGTTAAGACTGGAACAGCCGGGGCTGATTATGCTAATTCGATCAAAGATAAATACGGTTTTGAGATCGTAACGTTCGATGATTCAGATGGTGTGTACAATGATGTCCTCAATGGTAACTCGGATGCCTGTTTTGAAGATAGTGCTGTAATGTATTATGCGATCAAAAATGGCTTAGATCTAAAAGTTGTAACTAAACCAGCTAATACGACAGAAACCGGTTTTGCTGTTAAAAAAGGGCAAAACCAAGAACTACTTAAGATGTTCAATGAAGGTCTAGCTAAGTTGAAAGCTAACGGTGAGTATGACAAGATCATCAAAAAATATACAGAAGGCAAAGCAACCTCTGAAACTAAGGTCAAGTCACAAACAGCAACTGCTGAAGATCGAACAGTTTTAGGTATCTTAAAAGAAAATAAAGATGCTTTTATCTCAGGGATCATTGAGACGCTGAAGTTGACGGTTGTGGGTATCTTTTGTGCCACGATTTTTGGGATCTTTGTCGGCTTGTTAGGTGTCGTACCAAACAAATTCTGCCGTGGCCTTTCGACAACGATCATCTATATCTTCCGGGGGCTACCATTGATCGTGTTAGCGCTGTTCATTTATAATGGGGTCCCAAGTTTGATCGGTAGTAAAGTCCCAGCTTTCTTAGCTGGTGTGATCACGTTGATGTTAAATGAAGGTGCCTATACGGCTGCCTTTGTTAAAGGTGGGATCGAATCGGTCGATAAAGGGCAGATGGAAGCAGCACGTAGTTTAGGGCTACCGTTTGGTAAAGCAATGCGTCGGGTCATCTTACCTCAAGGGATCAAGATCATGGTCCCATCGTTTATCAACCAGTTCATCATTACTTTAAAGGATACCTCGATTTTATCTGTTATCGGGTTGCTTGAACTTACTCAGACTGGTAAGATCATTATCGCTCGCAACCTAGAAGGCTTTAGAGTCTGGGCGATCGTTGCGGTGATCTATTTAGTCATCATTACAGTTTTAACACTTCTTTCAAAGTGGATCGAACGGAGGATCAATAATTAATGACAGATTTAAAAGTAGATGTTACGAATTTAAAGAAAAACTACGGCTCAAATCAAGTGCTAAAGGGCATTGATTTTAAAGTTGCAAATAATGAAGTAGTCGTTTTGATCGGGCCTTCTGGTTCAGGGAAAAGTACTTTATTGCGTTGCTTGAATAAGCTCGAAGAACCAACTTCTGGATCGATCGTGATCGACGGACATGATATCAGTGATCCTAAGACAAATATCGATAAGGCTCGTGAAAATATCGGGATGGTATTCCAACATTTTAACTTATTCAACAATTTGAGTGTGGGTGAAAATATCATGCTAGCACCAGTTGAGTTGGGTAAAGCCAATAAAGATGAAGCGATGACGACTGCTAAAAAATTACTAGAAACGGTCGGTTTAGCTGATAAATTCGATGCGATGCCAGCTTCACTTTCAGGTGGGCAAAAACAACGGGTAGCGATCGCACGTGCTTTAGCGATGAATCCAGATATCATGTTGTTTGACGAACCGACCTCGGCGCTTGACCCAGAAATGGTCGGTGATGTTTTGGAAGTTATGAAAGATCTAGCTAAAGAGGGGATGACGATGGTCGTTGTGACCCACGAAATGGGCTTTGCTAAGGAAGTTTCTGATCGAGTCGTCTTCATGGCTGATGGCTATGTTGTCGAAGAAGGACGTCCCGAAGCGATCTTTGAAGATCCCCAAAATGAACGGACTAAAGCGTTCTTAGAAAAAGTTATCAATATCTAATGTAAAGGGTTCTGCTAGGAGACTGGCAGAACTTTTTATATTTTTTGACAAATACCTATGTAAAAAAATATTGATATATACTATAATGAAAGAGCTTTGATAAAGTAAAAAAATTTTAGGGGGGATCGAAGTGACGCAAGCGATTCTAGTCATGCACGAAAAAAACGGGGATTATTACCGGATGAACAAAACTTCTTTTGAAAAGTTGCCGGTGATCGGTGAGCATATTTATAATAATGACGGTCTGACTTATCTGATCGAAGACGTGGTATCTTTAGCAGGATATGAGTCGGCCAAAGCAGTTACGGCGATCCTTGTAGTTAAACCGACTGCTAAGACTGATCCAGTCAGTGAACTCTACGGCTTGGATCCTGAAAAAGACTTTGAAATGTAATTAAAAGGTGAACTACTCAGGTAGTTCACTTTTTTATTTAGGTTTGTAATTTGAAGTTATTTTTGCTAGAGTGTAAATATTATGATGACAGGAGTGATGAATATGGTAGCAGACCCTGAGCTGCCTGCCTCATGGCGTAAAACTTTTATGACCCTTTGGCTAGGGTGTTTTATGACGGGACTGAATTTTTCGATGACGATGCCATTTATGGCGCTTTATATTGAAACATTGCATCCTTATGGAAAATTTGAATTGAACTTATATGCGGGTCTAGCCTTTGCTGTTACATATCTAGCCCAAGCGATCGTTTCACCACTATGGGGCAATCTTGCCGATCAAAAAGGGCGCAAACTCATGTGTTTACGGGCCTCTGGGGTGATGACTTTTACGATCTTTGCCGTTGGCTTAGTCCACCATGCTTGGACGATCGTATTACTGCGCTTCGTTCAAGGAGCTTTTTCTGGTTATATCAATAATGCGACTGCTTTTATGGCAGGTGAGACCCCACATAATCGTTCCGGTGCTGTTATGGCAAACATGATGACAGCCAATGTGACGGGAAATTTGCTCGGTCCACTAGTTGGGGGGCTATTAGCTGGTTTTGCCGGTTATCGGGTAACGTTTTTTGTATGTGGGGCGATGATGGGGATCGTCTTTTTGCTGACCTTATTTAATACGAAAGAACATTTTACGCCGATCCCAGCTAAAAAGATGAAGCCAATGAAAGAGATCTTTGCACAATTAGAAAACAAACAGTTGATCATTGCAATGTTTATCACAACGTTATTTATCCAATCAGCCTTGATGTCGATCGCGCCGATCGTTAGTTTGTTAGTCAAATCATTGATGCACGGTACGGGAAATGTTTCCTTTGTCAGTGGGGTCGTGGCGGCAATGCCTGGTTTTGGGACGTTGTTAGTTGCTTCACGCTTAGGTGTCAAGATGGATAAGATCGGACCTTTAAAAGTATTAGTCTTTGGTTTAGTTGCTGCTATGGTAGTTTTTTTGCCGATGTACTTTGTGACTTCACCATGGAGTTTAGGTTTTTGGCGGTTTTTATTGGGGATCGCTAATGCAGCACTATTACCTGCAGTTCAAACTGTTTTGACGGTCAGTGTCCCACGGGAAGCTTTTGGACGGATCTTTAGTTATAATCAATCATTTCAAGCAGCGGGGGCGATGCTTGGCTCGATGATGGGCTCGCTCATCTCGGGATTATTCAACTATCAAGCGGTCTTTTTGGTAACAGCAGCTTTGATGGCGTTAAACTTACTTTTGATCTGGAAAGTCCACCGTCCACTTGAAAACGAAAAATGATCAAAAAGTGTAAATAAATGCGGTCAGCGCCGTATACGTAACAAGGACCTCAAGCTGATACATTGCATCAGCTCGAGATCCTTGTTATCTTGTCTCACTATAGTACAGTTACTATTCAAATGAGAGCTCTAATAAGTACATGTTTTTTTGGGTCAAATGCGATGTTGTGGCCCAAACTTCGTGATGATCAATGTAGTCGTGACCAGCTAGTTGCCAAAAACTGTCTAAAAGATCACCGTTTTGAGCTAAAAAGTCATCAGTCAAACAATTGACCATTAATTTATTGTCCGGAAAATAAATGTTTGCATCAGCAACTTTGATCACGTCTTTGAAAAAAATCTGGATCACATTGTCGTAACGTGATCTTAAGGCAAAGATCTTTTCAGGATGGCGCTTCAAATATGATAAAATGTTGAAAATCGAATCAGAATTACTTGCCAAAAATACTACCCCCATTATCTATCAACATTTTAGCACAATCATTTGAATTATGGTTGCGCAAAGTTTTAGGTAAAATGTTTTGCATGTTGGCGTGGTAAATCTATAATAGAGATAGGTGTTTTTAGAAAAAGAGAGTTGGTGAAACTAGTGATACATTTTTATTTAGTCCGCCACGGACAGACACGTTTGAATCGATCGCGTCGCTTGCAAGGGACAACGAATTCTCCGTTGACCAAAAAAGGGATCCGTATGGCAAAACGACTAGGCCAAGAATTGAAAAATATCCGTTTTGAAGCTGTTTACACGAGTGATCTTCAGCGGACCAAGGAAACAGCGCGCTATATTCTTGCGGAAAATAAACAGGGTTATCCGCCAATTTATAGTGATCCCGATCTGCGTGAATTGAGTTTTGGTAAATTTGAAGAAGCTAATAATTTTACGATGGTCCCCACAGCTTTGCGGACTTTGGGTTTGCGAAAGATCTTGCAGGCTTTTGCCAATGAAGAGCATGTCTCTGAGTTGACCGAGCTTTTTCGCACGATGGATGGTGAAGAAGAGATCGAGACGTCAGTTCACCTCGAACAGCGCTTTACCCGTGCTTTAAAGACGATCGCCTGTGAATATGAAGGTAAGGATTGTAATATTTTGATCGTAACGCATGGTTTGATCTTGTCGAATTTCTTAGAGTCGTTGAACGGTGATGTACCGCTATTTTTAGTCGACAACTCTCGGGCAAGTCGGGTAGACTATGCTGATGGTAAATTTAAGATCATCTATATCAATCAATTGAAACAAGAGGAAAGTTGAGCATGAACGAAAAAACAGTTGCCTTATTACACCAGCTGGTAGACCAAAAGATCGTGCCTGGGGTCTCCTATGCCATGATCTATCAAGATGATGTCCAAACTGAAGTCTTTGGCAATAAGCAACTAGTTCCAGCGCTAAAGCCACTAGAAGATGGGGCATTATATGATCTGGCTTCGTTGACTAAGGTCATTGGGACGACGACGGTGATCTTACAGCTGTTGGAGGCTAAAAAGTTACGATTGGATGATCGAGTTGCTAAATATTTACCGCGCTTCAGCGATCAAAGGGTGACTTTGCGCCACTTATTGACCCACACATCTGCTCTTAGTGGTTACATAAAAAATCGTGATCAACTGCCACCAACTGAATTGATGGCGGCTTTGTATACCTTGAAACCAGCTGCTTGGTTGGGGAAAAAGGTCGTTTATGCCGATATCGGCTTGATCTTACTGGGACAGATCATTGAAGTTTTTTACCATCGACCTGTGCAAGCGGTGATCATGACCGAGGTTTTACGGCCATTAGGTATGAAAAATTCGACCTTTGCTCCTCCAAAAAAGCAGTGTGTACCAACTGAGCTAACGGCGACTAGAGGCTTGATCCAAGGAGAAGTTCATGATCCTAAAGCTTTTATTTTAGGTGAGCATTGTGGATCGGCGGGGTTATTTTCTAATTTAGCTGATCTGATCAAATTTGCTAAATGGATGCTTGCTCCCCAAACGATCCCAGGAATATTAGCACCAGAAACGGTCGTGATGCTCTATGCTGACCATACTCCGACCCATGATCTTGGACGCTCGCTAGGTTGGAATCTGCGTTATGATCAAAGTAATACCCCTTGTCTATATCATACTGGTTTTACCGGAACTTTTATGCTACTTGATCAAAAAGGGAAAAATGCCTTGATCGTTTTAACAAACCGCGTGCATCCAAGGGTAGATAATGAAGCATTTTTAGAATGGCGTGATAAGATCGTCGCTACGTATCTTGCAGAAAAAGACTAGATGGAAAAGGTTTACAATTCATTTGAGTGTGATAGAATAAATGTATAGACTTTTAGGCGAGGCGATGATGAAGATGAGTAATGAACCATTATTTTTAGAACCATATTTTCAAGAAAAAATTTGGGGTGGCGACCGTTTACATACTGAATACGGTTATCAGATCCCAAGTGATCATACAGGTGAATGTTGGGCGATCTCGGCCCACACACATGGACCGGCGATCGTTGAAAATGGACCATACAAGGGTCTGACGTTGACTGAGGTCTGGGATAAGCACCGTGAAGTTTTTGGTAACGCTAAAGGCGATGTTTTCCCGCTATTGACGAAGATCTTGGACGCTAAAGCTGATCTTTCTGTGCAAGTGCACCCAGATGATGCTTACGCTAAGGAGCATGAAGGCGAGTTGGGCAAGACTGAATGTTGGTATGTATTAGCTGCCGATAAAGGGGCTCAGATGTATTACGGGCATCATGCAAAGACGCGGGAAGAGTTAGCTGAGATGATCGAAAATAAACAGTGGGATAAATTGTTACGCAAGATCTCCGTCAAAGCCGGTGACTTCCTCTATGTTCCAGCTGGTACGATCCATGCGATCGGTAAAGGGATCATGGTCCTTGAGACGCAACAAAGTTCAGATACGACTTATCGCTTGTATGATTTTGATCGGATCGATAAAGCGACCGGTAAAAAGCGTGAGTTGCACTTGAAACGATCGATCGATGTGACCAACGTTCCGCATGTCGATCCTAAATTGGATATTCAAACGACTGTAACAGGTGATAAGAAAGTTACCCGGTTTGTCGATACTGATTTCTTTGCGGTCTATAAATGGGAGATCGCTGGCAGTGCGACTTTTGAACGTCAACAAGCACCATATACGCTGGTCTCAGTCTTAGATGGAAACGGGCAGTTGGAAGTAGAGGGTCGCACCTATGAACTCAAGAAGGGGATGCATTTTATCTTACCTTATGCCGTTAAATCTTGGACGTTGGCTGGGAAGATGATGTTGATCGCTTCTGAACCGGGTAAAAAAGCATGATCAGAGTCAAGCAGCCTTGAAGTGAACCCATAAAGTTGGACACTCTATTTATACTATATTTCTTAAGGCAA
>OFGD01001783.1_pt1 | contig 10060 bp, 8 predicted proteins | sample 1521671 | NCBI WGS metagenome assembly OFGD01 (sample SAMEA3504114, study PRJEB24116) | mouse gut metagenome | biome: mouse gut; feature: mouse-associated habitat; material: faeces | place: Denmark | collected 2011 | reverse complement strand
ATGAGCATCGGGCTGCTGATTCTTGTAATAATATTCCAGGACCAGATCAAACGGTTCCTGGTAGAACTGGGATCGAAAAAACGTTGGAAATTCCTGACAAGCCTGTTCCATCACAAACATAAAGAGGACGGTGTCGACCTTCACACCCGCGTGATGCCTATCGTCTATGCCTGCATGAACATGTCGAAAAGCAAAACCGGGGCATTGATTGTGATACAGCAAGATGTGCCGCTTGAAAATTACGAGAAAAGCGGCGACATCATCGATGCTGAAATCAACACACGCCTTATCGAAAACATTTTCTTCAAGAACTCACCCCTTCACGACGGGGCCATGATTATCGACGGAGGCAAAATCAAAGCCGCAGGCTGCATCCTCCCTGTAAGCCACGACACCAACGTTCCTCGCGCACTGGGTCTGCGCCACCGTTCCGCCCTCGGCATCTCACAGGCCACCGACGCATTTGCCATCGTGGTCAGCGAGGAAACAGGCAACATCTCGGTAGCCCACAGGGGACGTCTGTCAACGCGCCTCTCCTCCACCGAACTGGAAAAACGCCTGAGCCACCTCTCCACTATATAATCAAGACTGCCAATAATTTAAAATTCCAATGACATCTGGACTGACCCCGTAGAGGATATACGCAAAACAATCCTTTTGCGAAATTCAAATGTATCGGCACTGAAAAATATGGACGGCCATATTATATATCGGTTTCCGAGGTGGAGAAGATTGCCGATTTTAACCTCTCGGAAAATCCGGCTTTGGCAGTCCAGCGTGACATATTTGTCTTTCAGTGCCTTATCGGATGTCGTGTTTCCGACCTTATGCGTATGACCGACAATAGTGTAATTGACGGAGCTGTTGAGTATATCCCTGACAAAACCAAAGGAGAACGCCTGGAGGTGCTTCGTGTGCCACTCAATAATCGTGCGAAAGAAATTCTTTCCAGATATGCTGACTACAATAAAGGGAATATGCTTCTGCCCTTCATCAGCCCGCAAAAATATAACGATGCCATCAAGAAAATTTTTACCCGGTGCGGCATCACCCGTATTGTGACCGTATTGAATCCTACGACCGGCAATGAAGAGAAACGAGCCATCAACGAAATTGCAAGCAGCCACCTTGCCCGACGTACCTTTATCGGCAATATCTACAAGGAGGTCAAAGACCCCAATCTTGTCGGTGCTTTATCAGGCCACAAAGAGGGCAGTAAGGCTTTTGCCCGTTATCGCGACATTGACGAGGAAATGAAACAAGACCTTGTTAACATTCTCGGATAATGGCCCTGATTTCCAATATAATTCGTAACTTTACAAAATGAAATCCGAGCTGAAGAAATACGACAATATCAACGCTGATGACGCTCAATTCATCAGCGATATAAAGGCGATAGTATATACCGCCAAACAAAAGGCATATCAGGCCGCTGACCTCTTTCAAGTCGCGGCTAACTGGCTTGTTGGAAAAAGAATCATCGAACAAGAGCAGCATGGTCGGGAGCGCGCTGAATATGGTAAACGAATTATAGAGCTTGCATCAGAGGCGTTGACGGCAGAATATGGCAAAGGTTATTCAGCTACCACCCTCCGTAATTATAGGAAGTTCTACCTTTCTTTCAGAGGATTACAAATTCAGCAACCACTGCTTGCTGAATTTAAGAACTGCTTTTTGAATCAGCAACCATTGCTTGCTGATTCTCCGACAACCATATCAGGCAAGGAGTGTGTCTATCCCATGCCGAATAACCTTTCATGGATGCATTATGAGCGTCTTATGCGTGTTAAAAACGAGGATGAGCGAGATTGGTATCTGAGAGAAGCATCTACCGAAAACTGGAGCTACCGTACCCTTGACCGAAACATCGGCTCTCAATATTATAATCGTCTGCTTCAGACACCGGAATCAAAACGTGGAGAAGTCATTGATGAGATGAAGAAAAAGGGATGGATGAATCACATTCCAGTACTGATTGTCACGGCGGAGCATTCCGCCGAGGTCGAAAAAAAGTGTATTCGCATGGGAGCCTCCGACTTGATTCGAAAGCCGTTTGATCCAGATGTGATTAAAAACCGCGTCTATAATAACATATCTTTGTACCAGCACAAGAATCAGATGGAAGCGAAAGTGCGGGAACAAAACCAGATGTTGCGCAAGCAGTACGCTGTGATGAAGCTTCAGGCGGAGAAATTAAAAAAGAGCAATGAGAAAATGATTGATATCGTGTGCAATATTTTAGAGCACCATTATCCTGAGTTTTCGGAAAATATGCAGATTACAAGGGAGATCAGCAGGATTGTCGGAAAGAATGTCATGCAGAATTATCCCGAGTACAAGCTGACAGACCAAGATGTGGAGGCCATTGCGGAACTGTCTTCTCTGCGTGATATCGGAAAGCTCTTAATCTCAGATCATGTGCTGTATAAGCCGGCAAAGCTTACAAAGGAAGAGACAGAGTATATGAAGTCTCATACGACCAAAGGCTGTGAGATCATGAAAATGATGAAAGATCTGCAGACGCCTGAGTATCATAAAAAGAGCATGGAGATCTGCCGCTATCACCATGAGCGTTATGACGGAACGGGATATCCAGAAGGATTAAAAGGAGACGAAATACCGATTTCTGCGCAGATTGTATCCGTGGTAGACGCATATCACGCCTTAATCACGGAACGTATTTATAAACGGGCTTACTCTAAAGAAGAAGCATATTATATGATCCTGGGCGGGGAATGCGGGATTTTTTCTCCTAAGATCATGGAGTGCTTCCGCATGTCGAGAACAGAGATGGAGGCAATCAATGCTGATGCAGAAGAAAGCGCCTGAGAATGGAAGACGTTAGGGAGGGAGCCTATGGCAGAGCATACGAAGGGAAGCATGATCAGCGGGAACCCCGCAAAGGCGTTGATTGGATTCACGCTGCCCATGGTGGCAGGAAATCTTTTTCAGCAGTTTTATAATATAATGGACTCCATCATTGTGGGAAACGTGGTGGGAGAAGAAGCGCTTGCGGCAGTGGGCGCTTCTACTGCTGTCACCATGTTGTTTGTGATGGTGGCAATTGGAACGGGCATAGGCTGCTCGGTGGTGATTTCCCAGCTATTTGGGGCGAATCAGCTAGAGAAAATGAAGACGGCGATTTCTACGGCTCTGTTCTCAATTCTGGGATTCAGTATTTTTCTCAGCATCGTGGGGAGCATGATTAATCGGGGACTAATGCGACTGATGGGAACGCCGGACAATGTGTTTGAGGAAGCGGCGGACTATATGCAGATTTATTTCTTTGGATTTGCATTTCTTTTTCTATATAATGCATTTTCTGCAATATTTAACGCATTGGGGGATTCCAGAAAACCGCTGTTGTTTCTAATGTTTTCTTCGCTGTTAAATATCGGTCTCGATCTTTACTTCGTGGCAGAACTTCACTTGGGCGTGGCAGGGGTGGCCTGGGCTACCCTGATTGCACAGGGTATTTCTGCGCTTTTGTCTTTCTTTTTTCTGATGCGTAAGCTGCAAGGATTAAAGACCGAGACATTTGCTAAGTTTGACGTCAGCCTTCTGGCAAATATGGTAAAGGTAGCGATACCAACCATCGTTCAGCAGTCCATAGTCTCAGTAGGGATGCTGCTGATCCAGTCTGCGGTAAACCGGTTTGGTTCCAGTTTTCTTGCAGGATACACGGCGGCGACGAAGATCGACAGTATTGCGATTGTCCCGATGGTGGCCGTGGGGAATGCGGCGTCTACTTATACGGCTCAGAATATGGGGGCGAAAAAGCCGCAACGCATTGGACAAGGATACCGGCTCTGTCTTCTGATGGCAGTCTGTATCGGGCTTGCCATTGCCCTCCTTTTGCATTTTACAGGGGACGGTTTCGTAGGGCTGTTTTTAAATTCGGATTCCAGTGCGGAGGCGATCTCCATCGGGGCGCGTTATCTTAGCACGGTTTCCATGTTCTATTTTGTGATGGGAATCATGAATGTCAGCAACGGAATACTGCGGGGGGCGGCAGACATGAGGTGGTTTTTATGCAGCAGTCTTTGCAATCTTGCCGTCAGGGTATCTTTGACGTATGCTCTGGCAGATGCCACTGGGGGAATGATCATATTATGGGCAAATCCCGCTGGCTGGGCAGTGGGGCTGATGATTGCCGGATTCCGGTATTTTCAGGGTGGCTGGAAGCAAAAGCAAATCATATGAGTTTGACATAAGGAACGTATCATTTGGAGCTTTTCGTTGAGTTCAAGGCTAGTCAATGTTATACTGGAATTGCCGATGATGCAAACGAAAATTATAAAAAGGAAGAACGAAAGAGTGTGCTTATTCTTTCAGGACTGCCTGTTTGTGCAAATATGCACAGAATGGAGGAAAAGATTTGGAAGCAAAGGAAGTGAAAGTCTTAGACGAGATTTTAGCGGCTCATGATAACAGTCAGACGGCCGTTATTGCGATTATGCAGGACATTCAGAAGGTATACCGGTACTTGCCAGAAGAAATGCTTTGCTATATTGCTAGGAAGCTGCACTTGAGCGAGGCGAAAGTGTATGGGGTGGCAACATTTTATGAGAATTTCTCCCTCGAGCCTAAGGGAAAATATGTGATTAAGATCTGCGACGGAACGGCGTGCCATGTGCGGCAGTCCACAGCCATTTTGGAAGAAATCCGAAAGATTCTTGGGGTTACGGCTGCAAAGCCCACTACGGACGACATGATGTTTACGGTGGAGACGGTGTCTTGCCTGGGCGCCTGCGGCCTGGCTCCGGTCTGCACGGTCAACGACGCAGTGTACCCGGCGATGACGCCGGAGAAAGCAAGGCAACTGATTCAGGAGTTAAGAGAAGGCAAGGCTGTCGGAGAGGGGGCTTGTGATGAGAATTAATACCAGGCAGGAGCTGGAAGCGAAAAGAAAAGAATATGCAGCGTCCTTAAAGACACAGAGAAAGCAGATCCTGATTTGTGCCGGGACCGGATGCGTGGCGGGAGGCTCGCTAAATATCTACGCCAGAATGCAGGAAATTCTGATCAAACGGGGCATTAAATGTTCCTTAGTGCTGGAAAAAGAACCTCATGATGAGAGCATTGGACTCAAAAAATCCGGCTGTCATGGGTTCTGCGAGATGGGTCCTTTGCTTCGGATAGAGCCAGAAGGAATTTTATATGTCAAGGTTCAAACAAAAGACTGTGAGGAGATCATTGACAAGAGCATCGTGGCAGATGAGATTATTGAGCGCCTCGTGTACCATGACAAAGAGGGCAAAGCTTATGAAAAGCAGGATGATATTCCGTTCTATAAGCAGCAGACCCGGGTGGCCTTGGAGGACTGTGGAAGGATTAATGCGGAGTCCATCAAAGAATACATAGCGGTAGGCGGTTATAGCGCCGTGGCAAAAGCATTGTTTGACATGACGCCTTTGCAGATCGTGGACGAAGTGTCTGAGGCTTCCCTGCGGGGACGGGGAGGCGGAGGCTTTCCCACTGGACGAAAATGGGCGCAGGTGCTGGCGCAGCAGGAGGAGGTCAAATATATCGTCTGCAACGGCGACGAGGGCGATCCAGGCGCGTTTATGGACCGCAGCATGATGGAAGGCGATCCTCACCGGGTGATTGAAGGGATGCTGATTGCTGGAATTGCCACGGGCGCGCATTACGGGTATATCTATGTTCGCGCAGAATATCCCCTTGCAGTAGAGCGGTTGCAGAATGCGATTCATAAAGCGCAAGAAAAAGGACTGCTAGGAGAGAACATCTTAGGCTCGGGATTTTCCTTTGATTTGAAAATCAGTCAGGGCGCAGGCGCATTCGTGTGCGGGGAGGGCTCTGCATTGACAGCTTCCATCGAAGGAAACCGTGGCATGCCAAGAGTCAAGCCGCCTCGTACCGTGGAGAAAGGGCTGTTTGAGAAGCCGACAGTGTTGAATAACGTGGAGACTTACTGTAACGTGCCTCCGATCATCGATAAAGGAGCAGAATGGTATAAGACCATCGGGCCAGACAACAACCATGGAACCAAGGCGTTTGCCCTTACTGGGAATGTAAGAAATACTGGATTAATCGAAGTTCCCATGGGAACGCCTCTGCGAAAAGTCATCTTTGACATCGGCGGCGGCGTCAAGGGCGGCGGATTTAAGGCGGTGCAGATCGGCGGGCCCTCCGGCGGCTGTCTGTGCATCAATCCCAGCGAAGATCATCTTGACCTGCATTTGGATTTTGACTCTCTAAAGAAGGTAGGCGCAATGATTGGAAGCGGCGGCCTGGTGGTCATGAATGATAAGAGCTGCATGGTAGAAGTCGCCAGATTTTTCATGAATTTTACGCAAAATGAATCTTGCGGCAAATGCATTCCCTGCCGGGAAGGCACGAAACGGATGCTGGAGCTGTTAAATGATATCTGTGAAGGCAGGGGCACGATGGGACATATCCAGCTTTTAGAAGAACTAGCGGAGACGATATCCGCTACGGCTCTGTGCGGCCTTGGCAAGACGGCGGCTTCTCCGGTGGTCAGCACCATGAAATATTTTAGGGAGGAATATCTTGCCCACGTAGTGGAAAAGAAATGTCCGGCAGGTCAGTGCAAGGCATTGGTAACGTTTGAGATTGATCCTCAGTTGTGCAAAGGCTGCAGCAAGTGTGCCAGAGTCTGTCCAGTGGGTGCGATTTCCGGCGAGATCAAGAAGCCTTTTGTGATTGATGCAAGCAAATGTGTCAAGTGCAAAGCCTGTAAAGAGGGTTGCAATTTTGGCGCAGTAAAAGAAGTGTAGGAGGACGGACGTGGAAAAATATATGATCATTGACGGAGAGCGTGTACCGTTCACCGATGAAAAAAACATCCTTGCAGTGATTCGTAAAGCGGGAATTATTTTGCCAACTTTTTGTTATTATTCGGATTTGTCCATTTACGGCGCCTGCCGTATGTGCGTGGTGGAGGATCATCGGGGAGGCATTGTGGCTTCTTGTTCCACTCCGCCCAAGGACGGCATGGAGATCCGCACCAACACGCCTCAGCTTTACTATCACAGGAAGCGTATCTTAGAACTGCTTTTGGCGGCGCACTGCAGAGATTGCACTACCTGTGAGAAAAATGGAAAATGCAAGCTGCAGGAACTGGCAAACCGCTTTTCTATCCCTGGGGTGCGGTTTGAAAATACCAATCCAATTCGTCCCATTGACACTTCTTCCAAGGCGATCGTGAGAAATCCCAACAAATGCATTCTCTGTGGCGATTGTGTCAGAGTATGTAGCGAGATCCAGCATGTGGGAGCCATTGACTTTGCACATCGTGGCGCTGATATGGAGATTTCCACGGCATTTGGACGGGATATTGCAGATACCAATTGCGTCAACTGTGGACAATGTGCGGCAGTCTGTCCCACTGGGGCAATTACCATTAAGAATGATACGCATGACGTCTGGGAGGCGATCCACAATCCCAAGAAACGGGTGGTGGTTCAGATTGCGCCTGCGGTCCGTGTGGCAATCGGGGAAGGATATGGTTACGATCCTGGAGAAAACACGATTGGAAAGCTGATTGCCTCTTTGCGGATGCTGGGCGTTGACGCTATTTTTGATACCTCTGTGGGAGCGGATCTTACGATTATGGAAGAGGCTCAGGAATTGGTGGAGAGTTTAGAAGAAACAGAGCGCAAGTATCCGCTGTTTACCTCCTGCTGCCCAGCTTGGATTCGCTATGTTGAAACCCAGTATCCTCATGTGATGCCTTACGTTTCCACTTCAAAATCTCCGATGCAGATGTTTGGCGCAGTGATCAAGGAATATTATAAAAAACAGGATCAGAAAGAAGGCATGGAGACCGTGTCCGTGGCGATCATGCCTTGTACGGCGAAGAAATTCGAGGCTTCCAGGGAAGAATTCGTGCGCAATGGAATAAAAGACGTGGATTATGTGCTGACCTCGGAGGAAGTGATTGGAATGTTCAAAGAGATCGGGATTCGTTTTGACCGTCTAGAGCCGGAAGCATACGATATGCCGTTCTCGATTTATTCCGGTGCCGGCGTGATTTTCGGAGCCACAGGCGGCGTGACAGAGGCGGCAGTGCGCCGCGTTGTGAAAGACAAGAGCCCCAAAGCCTTAAAAGAAATTGAGTTTATCGGCGTTCGCGGCATGGAAGGCGTCAAAGAATGCCAGCTTGACTTAGGGAAGCGCACAGTGCGGATCGCAATCGTCAGCGGCCTGGGCAATGCAGACCGCCTGCTTCAGAAGATCGAGAGCGGGCAAGAACATTTTGACTTTGTGGAAGTGATGGCGTGTCCCGGCGGTTGCGTTGCCGGAGCAGGACAGCCTTTTGCCCGTTCCACGGAGAAACGGATGCGCGCAGAGGGACTTTACAAGAATGACAAGGCGCTTCAGATTAAGCGCAGCGAGGAAAACCCTCTGGTGGACAGTTTGTACCAGGATCTTTTAAAGAACAGAGAACATCAACTACTGCATGTGAATTATATGCATGAATAGCAAAGGAGCATCCTGTATGGCATACGGCAAGAGGTAAAGAATTGCGTCATTTCTGCCGAAAAACATAGAAAGAAAGGAGGACGGCTATGAATGTTTCACTTACAAGCATCACCACGGATGCTTATAAAAAGGGATCTGTATTCGCCGGAGGTCTTCCTGTGCTACAGAATAACGGGCTGAAGAGTACTCAGGAGAAGGCAGAACGTCAGCAAAAAGCGCAGAATGAAGTTGCATTCTGGGAGAAACAGAAGGAAAACCTTAAGAATAAGGAATGTGATTCTGTGGAGGAGATTGCAGAGAAGCTCAAAGCCCTGCACAGTTACGAGGATGAGATTGCTGCGGTAAAGAAATCCTTTAACAATGAACAAATGTGGCACATTATGGATGAGGCAGAAGAGATTGGCGAGAAGATTGCAGAGGCAGCGGAAAAGATGGAACCAAAGACTGCGGAAGAAAGAAGAGAAGAGGCCGCAGAGGAAGCTCTGGAGACGGAAAAGGACGAGAGCGTATTGGAAGAAATGATGGACGAGACCATAGAAGCTGCAGAAGAAGTCACCGATTTGACAGAAGAAATGGAAGAGATCAAAGAAGAGATCGACAAGCAGAAAGAAAATCTCGAACAATCGGAAAATCTCGAACAGTCTCAAGATCTTGCAGGGCAGTCGAATGAGATTCCAAAGGGCGAAGGCGCTTTGTCAAAGCTTGCCGAGGAAGTGCAACAGATCAAGGAAGAAAAGCAGGAAGCAGTAGAAGAAGAGAAGCTTGCCGCAAGGCAAGCAAGGAATCTGGAGGCCTACAAGGCTGCAGAGAATAGATACCGTTACCAAGCCATGGATATGAAAGTGTAATCGCACGGGGGTTTTTGTGCCCTAAAAATTCAGCAAATGAAGAGAGAGTCCCAGGGGATTTCAGGCGCTAGAAAAAGCCGAAATTACATGGGGCTCTCTCTTATTGGGAGTCGGGAGCAAAATTGTCATCAACCGACAACTCTTTCTGTGAGATATTTTTCCGTCTTGACAGAATGACTGCCCTCATGTATCCTTTATCTAATAACCTTTGACAGGCAGTGAGGAGGGATTGCTTTGTTGAGAATTGGATGCCATTTGTCTTCTTCCAAAGGATATCTTGCCATGGGAAAAGAGGCGGTGAAAATCGGGGCCAATACCTTTCAGTTTTTTACCAGAAATCCCAGGGGCGCAAAAGCAAAACAATTGGATCTAGCGGATGTTGAGCAGTATCTGGAATTTGCCAAGGAACATGGAATTGCACAGATTTTAGCGCATGCCCCTTATACCTTGAACGCCTGCGCCAAGGATTGTGACTTGCGCAGATTTGCTTATGAAACCATGTGCGATGATCTTAAGAGGCTTGCCCATATTCCAGGGGCCATGTATAATTTCCACCCTGGAAGTCATGTGAAGCAAGGAGCGCAAGCAGGCATTTCTTATATTTGCGATTTACTGAACCGGATGAACGAGCAGGGGCATGAGACGACGATATTATTGGAGACCATGGCTGGAAAAGGAACGGAAATCTGCAAAAGACAGCACATTCGCAGATCCTATCATCGAATATCTCCTGAAGCGTTGCA
>OFGD01001773.1_pt1 | contig 10089 bp, 4 predicted proteins | sample 1521671 | NCBI WGS metagenome assembly OFGD01 (sample SAMEA3504114, study PRJEB24116) | mouse gut metagenome | biome: mouse gut; feature: mouse-associated habitat; material: faeces | place: Denmark | collected 2011 | reverse complement strand
AACAAGATTTTTCCCACGGATTACATTAAAGACGATGATCCCAGCCGTAACGCCGGGTATCCCGTTTACCGCTCCACACTGGACGCAAGCGCAACAGAAAAATTTCAGCCGTGGTATTGCCAAATCGCCGATTTGGGCAATCGTCTGGAAGTTACCGTAACTTATGCGGATTGGAAACAGGACGTAACAAATATTTGGATTATCCCGGATGAAGTGGAGCGGGAGCCGAAAAAGGAAAGCGAATTGAAAGCAATCGCCGCTTCTATCGCTGATTCTATCGTTATTCGCTCCTATGAGAACGGCAACAGCCACGATGAAAGACGGAACGCCAGCGCCGCAGAAAAGGCTATTTTATTTCGTATCGCCTACGGTGCTTTATTGGGCCTGAATTGGGGGCAAGAAACACGGTCAAGCCCCAACATTGAACAGGGCATTATTGACACGGTGGAATTTATCACGGGTCAATTTCTCCCCGATTGCAACGGCTACGATACTATTTACAGGCCCTTAAAAAAGGCGCTGGAAGAATGGCGCAAGGGATAACACAAAAAAGATTAAAAATTGCAAAATAAGTATTGATTTTTAAGCAGAGAGATAATAAAATTGAAAATACAGAGGGCGTTGTTAGAATATGATACGGCAAAGTCCTATCATTGTACAAAAAAAGGAGGATATGTATGAAGACAAAAAAAGCATTTTTAGCTAAAGTGCTGGCAGCAGCAGTTACGATTACTTCGATTCTGCCCGGCGGAGCGCTTACAGCAAATGCAGCAACAATCAAGGACACCACGGATGGGTGGAAAGTTGAGAGAACAGCAGGTAACTGGTCAGGAGAGTTTGACGACGGAGTGAATCTGGGAGGGATTCAGACATGGAGATTGATCACTGAAAAAGAGGGTTACTTCAACGGGCATACAGATTTATCGGCTACAGATGCAGCTTACACGGTGTATGCAAAGGACATTGATATTACAGCTCCGGACAGTTCGGCAAGTACAGCGGAAGAAGGTACGGAAAGTGCAGATCAGAATCACAGAAAGCTGAGCTTTGATATTTATCCAAAGGGAGATGTCACACAGTCGCGTTTTGGTATCCTTTTGAAATATGTAGACCCAACGCATTTTGTATATCTCGGCAATCATAATAAGGAGGGCGAAAATAACACTTGGTATTTGGAATGGGGAAGCGGAATAAACCATACGGAAAATGGGCACAATTATACAGGCGCAATCAGTGGGTTAACAAGCTTTGTGTTGGAACAAAATAAATTTCATCGTATCACGATTGAATATTTAAACAGCCGTGAAATTAAGATTACAATGCAGAAAATGAAAAAGAAATCTGAAGCTGAGACAGAAAAAGAATGGGTTGTAGATGAGTCGCAGTCTCCGGTTACAACAACATTAAACAATGATGCGATTTATAAAGTAAAACAATATGTGGTTTCAAATCCGGCGCCGGACGGTCAGAAACCAATCCATTTTGGATTTTTGGGCGGCGCGATGGATGGCGAGGGGACAGATGTAGATATCGCGAATGTTATGACAAATGTAAACGATATTACAAAAATGGAATCTCTGCGTTACGGATACTGCGGATGGACATCACCGAGAGCCGGAGATAGTGCGAAAACACTATTAACATTTGACAGTGTCGGAGGCGTGAATTATCTTAGTGTAAATGCAGAAGATTCTAAGGAAGATAAAACTCTGTTCAATAAGATGAGCGCATTGCAGGATTTCAGAGAAGGAACCGTTTCGGCAGTGCTTCGTCCGTTTATTGAGTTAGGTAATCAGAATGACGTGGAAAAAGAATTTTACCTGAATACAAGAGTGGTAACTCCGGCAAGCCCGAACGCTCCGGCAATCAAAGTCGGATATGACGGAACTGAATGGGGATATCAAATTGGAAGTGGGACATTTACTGCAGCTGAGAATACAGCAAAACCGAAGCGGATGCACGACTATAAGGTCGATGTGACATTCAGTTCGGATAATACATTCAGTGCAAAAGTAGTAGAAGTTCAGCCTTCCGGAGATGAAGACAAGGAAGCAAGCGATTTTTTGACAAACGACTATTCTACAGTAGTTGAGGGCAGTGAAATCGTGATTGCAGATCAGGTATCGTTAGAAGGGAAAATAGTAGCTGCGGCAGGAAGCATTTCCCTTACGGCAGGAGCAGGATTGAATCTGCGTGTCAGAAACGTAAACTTTTCAAAAGTGAATGAAAGCGTAGACTTTGCTAACTGGGAGGACAGTGCAAAAACCACGTATACGACGATCATGGCAAAGAGTAATGCACCGGTTGTATATTATAAGGAAGCATGGGATGCATTCCAGGCGGTAAGGACTGCAAAATCCGGTATCTTAACAGGAGACGGAGTCATCACGGCGCAGGGAGCAAGAGGCATCATCAATGAAATGAACGCGGCTTGGACGACTCTCGATACAACAGGAAATAAAGTCGCTACGGGTAAGACGGCTTTGGAAGAAGCAAAGAACGAGATGACGTCAAAGGCAGAGAGCGGTTACTATACATATGATACGGCTGCATACGATACGGCAAAAACGGATGTGGATGCAGTTCTTGCAAAGATTACAGCAGGCGATCAGGAAGTTACAAAAGCAGAAGTAGACAGCGCGCTTGCAAAATGTGCAGCTGTTACATTCACAGAAAAAATCGCTGATGAAGAAGAGAAAAAGGTTGCAATTGAAGCTGCAGTATCCAAAGCGACAAGCGGCGTAAATGAAGCGGATGCAGAATATTATGACAACTGGGATGCATACAAAGAAGCCCTGGAAGCAGTAAACGCATTAAAAACAAATGCGGCTGCAACGCAGAAACAGGTAGACGAAGCAATCGCAGCATTAGAAGAAGCAGTTGCAAACCGTACGCTGAAAGCTGCAGAACCGTCTGACAGAGAGGCTCTGAAAAACAGCATTGCCGCAATCAAAAAAGAAGTAAACGCAAATCTGCAGCCAAACGCAGAATATAATACAGCTTTACAGGAAGCAGAAGCGCTGGCAAACGGTTCTGCGGCAACGACGAAGAAAGCGCTGGCAGATGCGTTAAAGAAATTAGAAGCAGCAAAAGCCAAGCTTGCGAAGAAGCCGGTAGTAAAAGAAGAGCCGAAACTCACAAAGGGACTGAAGGCAAAATTCGGAAATAACGATTACACGGTGATTGATCCGGTGAAGAATACCGTAGCTCTGACAAAATGGAACAGCAATAAGGCAAAGAGAGTAACCGTTCCGGAAAAAGTTACGATCAACGGCGTATCCTGTACGGTAGTAACCATTTCCAAAAATGCATTCAAAAACTTTACGAAATTAAACAAGGTTACGTTCCCGAAGAGCATTGCAACGATTGAGAAGAATGCATTCTCCGGATGTAAAGCGCTCAAAAACGTAATCTTTAAGGGAGCAACAACCAAAGTTGCAAAAAATGCATTTAAAGGCGTTAAGAAAAAAGTAACCGTGAAAGTTCCGGCTTCTGTGAAAAAGAATAAGAAAGCAAAGAGTAAATTCCAGAAGATGGTAAAAAAAGCGGGCTTAAAGAAAAACGTAGTGAAATAAGCTGAAATAAGAGGAAACCCACGCGAATAGAGAGATCTTTTGCGTGGGTTTTTATTTTTTGTAGATTGGATTATTTGATTGCATTCCAGAACGGTATATGTTATCATGTAGATGGTGTATTTTACTTGTATAAAAGATGCCGTTAAGTGAAGAATAATTTTGAGTAGGAGGTGAATATGTTGCATACAGTCTTTGCGGAAAAAGTGAGCGGATGTAGGATTGACCATAATTCTATGTTTGAAAAAGATCTTAGTTCTCCGGTGCGTTTAGGAGATCTCTATTCGGTAGTAAATGGCGGACAAATGTATCAAAGAGACATTCAGGAAATTCCCAAGTATTTAGGACAGGGTACAGATATTACAGAGAATCCTTTATACAAATATTTGAATGAAAAATAAACGAATGGGGAGGGAATGCTGATGCACGGAATAGAGTTGGATCTGTTCAAAGAACCGATCACGACAAAAAACAGAAGAGAAAATCAGGAAGAGGAGATGCAGGAATGCGAGCCGGATCATATTGTGTGGATGCATTATGATTTTATCAAGATAAAGGAAATCAGTGATTTCGAACGATATTTCATTTCGGATTCAGATGAAGTTATCATTGATAATAAACACGAAGGCGATATGCAGTCTATGCATCTTTATTTTTTTCCCCGAAATAATACAGAAGATAAAGAACCAAAATTAAAGATTTATAAAGAACAGAAGAAAGAAGGTAAAATTTTTTATGGTGAAGCAAAAGCATATGCTTTTGCTTGTATTGCAACTTTTAAATTGAGTCAGCGGTCAGATGATGAAAAAAGTATGGAAGAGATTGTGGTACCCAATCCGTTTCGTCAGAAATTAAATCGGGTTACAGCGGTTTTTGACAGAAAGTTAAACGGTTATAAAAATGATTATGAATATGATTGGTATGGTTCTCTGGGTACCGAAGAATTAGTCCTGCTGATTAACGCAGATTCAATTAAAATATTTACGGATATTTTGGAGATTATCCGATTAGATCAGGAAACAAGCGAGTGCTTAAGCTCTACGTATTCTTTCGTCTTTAGCAATTTCAATGAAATTAAATCTGATTGTGTACAGGTGTTGGATACAAGAGCCAATATTTCTCTCACGTTAAATCCATCTGGTAATGTAGATAAATATGTAGAATCGATAAAAAGAAAAATATTTGCATCTTTTGAAGATACCAGCGGTGTAGTTCCGTTGGAAGAGGTAGACACAAGATTGAAGGATGCAGGAATCGGTTTTTATAATATGATAGGAAAGTATGATTATTTTATATCTGTGCCTGAAATGACGTGGAACTTCTTGGAAGAATTTAATGAGGGAGGACTGTTTCACAGTAATACGCCCATTTATCAAGAAAATGTTTTTCAAATAAAAACTAACTGGCTGTATAATGAAGGAGAAACCACATGTATCCGAAATGGATCAATTAATAGTGCAAATAATCAAGATAGTAAAATTGATTCTTATATCAGTGAAAGCGGTCAGCGTATCAGAGAGATAAAAGAGTCTCCGCCTGAGTATTTGAAAAATGCGAAACATATTTTAAGAGCGATTGACTTGCTGTATTATGATTTTAAAAAAAATTTAAGGTCAGTCTTTGCGGTAGAATGGAGCGAAGATCTGCATTGTCAATTTAATGCATTTTTGGATTTATTTAAAAATTCGGCTGATGACATAGAAACCCAGTATAACATAATAGAAGAGTCGATCAACAGTATTCGTCAAACTTATATACATATTACTCAGGCAAGCAGAATGTTTTTTGAAATACCTGCCACCAATCTAAGATATACGGGTTCATTTAATAAAATACTAAGAGCATATTATGGAATTGTGAAGCAGCTTCTTTATATGGCTTATTCAATTAAGCGCACTTCAAGGCAATCTAAATTAATCCCCATTATTACGTTTGAATATACCGCGAAAGTAAATACTCATATTTATATTCAAAATAAAAATTTGGAGGCAGATCGTTTGGTAGTATTTCACTTGCCTTATGAAGCTCTTTCTAATCTTCCGAAGTATACAGAGTATCTTTGTCATGAGGTGTTTCACTATATTGCTCCGTCAAAACGATCGGAGAGAAATAAATTGTTGACAGATATCAGTATATATTATTATCATTGTAATTTTCTTCAAAAAATTCTGTGTGATTATCTGCATAAGAAAGAAAACGGATTAATAGATCCGATATTGAATTCTCTAGTGAAGCGATATATAGAGGTCAACAGTACAATAATAAAAAAATTTATTGAAATCATATATTCCAATACAATTGCATCAGGTCAAAAAGAAAGTACGGCATTGTTCGGTTGGTTTCATGATCAGTCTTTAAAATTTTTTTTGGAGTCTTTGAAAAAGACATACTTTATGACAGAAGGTAGAAATAGAAGTCAATTAATTTATTTTTTCCATGATTTTATGAAGTTGTGGATAAAGGAAGCAAGAACGTTTTCAGAAGAAGAGGCAGAACAATTTGTTTTAGAGATGTACCAAGAGTGTCAAATACAGCCGAAATTCCAAAGCGAGCGGATTGTTCAATTATTTGATTTGCGAAAAGTATCTCTGGACGAGCTTTTGGCCAAATCGGATTTGGAGATGGAACGATTGGACAGCATCATTGTTGAAGACTCTGTAAAAAGAAGTGAAATGCTTGCTTATGGCATGATGGAAGCGAAGTGCGATTACTTTACACTGCAGATTATGAGGTTCGATTTACAGGCCTATTTAAACTTTCAGTTTCGCTTTTTATATGAATATGGTGTTTTGGAAAATTTGTTGGATCAAACAGGAAATGAGGAAATGACGGAATCTTCTTATCTGGTTCGTATAGGCATCATTTGTAATTATTATGCAGATCAGATGGGAGAGAGAGACACGGAGCGTTTTTGCAGGAGGATAAAAGAATGCGAATATCTTGTGCCAAGTGGTGATTCTGAGAGGGAAAGGTTTGGGAAATATCTGGAATATGTTTCTTTAAGTTATGAGCGGTATTTGAAACTGTTTCATTTCTATGCAAATGGAATACTGGAAAATCTGCTTACGGAAACGATGAATCGAGATACAATCGTTGAAACCCAGATTAACAATATAACGGCGGCCAAAGATGAAATGTATATCTATTGCCATGAGTATGCACAAAAGAATCAGAGTGAACGGTTTCGTATCAATATTACAATGATGGAGCGTTTTCAGAGACAATTATCCATGGATGACTTAGATCGAGTATTGAATAAAAGTTATCTTGATCACAAAGAGCCAGAAAAAGACTATACTGCTTCCGTTTTATCAAACATTAGTGAAGAGACTGTTAAATATACAATGGAAATATCTGATTTTTCTGAATATATACGTACCATTAATACGGTTAGTTCGTTTCTAAGACCGAGAGATCAGAGCGGGGAACAGGGAGCGAATGTATTGTGGTATCGTGGGCAGCCCAATAAAGACTATTACTTACTTCCCGGTTTGTTCCGGGAGTGGAAAAGGGAAAGTAATATTTCACCGTTGGAGTATGAAGCTGCGTTAATGGATATGTTTTCTTCCAGAACATCGCATACCATGGAAACGGATTTACATTTGATGAGAAATCCGTTTGATTGGATAGCACATATGCAGCATTATGGAATGCCGACGAATTTGCTCGACTGGAGTGAAAATGCATATGTTGCGTTGTTTTTTGCGTTAGTGGAAAATGAAGACAAGATTACCGAAAATGATGCGGCCGTATATGTTATGAATCCGGAGTATATGGAGCTGGCAAGAGAAGCCATGATTAAGAGTACAAATTTGAATGAGTTACAGAAGAGGACTTATCCCATTGTAAATTTATCTACCGAGTATTTTGATAAGAGTTATGGAGATTTCCTTCCGTTTCGTTCTGATTTTGAGTTTAATTTGAGGGCATCACGATGGTGGGATGATAATACGGGAAAAAGTGAAACATGGTGGGCAAGGCCTGTGATCTCCAGCCTTTCTAATGTAAGAATACGTGCGCAGTACGGAGCGTTTACCATTTTTAATCTGATGGCAAAACCAAATTACAGTGCGGCAGACGGCGGATACGATTATTTGTCGATTGAAAATATGCAGAAAGAGTTTTTGAATAAATATAGATCGGAATATCCGTTTTTGTTTAAGATTGTAATTAAGCAGGCATCTGCAAAAGAAATTGTAAGAGATTTAAAAAACGCCGGATTCCGGACCATGAATGTTTATCCTGAGATTGAAAATATATCAAAGGCGATTAAAAAGCAAATCGGTAGATATTTTGAAATTTAGATATGATTTATTGTGTTTGAAAGGACATTTGTCTTAAAAAGATGTATGTCCTTTTATTATTCCAAGATAATGGAATCGGATTTTATAAAAACGCATTGAGGGATAGAGAAAAAATAGATATAATAGTTGCAGGATAAAAGAAGAAGCAATTGTCAGAATGAATTTACGGGAAGCAGATCTATGAATGAAGAAGAACGAAAAGAACAGACAGAATACGAACAAAGACGTGCGGCAAGGCGCGCAGCGAGAATCAAAAGGCACAGGCGGCAGATGCGGATGAAATGCCTGCTTGCCCTGGGCTGTGCGGTGCTTGTCGTTATTGCCGGATGGCGGGCGGTACGCTTAATCAAAGGCAGGAAGGCAGAGACGGTTATAAAGGAGACGCCGATCAAAAAAATTGTACAGACGCCGCCGGAGTATGACGTGCAGCTTTTGACGGTCAACGAGTATTCCAGGCCTGGGGCTGCGCTTGAGAAGGTAACGGGGATCGTTGTGCATTATACGGCAAATCCGGGTACGACGGCGCAGCAGAACCGGGATTATTTTGAAGGGCTGGGACTGTCGAAAGCGACGTATGCCAGCAGTCATTTTGTGGTTGGGATTGAAGGAGAGCTGATTCAGTGTATTCCCTGCAACGAGATTGCATATGCGTCTAATGACAGAAATAAAGATACCATAGCCATTGAATGCTGTATACCGGATGAAACAGGTAAATTTTCGGAAGCTTCTTATCAGACGCTGGTACATTTGCTGGCGTGGCTGATGGGAAGATATGATCTGGACATTGATGCAGTCATCCGCCATTATGACGTGACCGAAAAGCTCTGCCCGAAATATTATGTGGAACATCCGGATGCGTGGGATGCGCTTAAGGAAGCTGTTTGTACTTATATCGATACATATGGAACGGAAACCCCGAATTTATAAAAAAGAACAGACGGACGGACGCTTGTCAAACGGTTCGGAATCGATTACAATGACAGGATAATAAAAAGGAAACGGAAAGGAACAGCAGGATGGAAGAGTGCATCGGTCAGATCATGCGGCGGGAAAATGTAAGAGAAGCGTTAAGCCGGCTTCGGGCAGCGTTAAAAAAAGAAGGGCAGAAAGAGTACGCGAAAAAGTTACTCGGGGACGGAGAGGCTGTGCTGCCTCTTTTGGAGGATTCCGATGCGAAAGTGCGTAAAAATGCGGCGGCATTGCTGGGGGATCTTTCGATCCCTTCGGCTGCACAGGCGTTGTTTGAAGCTTACCAAAAAGAAGAGACGCTGTTTGTCCGGGGAACACTTTTGGGTGCGCTGGAAAAAACCGATCCTGCGCCTTATGGAAAAGAGCTTGCAGAAAGATACCGGGTGCTATGTGCCCAAGAGATCAAGGAAGAGGAAAAGAAGCACATCAGGGACGAACTGCACGCCCTGGAGCGGATTTTGCGCAGGGAGGGCAGGGCGCCGTATCATACGTTTACCGGCTGGAATCAGAGGTATACGGTTTTGCTTACGACGGATTACAAGTACGCGCAGGTTACGGCAGATCAGATTACGGCATATAAGAAAGCGATCCATCCGCTTGGCGTACAGGCTGTGACGGACCGGCTGGCAGAACTGACTGAGATTCGTACATTTCGGGAGCTTCTGTTTGTAATCGGTCTGCACGAAAAGCTTACGATTGCGGACGGACCGGAAGCGTTTGGGACGGCTCTGGCAGAGTCGAAGCTTTTGTCTCTGTTAGAACGGTCCCATAAAGAACACGCGCCGTTTTATTTCAGGATCGATATAAAAGCGGGGCTTTCGCTGGAAGAGAGAAGCCGTTACACGAAGCGGGCGGCGGCAGTCATCGGAGAAAAGACCGGCAGGAAGCTTTTGAACGCGCCGGATGAGTATGAATTTGAAATCCGTATGGTGTTGGATAAATATGAGAAGATTCATGTGTTTTTAAAAATGGCAACCGTGCCGATGGGACGCTTTTTTTACCGGAAGGAGACGATTGCAGCGTCCATACATCCGTCCCGGGCAGCGCTTTTATTTGCGCTTGCGAAACCGTATTTAAAAAAACGGGCGCAGATTTTAGATCCCTGCTGCGGCGTGGGGACGATGTTAGTGGAACGGCACAGGCTTTTACCTGTCAGGGAAAGCTACGGCATCGATTATTTCGGCGAAGCAATCGATAAGGCAAAGATCAATGCCGAAGCGGCGGGGCTTGAAACCCCTTTTATT
>OFGD01001762.1_pt1 | contig 10154 bp, 8 predicted proteins | sample 1521671 | NCBI WGS metagenome assembly OFGD01 (sample SAMEA3504114, study PRJEB24116) | mouse gut metagenome | biome: mouse gut; feature: mouse-associated habitat; material: faeces | place: Denmark | collected 2011 | reverse complement strand
ACGGATGTTAGTAAAGCCTCGTTCTGCTGCATATTTGGTTAAAATGGACCTTTGATTTGCAATCGAATTTGACTCGCCGTCAAGGGCATCCTCATTACTTAAACGACAGTACAAAATAGTGATTTTCTGCTGATCCACGTCATTTTCTCCTTTCTTATGTGGGTCAGCTGACAGTACCGTAGTGCATGGATCGATATTAACATAACTTTTTGCATTTGTCATTAGGAAATCGACCCGTTCTCTGAAAAAATGAGGCGCTTGACCTTGTTGGCCAGCGTCTCATTTCCATCACACTCTGTTTTGACGATGTACCAAGTATTTCCGATTTTCCGTTCAACAATGTCACAGAATGGATTCTGGGGCTCGTCCCAAAGACCAGCAGGAGGGAAAACCATAGGCTCATAGCAGGCACAAAGGTCAATAGGTTCATACACATAGCTCTTGAAATATTCGTCAAAATCAATTATCATTCAATTACCTCTCAAATTGTTTTGTATGATGCTCGCTTTGGTACGCTTGTAGGATTTCCGGCGGGATATGATCCACTGTCCGGCGCAGTTCCTCCAGTTCTTGAAGCTGCTGCGACACCTCCAACTGGCGTTTGATGCTCTCCTTGCTGGAATTGACTTGCTTTTTCAATCCAGTGTTCTCAGCCTGGAGCGCTTTATAGGCGGCATCATACTTCCGCATCTGCGTCTGCATCCGCTCTACGCCGGGGATGTACTGCTCCAGCAGGGCCTCAATCTCAGCACTTTTCTTCTTGGCGTTGAGAGGATTGACCTCCCCCAGCAACTTCATCAGCATATCCCGCTGGCGGTTGAGATGTGCCGCCTCCTTGAACAGACGGGGCGGAATGTGTGTCCTGCCAGTTTCGCTGGCACTTTCGCCCCGCTCCAGATCAGGATACTTCCTGACCATGTGTTTCCAAAAACTATCCTGCCACCATGTCAGTTTCTTCTTGTTTCCGACAATATCCTTGGCACTCAACCGCTTGTCCGGTGTCAGCGGGACAAAGGATAGGTGCATATGAGGCGTTTTCTCGTCCATATGAACCACGGCGGAGATAATCGTACTTTTATCCTGATGTTTCGTAATAAAACGAACCGCTTCTTCAAAGAATGTCCGAATTTCAGCCCTTTTCTTCCCTTTGAAAAACTCTGGGCTGGCCGTCACCAGGGCCTCGACCACCCGAACGCTGTCCTTTCGAGTACGGCATCCGGCCTCGGCAATCTGTTTCTCAGCCTCGGCACGGTATTTCCGCTCTGGCTGGACAAGATGGTAATTGAGATGACTGCGACTAACATCCACATCGGGATTACTGGCGTATTTCTCCTTTTTTCGCTCGTTATGGGCCTCAATTTGCCCGATTTCCGGTCCCTTGTACTTGGCAAAGCGGAGAATGGCATACTGCGGCTTCTGCATCGCGCTCACCGTCTACCCTCAAGCTGTGCCGTAAGCCTATCCGCCGCTTCACGCAGCTTATTGGCTTGAATCCGGGCAGTTTCCGTCTGTTCGTCAGTAAAGTCAGGACTGGCCGCTAAAAGCGAGGAAAGCCGCTCAAATTCATTAAGAATCAGACTTGAACTTTCCATAAAGCTGTCAAAGGATGAGGGAGTATCAGCCCCGGCGGTTTCCGGTTCTCCCTGCTTCAAATATGTGTTCACCGATTTGATCTCGCTGGACAGGAACTGCGCGGCGCACTCAGCCTGACGGTCCGGCTCCAAGCGGGCCAGCTTCATCAGCTCACTCCGGGGAGGCTGTTTATCCATTTTTTTGAGAATCTCACTGGCTTTCGGTGTCAGATGTTCGGCCAGATACAGGTGGCGCTCAACAGTCCTAGTCGAAACACCCAGCTTTTCAGCGGTATCTTCCACAAAAGATTTCGCTTTGGGTTCGCACGACACATTGTCGCTCGAACGTTGGTGATTGCTCACATGGCCGGGACGGTTCCGGGCAATCGTCTCTGGATGCAGAGTTTCATAGAGTTTCTTCCGGCGGGCAAGCAGACTGCTCACTTCTGTGTTGGTCAGACTTCTGCGGATCACATTCTCGTCGATCTCCGCCAGTTCCGCCCGGATGCTGTCAATACTGCATACAGTACATTCGATTTCAGCCCAATCCAGCAGCTTCGCCGCTTCCAGCCGGTGTAGCCCGGCAATCAGGGTGTGGCTGCTGTCAACTGTGATTGGATTGAGCAGGCCCACGTCGGCTATGCTTTTAGACAGTTCGTCGACATGGGTTGGGTCGGCCTCCCGCCGTCCGGGGTTGATTTTGATTTCACTGATTGGAATACGCAATGATTTGATACCTCCTAAATTGATTTGGCAAATGTTATTTGCGTATTTCAATATACCGGAAAATCGTCTATAGCCTTTAATTCCTGCATAAATGCCCGAAAAAACAAATCAGCCAGGAAATCCTGCAAAAATGCAGTTTCCTGGCTGACCCCAAATTATGATGTTATTTTACAATATTCGACATTCAATCGAGCAAATATATGGTAAGATAAGCAGAAAGGGGTGGATATATGGCGAATATGTTATCGGATACCACGGGACGCCGCATTACCGGGCTTCGTGAACGTGAGGATATGACCCTGGATGAGTTAGCGGCTAAAATCGGCATCAACGCCACTACACTGGGCCGCATAGAGAAGGGCCAGACGCAGAAGATCAACAGTGATGTGCTGGTGGCGCTGGCACGAGAGTTCAGCGTCTCCACTGACTTTCTGCTGGGTCTGACCAGTATCCCCGAGCGCAAAAACTATGACGTAAGTGAGTTGGGCCTCTCAGCACAGTCGGTACGGAACCTTTACACGCAGAGGGTCGATACGGATGTGGTCAACCGCTTGCTGGAGCATCCACGATTCGCCACGCTGACTGCTATGATTGCACAATATCTGAACGATACCTTTGCCGCTGGAGCAGCTGTGCAGAACCAAATCTTTGCGTCTATGAGCGAATTGCTGGTGGGTGCAGGGCAACGAGAGGTGGCACAAGCTGTCAATTTGTCCAAAGTCCCACCTCATCAAGTAGAACTAACAAAAATCCAGACTGTGTTTATGAATATGCTGAAAGAAATGAAACATGATGTCGGTTCAGACCTGGGAACTGCCAAAAACGTGACAAAAGAAGTTGTTGAGCGGATGATGGATGAGTTGTCAAAAGGCCAAGAAGCACCATTGACTTCCATCACGCCAGATCAGGTCACCGATGCCATTTTACATACGGTGGGCGATGAAATTGATCGGGAGAAGCTGGCAGAGCTCCGGCGCGGGCTGGTTTCGCTTTTTGAAAATCTGCCCAAGGCGAATGATACAAGCGGCCAGTAAGTGGCTTTACATTCGCGCCCAGACGGGTGGCTCGCGGGCCCGATTATCGGCCCGCTGGCGATGTCGCTGCGGCGGGACGGGGGACGAGGGACGGGGGCTGTATATACCAGACTTTCTCCGAAAGTCGTGTGCCAAGAGGGGAGGTCTCCCCCCTTGGATTCCCCCTCCATTTTCGGGGCGTTGGGGACCCCTGCTGTCAGATTGTAACCTGAATACCCCGCCCCGAAGATACTGACAACTTCACGCTCCTGCATCCGCAAAGCTGTGGAGCTGTTACTGCTCATCTGGAGCATATTTAGCGATATCCTCCAGATGACAATCAAAGAACGTCTTCAATTGGGATTAAAGAATTTCAGATAAAGTCGAAATGTGCCATTGTCTTCCAGCACTAGAGATGGTATTATAAAGTCGCAGATATTACGAGAGAAGGTGTAATTTCAATGAATAGGGAGTATGCAAAATATTTATTTGACCATCTTCCAATCGAGCAACGGCGAAAAATCTTGCAAAGTAAAATAAAAGGTAGCATCCCTGGATTCCGCCCTGGTAAGTTGAATTCCGCACCTTGGTTTCAGGTAAAAAGTATATTAAAAAGCAACGACCGATTTGCAACTCAGTTTTTAACGGCAGTAGAGGAGGTATATGGATGTTCACTGGAGCAATATGTTAATGAAGATCAACTCCCTGAACTGACACGAGAAAATTTTTGGGGGCTATTTGCCTGCAAATGTAAAAATCTGGATAACAGCCAAGAGTCTTGCAAGATATTAGAGGAAATGGTGCAGGAGTATGCGAAATTAGCTGCTTCTGATTTGCCGAACATCACGGAAGATTTAGAATCGTCATCTGCAGGTCCTGAGTATTTGGAACAAGGAGATTCCAAAGCTGCTGATAACCAAACATATGAGTTACCCAGCATAGTGGCTGCGGATATAGAGGAGGACTATATGCCTGAGTTTACACAGTATATTGGTTATGTTCAAGAAACAAACGGGTACTACAATTTTTGGCCGGTATGTGTTGTCTATGATGGAACAGTGGAACGATTTGATGCAGTCCAAGAGGTATTCCCCGACTTGGGAAACATCAATCTCTCCAGTACACCTTGGGATTACGTTAGAAGAAAATGCTCCAACGGTGAGATACTCGTAGTCACATTATCTCCTTCTGACTTAATTGCTCTAAATGAGCAAAATTAAAAACTGCCCAAAAGGGTCCTAAAACGACGAATAGCGGCAGACAAAGGCAGAGCTGCATCAAAAAGGACAATAAAAAACAAATGGGCCAAGGGAAGGATGACAAACAGGCGGTCAATGGCTATTGCAGAACGAACCATAAAGGATTTGAGGCCCAAATACATTTTTTGCTGCTTGAACATGACCTCAATTTTCCAGCGATGGGTGTAATGAGAAAGAATTTCCCCATCAGAAAGGCCGAAATCAGAGCAAATGAAGACGCGGAGTGCCTTCTTGCTGCCAAATGCATCCTTGGGATAGGAGAGCAGGACAACAGCCTTTTCGATTCCGTTGAGCGCCCCTTCATAGCGATGAATCCAATACTCGTGACCGCCCACTGTAACGAGGTGGTATTGGCCGTTTGGGAGCATAGCAGCGTAATCCTGGGCGCTGCAGCGGTGACCGTCAGGATAAAGGATGCGATTGGATTTCATAGCGCCAATGAGGGTGATGTTTTTCTCAAGCGCCTTGTCCCACAGGGCTTTGCAGGTATACCAGCTGTCCATTTGGAGGATAACACGGGCATCTGTCTCGGGCAGCGTATCCAGAAGTTGGACCGCCATGTCGATCTTGGAGCCGTTTTCTGGACAGCAGCGGCGCAGACAATAGCACAGGGAAAAATCACCCGTGCTGATATTGGCGCCAAACACCTGATAACCGAATACCTGTTTACCCTCCAGATGAGAATAGTGCCAACCGGTTCCCTCCATGGGCCGCGTGGCTCGCGAGGATGGTTTCTTCTTCTCAATGACCGTATCATCTATACTCAGGTAGATGGGAGCACCCTTCGTCTGAGCCAATTCATCTGCTTTCCGCAGCGCTTCTGTCTGCTGCTGTTGGGACACCTTTTGCTCATCCCATTTGCCTTTGGACAGAAAATGTCCGTAACTGGTCCGAAAACCCTGTTTTAGTTCGGCAAAATCTGTTGTCCTGCTTTGGTTTCCTTTCATAGCCAGGCCGCATATGATCTCCGTTAGCCTCTTCTGCGGTACACTGCTTAATTTTTCTCCAAACCCGTACTGGTAAAAAAACTTGCTCATTGCTTTCCTGCCTGCTATAATGTCTGCCATAAGGCACTCCTCTTTGGGTTTGTGGTCTTGTGGTGATTCGTCATCCCACATCTTACCACTTCCGCTGAGGTTTGCCTTTGTTTATTTTTTAGATTTGCTCATTTAGAGTTAATTGAAAACAGAAGGCAAGACGGAACTTTTCAAAAGACAAACTATAAAGTTGATTTCAATCTGCTTGAACGCCAAGGACGAATCAAAAGATTAGCGGATATACAGATGTATCCAGTTCTTCACCCTGTGGGATCGGTTGATTTTACGAAAAAAACAATTTTAGTCAAAGAACAATATGTTGACACCAAGGATTTGTGCTTGATTGAAGAATCAAATATGCTTTATGGACCTTATCAAGTGAGTGTGAATGATGATGGTCAAACCTTGGTTAGTATCAAGCTAACAAATAATAGCATAGTGGATAGCTATTGCCCCAAGAATGGCGAAATAAGTTATATTGAGATTGATATTGATATTCCAGGATATCCTCATATTGTTACTTACAATGTTTGCCTGGATGATAACTTTATTTGTCAAGCAATTGACAAGATTACAGATCAAGATTTGCTCAAGCTGTTTCAGCGTTCTTTGTTGGGACGAAAAGATGGTGAAAAGTTACAGATTGCATCAGCCCTGGTAGATGATTATGCTGTTTCAGCATTTCATGGATTGCCCAGCGAAATTGTTGCAAACCGAGTTCAACGTGTCAAAATATTGCTAGAAGATCAGTTCAAACAAGAGGAGGTTCAAGAAGAAGTTGCTAAGTTTGTATCTGATTTATTTTGCAAATTTGGAGAGTCTGACTATTTTTCAAGTTTATTAGAAAGAATTTTGGACGATAGCAACTTGGCTCAGAAGATTCAGTCATTTGCCATCACTAAGCAGCGGCTGTCTGATATGCAGCAGCAGTACGAGGAAATTAAACGTCAGTGTGCCCAGGAACGGGAGGCATTAGATGCAGAAGCGAAAGATAGGGAAGCACAAGTTTCTGCGCTTGCTGAGAGTACAAGTGAAAAGATTCGTGAGTTAAACGCGCAAAGGGATAATCTGCTTCATGAAATAGCACAGCTCAAATGTCAAAAAGATGGGTTGGAAACGGTTATCAATCTTGATCGTGAAAGAGAGCGGCTGGAAGCCATAAATGATAATCTCCGTGATACAGGAAGAAAACTCCGTGAAAAAGGAGATGAGGCTGTTACCGCTCTTCAAGAGAAGTTGAAACAGGCCACTTCAAATGCAGTCGATACCGCCTTTGAAGGAAGAATAGCCGATCAGATTTTCCAAGCAGCAGCTGGGTGGAACCAGTGCAATCAGAATGAACTACTGAAAAAGATTGCCGACCAGTTGGTAGCTCCTACTACAACAGGTATCCTTTCTGATGAGAAGCTTGTGGAATACCTGCTCACATCAGTCAAGCGATACCGGCCTGACTACTCTAGGAATGAGATATTGAATATCTTCATTAGTGTTTCCCAAAACTTTTTAACGGTATTTTCTGGTGAACCCGGAACAGGAAAGACATCTATCTGTAATATTGTTGCCCACATACTTGGTACCTCACAGGTATCATCTCTTGTTCAGAACGGGGAAGGTGTGGAACTGAGCCGGTATGTCCCAATCTCGATTGAGCGGGGCTGGACGTCCAAGCGCGATTTTATCGGCTATTATAATCCACTGTCCCAAGCCTTTGAACAGGCAAATAAGCATCTGTATGATGGCCTGCGTTTGCTGGATGCAGAGGGGGAGCAATCCAAATATCCCTATATCGTCTTGCTGGATGAGGCCAATTTAAGCCCAATCGAATACTATTGGGCGGACTTTATGAACATCTGTGACAGTGATTCTCGCTTTGGCAAAATCACTCTTGGAAATGACATCCAGCTCAAAATACCTCCCACGCTGCGTTTTATGGCGACGATAAACAACGATGATACAACAGAACGTCTTTCCTCCAGATTGATTGATCGTGCTGCTCTAATCCGCCTGCCTGATGTTCCATATACAACAGTAGAGGATGAAGATTTGAGCGATATAAGCTTTGTAAATGTGGTTGAATGGGCAGCTCTACAAACAGTATTTGCTCCGGATACCTCGCTTGACTTGGACGCAATGCCCAATGAAATCTATAAAAGCATTTGCAATCTGTTCCGAGAAAGCATGAAGTTTTCGGTTAGCCCCAGGGCAGATCGTGCTATAAGAAGATACTGGGCAACAGCAAAGAATCTTTTTGAAAGCGAAGCTGGAAATGACACAACGATTATTGCACTGGATTATGCAGTTGCACAAAAATTGCTCCCCAAAATTAATGGTAGTGGAAAAGCATATTTAGATTTTTTAGTCAAGTTCAAAGAGTTGTGTGAAAAAAACAACCTGGAAAAAAGCAGAACAATACTGGCGAATATCATTAAGCACGGAGAGGCGTCTATGAATTATTACCAATATTTTAACGCAATGTACTTTATACCTCATTTGGGGAATGGCAGCGGGTTGCTTCATGTTGGAGGAGATTTATGGATACCTGTAGATTGACACTTATCCCAGATTATGGGAGCAGTATACAAATGGTTTTGTCTTCCGTCCCATTTGTGCCAAGTGACATGGATGAAATGATTTTGAACCGGGAGTATATTTATTCGGATCAGCCATATCACGCAGAACTAAACAACATAAGCGAAAAAATCGAAGACCTTACCTTTTTTGTAAATGATATGGAAATCGAATCAGCACAGGAAGAGAATAACGTCATTTCATTTGGAACAAATCAGCGCATCTTTACTCACAATTATGGTTTTGTCCAGATTACCCTCAATATTAAATTAGAAAACCAGACAACAAAGGTTTTGTATTCAAAGTTTATTCCAATTCTTGTTGTCAATGTGCGAAATAACCGTTCGGTGGAACGGATGGTGGAATACATCTACGCTCACCGTGAACAATTTCTTTTATGTGGTCCCCAACCATCAATGCAGAATCATGGCCTGAAAGCCGAAGGTAAAAAGGATTTGGAGTCCCAGATTCAAATTGTTCGGGACATTGTCCAGGTTTACAGCGAAACGATAGGCTATTTCCGCTTGAATGCTAAGTTCAAGCTGTCTCCTATTGGTCGTGTGGATCATTATGAAAAGGCCAGAAGTGTCTCAAACCGAATGATAAATTATATTGTGATGCATCCAGAACAACTGATGCAAACTTCGGTATCGACTGGAATACGGGCCCATAAGCAGAATTTTATTCCGAGCAAAACCTTGGTGGAAGAAAATGTAATCGATTATGACATTTATGAAAATCAGATTGTTGTAGGCTTTTTGCGGTCACTCTATATGATGGTTGGCAGCTTGACAGATGAGATTAGCGAACGAATTAAACAGTTTCCGGGCAAACAGGAAATTGAAAAGGGATATTTTCTTTCTGCAGCGTTTGCATTTTCTGCCACGAAACGGCGGCTTGAGAAGAACAAAGCACAGCTCAATCTTCTGTGCAAAAATATTAAGGAACTGTACATTCAGTACCGTGAGGTGCTACCAGTCTCTGAACAGGACGTTTTTGCGCTTCCACAGCCAAGTGCAGTCCTTATTTCAGTGCGTGCATACAGATTGGTTTATGAGCAAATCATCCGCTGGTTCCAATTTGGTATGTATGATTTCAGCGGAGAGGATTTCATACTTCCAATGCTTCGGTCGGACAAGATTTACGAGTATTATGTCCTTTTGAAGTTTTATAATTATATAATAAGCAAAGGATACAGTTTTCAGAGTGCCGCCTCCCATAGCTATAAAAACCCAGGTTTTCATTCAAGTTACGCCAATCCCTACGGTCTAAAAACGCTGAATACATTCCAGTTTAAGGACGGGGAAACATCAACAGAGCTTACATTGTATTATGAGCCAATTGTTTATAATGGAAAGAATAGCAACGTAGGGGAAAATAAAGTAGGGCTGTTTCGGAACATGTCCTATTCTTATCAAGATAGGGAGAAGGGAAGTTACTATTGCCCTGACTATGTAATAAAGATACAGCGATCCGAACATTGCCAGTATATCATCTTGGACGCAAAATTCTCAAAACGCAACACCACAAAAGAAAACTATCTGTCCAAACTTTTGTACCGATACATTATTTCGATTTCTGCAATAGACCCAGAAGACAGCCTTTTAGGCCTAGTTATCGTGAACGGAAAGTCAGATGGAACAGGGGATGTTGTCGAAGATATTTATGATCGGGCACCCGACCATCGAAAAATTCACCCCTTTGCCAAGATTTTGACACTTACGGAAACACAGGAAGAGAATTTGCAGCTGCATGAGAATTTGATAGATCAGCTTTTAAAAGGCTTCATCGCCTGATGATCAAAAAGGTAGGCTATGGAAACGGCCATATAGCACCGAGCCACAAAACCTATCAAGGCACCGGCTGCACCTCGCCTACGGCGTCCTTGACAGCCTTGTGCCACAGTGGATTAGGGCCGCCAAGGGGGGGACTGAAGCCCCTCTCTATTCTAAGCTCAATCTTGCTCTATGGGGATGACCG
>OFGD01001747.1_pt1 | contig 10205 bp, 10 predicted proteins | sample 1521671 | NCBI WGS metagenome assembly OFGD01 (sample SAMEA3504114, study PRJEB24116) | mouse gut metagenome | biome: mouse gut; feature: mouse-associated habitat; material: faeces | place: Denmark | collected 2011 | reverse complement strand
GTAGCGGTTGCAGTAGCCCTTGGTGCCCCAGACGAGGGAAATGATCAGCGGAATACAAAAGAACAGCATACCCAACCATGCAAACAGGATATTAACAAGGCCCAGGGCCATGTAGGTCAGCTCCACGATCCACAGATCGTCATACCAACACTTTTTCATACGGTCACCTCCTGAATTTCAATGACAGAGGCTGGACACTCCCTGGCGCATTTGCCGCAGCCCACGCACTTTGTTCCATCGACTTTGGCAAAAATCCCATTCCAAATCTGTATGGCGCTCAAGGGACATACCTTCATGCAGCAGCCGCAGGCCACGCAAACGTCTGTATGAATGAACGCACGCCGTTTCGCTTTGATTTTGATTTCCATGTCATACCCTCCCGGACGTTTTGATTTATGATACCATCAATGCCCGTTTGCTTCTGTGATAAGATTACACAAGCGAGGCAACTGCGATGATCTGCAGAAATCAATCAAAAAAGGAGGGTTTCCCTTGAACCAGGACAAAACGCGATCCCAACATCACCGCAGGCGCAGAAAACAAAACTCCACACAAAATTCATAATTCTCTGCTATAATCGCGTTGGTGAGGTGAATCACATGGTGAAAATTTTAGTGGTCGAGGATGAATACGACATCCGGGAGCTTTTGCAGAACTATTTGGAAAATGAGGGCTATCAGGTTGTTACCGCCTCTGATGGCGAACAGGCCATCGAAGTATTCCGCAGCTCCCATGTCGATTTAATCCTGCTGGACATTCTGCTTCCCCGCTTAAATGGCTATGAAGTATGCAGGGCCATTCGGGAGGAATCAGATATTCCAATCATCATGCTGACAGCGCTCGACAGCGAAGAAGATCAATTAAAAGGCTTTGACCTGCGGGTTGACGATTACATTCCAAAGCCCTTTTCCATGCCGGTCTTGCTCCGTAAAATTGGTGCAATTCTGCGCCGTACAATGGGAGACAGCATTTCCGGTCGGATAACATATAAAGCTCTGACCCTGGATTTGGAGGGCTACAAGGTCCATGTTTCCGATCAAATTGTTGATTTGACCCAAAGAGAATTTGAACTGCTGAAGATCCTGCTCCAAAACCAAGGGCGCGTTTTATCCAGGCAAACGCTGTTGAACCGGGTATGGAGCTATGATTTTTACGGTGACGAGAGGATTGTCGATACGCATATCAAGAACTTGCGAAAAAAGTTGGGACTGGATTACATCGAAACAATCAGAGGGGTGGGTTATCGCATTGATTACGAAATTGAAAAATAGCCTGACAACAAAAATTTTCCTCGTCACCTGCCTGCTGCTGACGGCAGTCTGTGCTTTGACCTATGGCCTGATTGCCCAGCTTATGCCGCTGACCTACACAGTAGATCAGGAGCGCCTGCTGGCTGCCCAGGCTGAACGTCTGGTAAAACAGCTGGAAGAATATACACTTGCTGACTGCGAACCGCTCCTCTCACAGTTCACGTTTCAGTATGGCGTCCCGGTGAGCATCCAGGATTCTGCGGGGAATGTTGTCGGTGGCGTTGACCCCTCCGACATCATACCGACAGGAGAACATGGGCAATGGGAAATGACGCCGACCCATTCGTCGGTCGAGGGCATTCAGCCCAACAAAGAAAACGAGGATTATATCGTACATTGTATTGGAACCGAGTTTTCTTTTCAGGATTCCTCCGAAAACTGTCAGCTGCTGATCTTTGCCAGCACTCGCGCGGTCAATCAGGCGGCGGAGGCTTTGGGACATATCTGGCCCTGGCTGGCCGCGGCCATTCTGCTGGTGTCTGTGCTTACCTCCCTGTTCTACGCGCACTTCATCACACGGCCCATTGTGCGATTGAGCGGAATTTCCCAAAAACTGTCTGAATTGGATTTCAGCTGGCGGTGCGGAGAACAGCGTACAGATGAAATTGGTACGTTGGCCCACAATCTGGACGAACTGGCGGATCACCTATCCCGTTCCATGCAGGAACTCCAGGCCGCAAATGACACCCTTCGGAAAGACGTGGAACGAGAACAGCAGCTGGAACAGGCCCAGCGGGATTTCTTCTCGGCGGTTTCCCATGAGCTGAAAACCCCCATCACCGTTATGAAGGGTCAGCTGGGCGGGATGTTGGACGGAATTGGCGTCTATGCGGATCGGGACAAATATCTGGCCCGCAGCTTGGCTGTGGCAAACCAGATGGAGAGCCTGGTACAGGAGCTTTTGACTGTCTCCCGTATGGAAAGGGGTGGGGAGCTGTCTATGATTCCTGTGGAACTCACCGCTCTGATTCGGAACTGTCTGCAAAATTACGATGAACTTTTCCAGCAGAAAGAACAAACAGTTATCGCAGATTTACCGTCGGAAATCTGGAGTGCGGGAGATCCGGCTCTCTTGAAAAAGGCCCTGGGCAATCTTCTCTCTAATGCCGCGCTCTACTCGCCGGAGGGCATCAAGATTTGGATTTCCGCCCGTAAGAAAGGCAACAATATCATTTTGAGTGTAGAAAACGAAGGAGCGCATATTGCCCCGGAGCAGCTGCCGCACCTTTTTGAGCCATTCTTCCGCAGCGACCCATCCCGGAGCCGTCAGACAGGCGGAAGCGGATTGGGGCTTTACCTTGTTCAAAAAATAGCGGAGCGGCATGGAGGTTCTTGTCAAATCCAAAACTCCGCAAGAGGTGTCTGTGCAACACTGATTCTGCCAAACTCCACACAAACCACATATTAACCACAAACGAACTCCACATTCTTCTGTTATCCTGACTGCAATCTCAAGCAGAAAGGATGAAACACAGATGAATGTGGAGATTTTTAATCTGTCCATGACCTACCCATCAGGTAAAACCGCCTTGCGGGAAATCAATCTGAACCTGAGCAGCCCAAATCTTATCGGCCTCCTGGGGCCGAACGGAGCGGGGAAGTCCACCCTGATGAAGCTCCTGGTGGCGGGCCTTCTCCCCACAGAGGGGACGATCTCGGTAGACGGGAAACCTTTGATGAAGCAGGAGCGCTTGTTGAAAGCCCGCTTGGGCTATTTGCCGCAGTCCTTTGGGCTGTTTGACGAGCTGACGGTCTGGCAGTTCCTGGACTACATGGCGGCGCTGAAAGGAATCGTCAACAGCAAGGAGGCCATTGCCGCCGCTATCCAAAGTACCAATCTGGAGGAAAAGCAGAAAGCAAAAATCCGTACTCTATCCGGCGGACAGCGCCAGCGGGTGGGAATCGCGCAGGCCATCCTGGGCAATCCTCATTTCCTGATTTTCGACGAGCCTACGGTGGGTCTTGACCCGGAGGAGCGGATCAGCTTCCGCAATCTGTTTTCCCAAATGGCCCAAGACCGGCTGGTGCTTCTGTCCACCCACATTATTGAGGATGTTCAGTCAGTGTGCAATCAGCTTATTGTGATACACCAGGGCCGTATCCGCTTTGTTGGTACTCCCGCCGAGCTGATCGCCGGAGCTGTGGGCCACGTTGGTGTATTTTGGGAGAAAGACCGGCGGCAGGAGGTGGGCCTGCATATTACCTCCCGTGTCAACACGGCCCAGGGTATCGTCTGCCGCGCCGTGGCGGAGGAACTTCCTGATTTTGTGGAACAGGTGGAGCCTGCGCTGGAGGATGCCTATCTTTATCTCATCTCCAGGGAGGCGATGCAATGAACACCCTGCGGCAATTTCGTTTGGAGCTGACCCGATTGCTCCAGAACCGCCTTACTTGGCTGGCGATTCTTTTGACCGCCCTCTCTCCGGTTGTCGGCCTGACGGTCTACCGGCCTCTGTATTCCAGCAGCGACAGCGGCTATGTCACCACCATGCAGGGGATGTATCTTGCAAATCCGGCCCTGGCTGGCGGTATTTTGGGGGCTGTCGTATTTGCGATTCTCACTGTCTGGAGCATGGACAGGCTCCGGCGGGACGGCATGGAAACCTTGACCCATGCGGTGGTGTCTCCCATGACCGCCGCCCTGACCCGGCTGGGGGCGCTGCTGTGTGTCTCCATTCTGGCCCAGGCCATTACCACGTTGGCTTGGCTTCCGTATGCCATAATGAAACTGGGTGCGGTCTTTGATGTGGAAAGCTATCTGCTGATACACCTGATTTTTATGTACGGAGCGATTCCTCTGGCGATTTTGTTTGCCTCCGCCGCCTGTCAATTCACCCGGCGGGCTGATTTGTCTCTGGCCCTCTTTGCCGCCTTTGCCGCCCTCAGTCTGACGGTCTGGAAGGAGAAATGGCAGCTCTGCTGGCTGAATCCCTGCGTTTGGGCGGTCTCCGATGATTTTTCCAATTACCGTATTTTTCGCTCGGTGGCCTATGTGCGCCTTACCTGGCTGCTGGCAATGGCCGGACTGTGGGTGTTGTCCTATCTCTGTGTGCGTCGATACGGGAAGGGACCGCTCGGCTCATTTGCTCATAATATCCGGCGATTTTACCGTCCGGCGATAGCGGCGGCATTGATAGCCTGTTCCAGCCTGCTCTATATGGGCCAGCCCTTCCTCGATCACAGCAGCCCGGATATGGATTATGATTTTGTATTTGCCTCTGAATATATGGAGGCCGTCACCTGTTCTGGCCGTTATGCAGACGTGCGTCCCGACCCCAAAACGGGCAGCGTATATGGGAAGGCCCAATTTCAGCTTCAAAATACCAGCGGTCAGGAACAGAATGTCCGTTTCCTTATCAATCCGGGATATGAAATTTCCTCCATTCAAGCAAATGGCGCGGATGTGCCGTTTACCTTGGAGGATAGGCAGGAAATCAACGAAAAGGCGTTCGTTGTGGTCATCCCTGCCGCCCCGGAAATTGAGCTTACCATGGAATATGGCGGTTTTCCCCAGGAGTGGAATATCGTGTCTGCTGAACAGGGCAGTCTGGAAATCAGTGACGCCTACATGAGCCTTGAGAATGACGTTCTATCCCCTTCTCCCTATAATGTGCGGTATCAGGGAGATCACCTTCCCAACGTGACGGACATTACCCTCCCCGGACATATGACCCCTATTTTATTTGGGTTTGGCTCCACTGAGCTGCTGCAGGAAAACCCGGACAGCACAAAAACATGGCGCATGGAGCGGGACAGCTATCGCATGATTATATATGCCGGGGATTATATCCGGGAGGAAATTCCGGTGGAACGGGCGGGCATTACTGTCAATTTCTATTACAGCCGTAAGCATCAGCCCGTCATGGAGGCTATGAACGCCGCGGAATCCATCCGCCAGACCATTGAATACTGTACCGAACATATCGGCCCGTTGTCTTTTTATGGAGATGGGACCTTTAACCTGATTGAGCGGCGAAGCAGCGGCGGCGGATATGCCGGAGACGGCGCCAGCATTGCAGACGAGCTGGACTATACCGCTGAAAACCTGGCCAACGGCGCAAAAGGCGGCTCCCCCGCTCAGGTGACAATTCATGAAATTGTCCATCAATGGTGGGGCCTGGGGAATATGTTTGACCCCATGGACGAGAGCGGCATCTGGTCTGCCGAGGGTCTGACCTGCTACACCACCTACCGCATTGTAAAGGCGCTGTATGGGGAACGTGAGGCCCAGGCCAGCTTTGTGGACGCTTGGCAGGAGGCCGTAGACGACTACTACGAGGATTTCTATGTCCGCCACCCGGAGTACCTGTCCGCCTTGCCGGAGCAGTATCAGGCTGACATCGCCAACAATCTGCGAGGGATGCGGCAATATAACGAAATGCCCTTGAAAATCTTGAAGGCTGAACAACTGGTGGGCGGTGAGGAGGCTATGGACGAGATTTTGAAAGGTCTCTTTGGCCGGGAGCTGAACCCGGAATATCCCTATCTGACCTATCAGGAGTTTCTGGATGCCTGCCATCTGACAGAGGAGGACTTAAACCTTGAATAAAATATTTCGATATGAGCTGCGGCGCTTGCTGTGGAACAAGCTGTTCTTCGGTATTCTGCTGGTGTCCCTGGGATATGGCTGGCTGACACTGACTGGCTCTGTGGTCCGGGGCGTGGCTCACACAGCGCCTTTTTCCCCATGGAGCTTTGGATACTATCTCAGCCAAGCGCTGCCGCTGATCTGCCTGGGAGAATTGTTTTTCCTTGCGTTCTTCTTCTCCAAGGAGGAGCGCCTGCTCCGGCCCTTGACCCAAGCCACCCCAATCAGGCAGCGGCGGTATGCGGCTCTGCGGTGTGGAGCGGTGCTGACAGCTACCCTTGTCCTCTGCCTATGTGTCGCAGTCCTGGCGGTTGGATTCTATGTGTCGCTGTTTGGGTGGGTGGATTATGGGGAACTGATTTTACCCGCTCTATTGACCCTGATCCCGCCCATTGTCTTTTGCCTGGGAGCAGGAATGATGTTGAGCCGCTTCAACCATACTCTAATCTACGCTCTTATGGCGGCAGTAATTTTATTAACTGTATTACCTCTGCCCTCGGTAATCAATTTCTCATTGAGCGGTTTCTTTTCTCAATTTCCGTTGACCATGGGAACATTAGACCCAGCGTTTCAGGTTCCAAGCTGGCTTGCAATACATCAAATTAGCTTAACCGTTCTGGGGGCTTTTCTTGCTGTTTTTGCTGCTAATGTACAGAGAAATAGCAGCTGCCAAACTATGTGACTCAGTATGACAACAAGACATATTGCTGCTTCTTCTTCGCGACACTCAACGGTGTCATTTTCTATGTATCAGTCGCTCTATGGATAATAACGTGTAAAGTAGAAAACCCATAAAATTGCGAGCTGTGCGTTCCATTCAGCGTGGAGCGCACAGTTTTTCTCACTTATTTCAGTGGATGCCCAATCAAATTTTGCATAGCAGAAAACAAGGAATTAAACCCCTTTATCAGTCCCAAAGGAGTGTATCGTAAAGGAACGGGGACACCCCGAAAACAACAGGCAGTCAGGCCGCAGGCGGCACAGGGGCGCGGGAAAGGACGCGCCAAGGTGATTTTGACGGTAGTATATCACAGACAACCGAATATGGAAAGGGGGCTAATCCTATGCCGGCAGTAACAGCAGACAGGACGATTGAACGCACCGACAAGCCGCTGCACATCACAAAGCGGATTGGCTCCACGACCTACAAGGTGAGCGTTCATTTCAGCAGGACGAGCAGGGAAACCATGAGCGATAAGCTGGTACGCCTGATTGAAAGGGACGCGGTGAAACAGTGAAAACTACACCGAAAGCCACAGCGCCGGACAGCCGGAAAGAGGGAACCATGAACGACAACAAGCTGACTATCCTTTACGAGAGATTAAGCCATGAGGACGGGCGGGAAAACGAATCCCTGTCCATTGAGCATCAAAAGGAGTACCTGGAGGAATACGCGGCCCGGAACGGCCTCACTAACATTGTCCATCGGACGGATGACGGGTGGAGCGGCACACGCTGGGACAGGCCCGGATTTTTGCAGATTATGGAGGACATCGAGCGCGGCAATGTGGGCCAAATCCTGATTAAAGACATGAGCAGATTGGGCCGCGACCACTTGCGCGTGGGGCTGTTTCTGGAGCAGTTACGGGAGCGGGGCGTCAGGCTGATCGCCGTGGCCGAGGGCATCGACACCGCCAAGGGCGAGGACGATTTCATGCCCTTCCGAAACATCTTTGCGGAGTGGCACGCAAGAGATACCAGCCGGAAGATACGGGCGATTTTCGGCGCGAGGACGGCGGCGGGAAAGCACGTCACCGGCGCACTCCCCTACGGCTATCTGCACGACCCGGACGACCGCCAGAAGTGGATTTTGGACGAGGAAGCCGCCCCCGTTGTGAAGCGCATCTTCCAGGGCGTTATCGAGGGCAAGCCCATCGCCAGAATTGCGGAGGAATTGACCGCCGAGCGGATACTCACCCCCGCCGCCCATTGGAGGGCCATCGGGGAGCGGGTGAGCATGGGCGCATCGGGCGCAGACCCCTACAAATGGGCCACCGCCACCCTTATCCAAATCCTCAAAAAAGAAGAATATATGGGCTGGACAGTCCTCAACAAGACCGCCACGGAAAGCTACAAATCCAAGAAGCGGGAGGCCACCCCGCAGGAAAACCGGCTGATTTTCAAGGACACCCACCCCGCCATCGTTGACGAGGAAACATGGAATGTCGTTCAGCGTCTGCGGGAAACCAAGCGTGTCCGGGAGCGCATCGGCGGCGAGCCGAACCCGCTGACCGGCGTTCTGTACTGCGCCGACTGCGGACAGAAGATGTACCACAAGCAGGGCAGCACCGGCAGGCCCGACCAGCCCCACCATGAGTATGTCTGTTCCAGCTACCGCCACTATTCCCGAAGCTGCACCTGTCACTATATCCGCGTCAGCGTTGTGGAAAGCCTGGTGCTGGAAGCCATACGGCGGGTCAGCGGATATGTGCGGGAGAACGAGGCGGAGTTTATCGAGCGTGTCCGGGAGAAATCGGAGTTACAGCAGGAGGCGGCGGTAAAGGAGAGCCGCAAAAAGCTGTCAAAGGCCAAGCGGCGGCGGGAGGAAATCAGCGGCCTGATAAAGAAACTTTATGAAGCCTACGCCACGGGGAAGATACCCGAAAACCACTTTTCCGAACTGCTGACCGGCTACGACACCGAGCAGAAAACCCTTGACGGGGAAATCGAGAGGTTACAGGCCGAAATCGACCGCTACAACACCGACAGCGTGAGGGCTGACAAGTTTATCGAACTGGTGAAGCGGCACACCGAGTTTAACGAGTTTTCCGCTTCCCTGCTGAATGAATTTGTGGAGAAAATCATCGTCCATGAGGCCACCAAAGTAAACGGAGTACGGGAGCAGGAGGTTGAAATCTATCTGAACTTTATCGGCAAATTTGACCTGCCCGAACAGGAGGAACAGCCGGAGGAAACGCCGGTAAGAAAGAGCAGGAAAAAGCGCCGCCACGAAATGACGGAGGAACAGCGGGCGGCTTTGCGTGAGCGGGACAAGGTACGCTATGCCCGAAAGGTAGCCGCCAAGAAAGCCGCCGAGGAAGCACAGCGGGCGGCAATTCTGAAAGGCACAGCCTACGAAATCAGGCCGCAGGAAGCCGGAGCCGCCCATGCCGCCATCTGAACCCCACCGAGCCGCCATGCTGAAAAAGAGCGTGGCGGCTTTTCCATTCCTATCCATTCCAGACCGAAAAAATGAAAGGAGATTTTGACAAATGGCAAAGACCAAAATTGAGAAAATCGCAAGCATCGAGGAAGAAATCAAGCAGCTTGAAAACAAGAAAAAGCGGCTTATCCAGGAGCAGAAAGAGCAGGAGCGCAAGGACAGGACGAACCGCCTCTGCAAGCGCATGGGGTTTATCGAGAAGCTGCTGCCCGACACCATCCCGCTGACCGAGGAACAGTTCAAGACCTTTGTGGAGCAGACCATCGCCGCCGAACACAGCCGCCGCATACTGGACGGCTTGACCGCCCAGAACGCCGCCACAGCCCCCGCACAGGGCGCAGAACCGGCGGGGAGGGGTAACACCCAGCCCGCCGACAAAACCGCCCAGACAGCGCAGGAGGACGGCGCATAATGATTAGGACTGTTTAATCTGAATAATCTCTACAATATACTTGCTTCGTTTCAAGTAACGAAACATGACCGGCCCCGCACACAAATCAACAGGTAACTTGTTGGCAGGATAAATCAATCCCATTCTGTCACTATATATTTTGAATTTGCCAATGGATTTTCCCTCGCTTATCTCAATCAGTTCCCATTGCGCTCCCTCGCAAGCCTCAACTTTTGAACCGAATCTCTGTTGTCCGAGAATAACACGACCTGAGAATATCTCTGTTGATTTGAATAGAATGTCCAGTGAGTATTTCCAATTCCAGATAATCCCCAAAATCAGAACACCGGGACATACGCCAACCAAAATAAAACTATTTTCCCTGGACATATTGGGAAAGCCATGATTTATAAGAAACCCAATAGCAACGATAATTGCCAGGATTAAAAACAAAAAGTATGTAAGAAATAAAGTTGGCAGAAGCCGTCCCCTTGTCCTTGAAAACAGTTCTTTTCGGCTCATTGTTCTCCCTCAATCCTGTCAATACTTCAGAAGCAGTATTCAGTTTACCACAACAGCCACCATTTTTCCACCATCATCAATCAAAGAATTTCAAAATATCAATCTCGCTCCTGCCAAAATCGGCGGGAGCGTTTTTATTGCAACCGCCGCCAAAGCCGCCCAGACAGCGCAGGAGGACGGCGCAGACGGGAGCCGGAACGGGGGCGGGGCGCAAGGGGGACGGGCTTGCGC
>OFGD01001735.1_pt1 | contig 10271 bp, 10 predicted proteins | sample 1521671 | NCBI WGS metagenome assembly OFGD01 (sample SAMEA3504114, study PRJEB24116) | mouse gut metagenome | biome: mouse gut; feature: mouse-associated habitat; material: faeces | place: Denmark | collected 2011 | reverse complement strand
GCGTCTTCCCTTCCTGGACATAGTTAGGAATCAAAAATTCCATCAGATCTGTCATTTTATCTAAAAACTCTGCCGCTTTCTCATTATTCATGACATATTCCCTGACTTCTCTGTCATTACCGCTCTGGGGACGTAATTCTTCTATATAATATGGATTCGGCAGAAACCGAACATCGAACACAAGATCGGAATCCGGAGGGATTCCATACTTGAACCCAAACGAAAGCACAGAGATATAGAGGTTCTTATATTCTTTATTCTCCACAAATATCTTATTCAGCTCCCGCTTCAATTCTCTGGTGAGCATATGGCTGGTATCGATCAGATAATCTGCCCGTTTTTTTAGAAATTTTATTCTTTCCCTCTCCTTGAGAATTCCTTCGTCCACACGGCCATCGTTGCCCGAAAGCGGATGGAACCGTCTTGTCTCCTTGTATCTTTTAATCAGGACATGGTCGGCAGATTCCAAAAACAAAATCTCATACTTCATTCCTGCATGATCCAGCTCATTCAGTACCTTTGCCATCTCCGCAAGACTCTGCCCGCTTCGGATATCCACGCCAAGCGCCGCCTTATTCAGTTCACTTCCCGGCACCAGAAGCAAGTCAGCCATCTTAGGAATCAGAGGTACAGGCAGGTTATCTACACAGAAATACCCCACATCCTCTAACATTTTCAGTGCAGTGCTCTTGCCTGCCCCCGACATTCCTGTAACAATTACACATCTCATCTTTAGAACTCTCCCAGCCTCTTCACCTCAGGTTCCAGCCTGACGCCAAACTTATCCTCCACGATTTCCGATACCCGAATCATAAGGTCTGACACATCCTTTGCCGTTGCTTCGCCTCTGTTAATCACGAAACCGCAATGCTTCTCGGATACCTGAGCCCCTCCGATGGCAAATCCCCTAAGCCCTGCATCCTGAATAAGCTTTCCTGCAAAATATCCCTCCGGTCTCTTAAATGTACTTCCAGCGCTGGGATATTCCAAAGGCTGCTTGCTGACCCTTTTTTCTTTCAATTCTTCCATCTTCGCCCGGATTTCCTGTCTGTCGCCTTTTTTTAACTGCATACAAGCTTCCAGCACAATGTACCCTTTCCGGGCGACGACGCTGGTACGATAGCCAAACTCCATCTGCTCCTTAGGAATCCTGATTATGTCTCCTTCTGGCGTCAGCGCCGTAATCTCCGTCAACACATCCCGCATCTCGCCGCCATAGGCCCCTGCATTCATAACACAGGCTCCGCCAAGTGTCCCCGGTATCCCAGATGCAAACTCGAACCCGGTAAGTCCCGCTTCCATCGCCCGATTCGCTACAACGGACAGTAATGCGCCCGCCTGGGCCGTCACCGTATCTCCCTCAATTCGGATTTCTCCAAGTTCTTTTCCCACTCGAATGATGACTCCCTGATATCCCTTGTCGGAAACCAGAAGGTTGCTTCCGTTTCCTACAATATAATAAGGGATGTTATGGGTCCTGCACACCCCGACCGTTTCCTTCACCTCGTCAAAAGTCCCCGGCGTCACGAATAACTCCGCCGGTCCTCCGACCCGAAATGTGGTGTGGATGCTCATCGGCTCTTCCCTGCGGATTCTCTCTTTGGGTACAATCTCTGATAATTCATGATATGTGCTCTGTTCCATTCTAATTCTCCATCTGTTTTTCAATTTGATTCATGTACTAGGGTATCATACACTAATTTAACAATAAATTCAATGTACACTTGCAAAATCTATCCAAATGCGTTATATTAGTTCCAAAGGAATTTTATCCTAGTATTTTTATGTAAAAAAGGAGTGAACTAATCAATTGGACTCGAGTGACGCCACACGACTCATTATTCTGTTTATTTTATTATTGTTGTCTGCATTCTTTTCATCTGCGGAGACAGCGCTGACTACCGTTAACAAGATACGGATGCGAACCTTGGCAGAGGAAGGAAGCAAGCGCGCCAGGACAGTTCTTGCAATCACGGACGATTCCGGCAAGATGTTAAGCGCCATACTGATTGGCAATAACATCGTGAACCTGTCGGCAGCATCCCTGACTACCTCCCTTGCTTATAGCTTTGGTGGTTCTATGGTTGCAATCGCAAGCGGTATCTTAACCGTATTAATCCTGTTATTTGGGGAGATTACCCCTAAGACTATGGCTACTCTCCATTCGGAGAAGATGTCATTGCTCTATGCACCGGTTATCAGTATATTTATGAAGGTCATGACACCTGCAATCTTTATCATTAACGGACTTTCCATCGGCGTACTGTTTCTTCTGCGCGTCGATCCGAATGCCAAGAACAATGTCATGACAGAGACAGAGCTTCGTACCATCGTGGACGTAAGCCACGAAGACGGAGTCATTGAATCCGACGAGCGGGAGATGATCAACAATGTATTCGACTTGGGTGACGCCAGGGCAAAGGATGTCATGGTTCCCCGTGTCCATGTAACATTTGCAGATGTCAACAGTACCTACGACGAGCTGATCGAAATCTTCCGGGAAGACAAATTTACAAGGCTGCCGGTATTTCGGGATACGACGGATAATGTGGTTGGTACTATTAATATGAAAGACTTGCTGTTATATGACAATACGAAGGGATTTCATATTCAGGATATTTTGAGAGAGGCCTATTTCACCTATGAATACAAGAATATCTCCGAGCTTTTAGTAGAGATGCGCAAGGCTTCTTTTAATATCGCAATCGTACTTGACGAATACGGAGAGACCGCCGGGCTGATTACTCTGGAGGACATTCTGGAGGAGATTGTCGGAGAGATTCATGACGAGTATGACGAGAATGAAGAAGACTTTATTCAGGAGATAGACGAACGTGAGTATATTGTAGAAGGCTCTACGAATCTGGATGATTTGAACGACCGGCTGGATTTGGATTTGAACTCGGAAGAATACGATTCACTGGGTGGATTTATTATCGAACGGCTTGACCGGCTTCCGGAGGCAGGTGACAGTATCCACACAGAAGATGGGATTCATATGGTCGTTGATAAATTAGACAAGAACAGGATTGAGCTTGTACACTTGTACCTTCCCGAGGCGGCTCCCGACAGCAGCGAGACGCCGACGTTTGATATATAATTTTCGCTGATATCTGATTGCCAGTATTATAAGACGATTCATATTGGCAAATCAGTATTCAGAACATCCACAATACAGAGATGGCATATCACTGAAAAAGCAGGTTTCTATCGAAACCTGCTTTTTTCATCATTCAAAAATTGCTATCGATTAATACAGCAATTTCTGAATCCCTTCCTCTTCCAGGTTCTTCTTCGTAATCCACACATACCCTGTGTCTACCACAGCCTCATTTCCCATAGAAAGAGCCGCTCTTGCAGATGCGATGACCGCAGCATACCCCATCCCAAAAGGATTCTGCAGCACCAGCGCATCTACTTTTCCTTCTTCCAGCGCATCAAGCTCTTCTTGATCCGCATCAAAGCCAATAATAGAAGCCTTTGCATCATTACGCTCCACCGCTTCTACCGCCAGCTTCACGGCGTCTCCATTCGTAGCATATACTCCTTTGACCTCCGGATGCTTCTCAAAGAGATAGTCAATCACTTCTTCTTCCGAAAACATATCTGCCGGGACAGCCTCCCCCCCTGCTGAAACGCTCTCTCCGCCCCCATCCTGCGCCGTCTGGGCATCCTGACTATCAATCCCGGCATCTTTTCCCGCCGTTTCTCCGGACTGGCTTCCACCTGCTCCGTCAGTCCCCGCGGCATCTCCCGGCTGACCGCCGTTCATCTCTGCCGCAATCCTTTCCTGCATATCGGCCAACTGATCCATATAATAAACTTCCCCAATCCTGACCTCCGGATAATTCGTTTCCAGCTCCTCCCGAAATGCCTGCTCATTGCCGACTCAGATTTCGAGTCATGTATGAACAGAATCACTTCTCCCTTCTCTTCCACCGACTCCGCCAGCCTCTGCGCCGCTTCCCGAGCCGCCGCCCGGTTATCCGTCGATACCATCGCCATCAAACCCTGATAACCGCTTCCTGAGTCGAACGCTACCACAGGGATATCGCTCTCCGCCGCAAGGTCGAACTGCACTTCACATGCCTTCGTATCCGCAATCGCAATCCCAAGAGCCACCGGATATCTCGCCAGTTCTTCATCCAGGATATTCACCTGCTCATCTACGTTGTCCGGCGTACTAGGCGCACTGTATGTCACCTTCACCTGCTTCTTCCCCTCATATCCCAGATTCTCATTGATATCCTTAACCGCCTGCTCCGCACCGCGGCGAACTTCATCCCAGTACGGTACGCCTTCCGCCTTGCCTATGATAGAAAGGGAGGTTCCTTCCTCAAGCTCAAGGCCCATTACGTTATCATAAGCGGATGGCTTAATCATATCCAGCTTCTTCTGATATGCTTTTTCTTTCTTCTCCTTATTCCCTTTATTCGTCTCCGAAACTTCCGGTTTCTCCTCTTTTTCACCGCCGTCTCCTGCCGAACAGCCGCATATACACAGCGCCGCACACAAAGTAACGGCAGCCCATCTTTTCATCTTCTTCATCATAACACTTCTCTCCCGACACTCTGTTATTAGTGTGAAACATTTCCATGAAACACTATACACCAATTTTAATGGAAAATGTTAAAGAATTTCTTAATTTTCCCCTACTTTTCTTAATGCCTTTTCATTTCTATTAAAAAGTGGTATAATGATTCCCATATATTTTATCTTTTAGAGAACATGAGGATGGTGAGGATGGGCTGATGTTAGAAAAGAAAAGTGAAACCGAAAAGCTGAAACTACGCGGACAGTTAAAAATGTATATCCAGTGGCCGTCCATCATGGCGGTGCTGCTGATTGCGATGAACATCTGGGTCTATATCATCGACCGGCGGGCAGGAAGCCTGATGGGAATCTTCGTCGTGATTTACAGTCTGATTGCCCTGGGACTTTATTTCCGAAGCAAGACTGTCCTCTTGAAGGATTTGGTGGAATTTGCGGCACAGTATGGAATTGTCCAGAACACCTTGTTAAAAGAGCTGACCTTGCCCTACGCAATCCTAATGAGCGACGGGAAGACTATCTGGATGAACGACCTGTTCAAGGAGATCTTAGGATGCAAACCCAGACGGGACGTTCCAATCAGCAAGTACATTCCTGAACTGAACCGGAGCATTTTTCCTAAGGAGATTCAGGATACGGTAGAGATGGACGTCTATTTCGGCAACCGGGAGTTCAAGGCAGAGCTGCGGCAGGTTTCCGTGGAAGGATTCAACGACACTGGCCTGCTCCTTCAGATGCCGGCGGAAAAAGAATATTTTATTGCCGTCCATCTTCAGGATGTAACGGAACTGAACCGCTACATCAAAGAGAACGAAGAACAGCGTCTGGTTGCCGGCTTAATCTATATTGACAACTATGACGAAGTCATCAACAGCGTAGAAGAGGTTCGCCAATCCCTGCTGATGGCGCTGGTAGACCGGAAGATTAACCAGTATATCGCCAAAGTTGACGGTATCGTCAAAAAGATGGAGACGGACAAATATTTTATCGTGCTCAAGAAGCAGTATTTCAAAGAGTTGGAGGCTGACAAGTTCTCATTGCTTGAGGACGTAAAGTCGGTGAATATCGGAAACGGAATTCCGGCAACTTTAAGTATCGGTCTTGGTCTTAGCAACGACGCTTATTCCCAGGGTTATAACTACGCCCGGGTCGCCATCGACCTTGCCCTGGCAAGGGGCGGAGACCAGGCAGTCATCAAAGACAGCCATGGTATTACATACTATGGCGGAAAACGTGAGCAGACTTCTAAGAATACCCGGGTCAAAGCCCGAGTGAAGGCAGAGGCGCTCCGGGAATTCATTACCTTGAAAGACAAGATTTTCGTCATGGGACATAAACTGACGGATGCGGACGCTTTTGGCGCCGCAATCGGAATCTGCCGTGCGGCGGCAGCCATGGAGAAGAAAGCCTACGTCGTAATCAACGAAGTATCGGCTTCGCTCCGTCCACTGTACGAGTGTTTCGTGAAGGATTCCAACTATCCGGAAGGACTGTTCCTCAAGTCCGCCCAGGCAATCGAGATGGCAGACGAGAATTCGATGGTGGTAGTCGTGGATACGAACCGCCCTAAGATGACAGAATGTGAAGAATTATTGAAAAAGACCAAGACTATCGTCGTACTCGACCATCACCGCCAGAGCAGCGACAATATCGAGAACGCCATGCTGTCCTATATTGAACCTTACGCTTCTTCTGCGTGTGAGATGGTAGCTGAGGTTCTGCAATACATTGTGGACGACATCAAGATTCCTAAGATTGAAGCAAGCAGTATGTATGCGGGGATTATGATTGACACCAACAACTTCGTAAACCATACGGGTGTGCGTACCTTCGAGGCTGCGGCATTCCTGCGCAGATGCGGGGCAGACATCACCCATGTCCGTAAGATGTTCCGGGATGACATGGAGTCCTACCGGGCAAAAGCGGAGATTATCAGCAGCGCGGAGGTTTACCACAAGAAGTTTGCCATTGCAAAAGGAACGGCGCTCGAGATTGAAAGCCCGACCATCGTAGGCGCGCAGGCGGCAAATGAGCTGCTGGACATCAGCAACATCAAGGCTTCCTTCGTACTGACAGAGTACAACGGAAGGATTTATGTGAGCGCCAGGTCTATTGACGAGGTGAATGTGCAGATTATCATGGAACGCCTTGGCGGAGGCGGGCATATGAACGCATCCGGCGCACAGTTTGACCACACAGACATGAACGAGGCAATTACTACCCTCAAGAAAGTAATCGACGATATGATAGAAGGAGGAGACATCTAATATGAAAGTAATATTGACAGAAGACGTAAAATCCCTTGGGAAAAAGGGTGAGATTGTAGAGGTAAGCGACGGATACGCCAGGAATTTCATCCTCAAGAAGAAAAAGGGTCTAGAAGCGAACAGCAAGAACTTAAACGACCTGAAACTCAAGAAAGCCAACGATGATAAACTGGCGCAGGAACAGTACGAGGCAGCCAAGGAGCTTGGGAAGAAGATTGAAGCCGGAAAAGTGGAGATGTCCATTAAGACCGGCGAAGGCGGCAAGGCCTTCGGCTCTATCGCATCGAAAGAGATTGCCGCAGAAGTGAAGGAGCAGATGGGGCTGGACGTAGACAAGAAGAAGATTCAGCTCAAGGAAGCAATCAAGACCCTGGGAACCCACAATGTGCCGATTAAGCTGCATCCGAAAGTTACCGTAGAGTTGAAAGTAATTGTAAGCGAAGAGTAAGGAGTTCATATATGGAAGAGGCGCTTATTAAGCGGGTAATGCCCCACAGCATCGAGGCAGAGCAGTCTGTCGTCGGCGCTATGCTGATGGACCGGGACGCCATCACCACATCTTCCGAAATCATCAGCGGCAGCGATTTCTACCAGAGCGCCTATGGCGTCGTATTTGACTCCATGGTGGAGCTGTTCAACGAAGGACAGCCGGTAGACCTGATTACATTACAGGAGCGTCTGCGTTCAAAGGACGTTCCTGCTGAGATTTCAAGCCTTGAGTTTGTCCGTGATCTTCTGAACATGGTATCGACCTCGGCAAACGTAAAATATTATGCGCAGATTGTCGCAGACAAATCGGTCATGCGCAAGTTAATCCGCCTGAACGAAGAGATCGCCAACATCTGTTATGCCGGCAATGACTCTCTGGAGGCGGTACTGGAAAAGACGGAGAAATCCGTCTTTGAATTATTACAGAGACGCAACTCTAGTGAATTTGTACCCATAAAGCAGGTGGTTTTAAATGCACTGGAAAGAATCGAGAAAGCGTCCAAGAACAAAGGAACCGTCACAGGTATTCCCACAGGGTTCATAGACCTGGACTACAAGCTCTCCGGGCTGCAGCCCTCAGACCTTGTCCTTATAGCGGCAAGGCCTTCCATGGGGAAGACCGCTTTTGTCCTGAACATTGCCCAGTATATTGCCTTTAAGAAGGACAAAAGTGTTGCCATCTTCAGCCTTGAGATGTCCAAGGAACAGCTTGTAAACCGTCTGTTCTCTCTGGAATCCCAAGTGGACGCCCAGGCGCTTAGGACTGGAAACATGAAGGATTCCGACTGGGAGAAACTGATTGAGGGCGCCGGAATCATCGGCAAATCCCGCCTGATTATCGACGACACGCCGGGAATCTCTATCTCGGAACTACGTTCCAAGTGCAGGAAATATAAGCTGGAGCATGGCCTGGATGTCATCATCATCGACTATCTGCAGCTGATGACCGGAGGCGTGGGAAGAAGCCAGGAATCCAGACAGCAGGAAGTATCTGAGATTTCCCGTTCCTTAAAAGGGCTTGCAAGGGAATTGAACGTACCTGTAGTCACGCTGTCCCAGCTAAGCCGTGCGGTAGAAAGCCGCCCGGACAAGCGTCCCATGCTCTCCGACCTGCGTGAATCCGGGGCGATTGAGCAGGATGCGGACGTCGTCATGTTTATTTACCGGGATGAGTATTATAACAAAGACTCGGAATTCAAGAAACAGGCTGAGATTATCATTGCAAAACAAAGAAACGGTCCTGTAGGGACCGTTAATCTGGCTTGGCTGGGCGAATACACCAAGTTCGCCAACCTAAGCAGGCAGGAAGAATCTTTTTAATTTTTCGATTGGACCAGTCTCCGCCGCGCTCTTCCGATAGGATTGCTGCTGACGGATGAGCTGGTCCAATCTGCGGAAGGACTCTTCTTCCCGCCGTTCTTTGGCATCCAGCATGAATGACATCTCTTTCGTAATCATGGACAGCAGGACTTCGTTGTTATTCTCCAGCATCCGTTTCATATGTAACTGGTCCCGCGTCCTCCTCAAATCCGGAATCAATGCCTTTAACTCAGAGAACGGGACTCCCTGTTCGTATAGTTCTTTGATGCAGCCGAAAAGCCTCGCATCATCCTTGGTCTCCCTCTTCAACTGTTCTAATGCGTTACTGCTCATGGTCTTACCCCCTTATCAAAAACTTGTCCCAATTATCATAACACGGTGCTTCTGCGAAACAAGTAAAACGGTGTCAGGAACGCAAAAAAAGCACGGCATCTCTTTTCACAGAATATGCAGTGCTTTTTTCGTATCTTTTCATTGCCGGTGTATAACGGAACTGAGAGTAACCCGCCGGCGGTTCCTTCACAATCCCGGTACAACGGATAATTGCATAATGGCTAGTTATATTCGATACTAGCCCTGAGAGATTGCTCCTGTAGGACACTGAGCTGCACATGCGCCGCAATCAACACAAGCGTCAGCATCAATCTCATAATGATCTGCCCCCTGAGAAATTGCGCCAACCGGACATTCAGCCTCGCATGCTCCACAGCTTACACATTCATCACTAATTACGTGTGCCATAGTATGTACCCTCCTTTTTTAGTATATAGGCTTGGACATGAATCCAGCCTGTTATTATCATAATACAAAAAAGGAAAATATACAAGAGTAGATTTCCACAAAAACAGCCGCACCCGTGAGAAACTACAGGTGCGGCTTCACATTTCTATATCTGATTCAATCGGCGGAAATGATTAAACCAATTTCATCGGATTAATCTTTACGCCAGGCCCCATTGTGGAAGTAAGCGTCACGCTCCGTAAGAACTGACCCTTTACTGCCGCCGGTCTTGCCTTAACGATTGCGTCAATAAGCGTCTGGAAGTTGTCCGTAATCTGCTCCTCCGTAAAGGATGCTTTTCCTAACGGCACATGGATAATGTTCGTCTTGTCAAGTCTGTACTCAATCTTACCGGCTTTGATATCCTTGATTGCCTTCGTAACGTCCATCGTTACCGTACCAGCCTTGGGGTTCGGCATCAGGCCTTTTGGTCCGAGAATACGTCCAAGACGTCCAACGATACCCATCATATCTGGTGTAGCAACTATAACATCATATTCAAACCAATTTTCTTTTTCGATTTTTGGAACTAATTCTTCAGCTCCTACGAAATCTGCTCCAGCAGCTTCAGCTTCTTTAGCTTTATCACCTTTTGCAAATACTAAAACTCTTTGAGTTTTACCTGTACCATTTGGAAGTACAACTGTTCCTCTTACTTGTTGGTCTGCTTGTTTTGAATCTACACCTAATTTAACATGTAATTCAACTGTTTCGTCAAATTTTGGTTTTGGCATTTTTTCAATAATTTCTAAAGCTTCTTTAGCTTCATACATCTTTGAGCTGTCTACTAATTTAGCAGCTTCTTGATATCTTTTTCCTCTTTTCATTTCTTTCCTCCCGTGGTATTAACGAATAAAAACAATT
>OFGD01001731.1_pt1 | contig 10289 bp, 9 predicted proteins | sample 1521671 | NCBI WGS metagenome assembly OFGD01 (sample SAMEA3504114, study PRJEB24116) | mouse gut metagenome | biome: mouse gut; feature: mouse-associated habitat; material: faeces | place: Denmark | collected 2011 | reverse complement strand
TGAGTCTATAGGGACCATTTTTACTCAGACCACCACAGTAACTGATACAGAATATAATAAATATTTGAAGAAAATATGTATAAGACCTTGATGCGTCGCTTTGATGTGGCTTGGAATATTCGGGCCGCTGTAATTATCGACCGCTTCCGAGTAGATATAACAGGTGCATTTGGTATGCTTGATGTAATAAAAACCGATGTGAAGATGCACGAATACCGTGTAAGCGTCGGTCTTGGATATGTATTCTAGATAAGATACAAAGCAAGAAATTAACGCCACCGAGGAAGCACTTCTCTCGGTGGCGTTGCTGTTGGCTATGGTTTGGCTCCCTAGGGGATATTGGGATTGTTGCGGACATCGCGAAGGGCGGCTTCTTCCTGTGGTGTCTTGCGAGTTATACAGTCGAACCAGCCTCCGGAATCTTCTTCCTCTGAGTCTGACTTGGACTTTTCCGGCTTCGGAGACTTTGGCTTCCAGTCATCGTGTGGCGTGAAACTACGGAATGGCAACCCATTGGCTTCTCTGGTGAATGCATCGGATTTGATGCTGTCGCGCTGCTCGTCAGTGCCGTCAAACATCCGAGCTTCTACATCGGCAAGTATATTCGGATTCCGAATACTGGGACGGACATAGCGGTAGAGCCATTCGACCTTCACCAGCTCATTGCGCTCACTTCTGAGACTTACAACCCAGTAGACGGTTCCTGCGGATATGACAAACAGAACTGTCACGGCAATCATGAGGATTCTATTCCATTTTCTCAGTCCGGCGCAATTGTTCAGATTGGCAAGCCCCTTATTTATCTTGCGTAGATTTGTGTTGATGGAGGTCATGTCGTCGCCTGTGATGCCCGGATTTTTCTGCTGTATCTGAGCCTTCAGCACAGCATTGTCAAACTTGTCAGACATATCTTTCAGCATCTGTTTTGCCGATGCCTCGGATGTCTCCTTGATAAGTTTGGCAGGGTCATAGTCGGACATCTTGCCAAAAGCCTCCTTGACAGACGACATCCCGGTCGCCAGCTTCTCCATGGAAGTGTTCTGCGTGGTGACAGCCTTTGCCAGTTCGCGGACATCGTTGCTCTTGGCATAGTCGTCGGGGAAGGTTATTTCCGGCAACTCTATCGGCTGGGGTTCCGGCGCAGAAAGAAAGGAGGCATTTGCATTCGTTCACAATCAGCCACTTTGGTTCTGCAAATATAACAACCCAAACCGCAATTTGTCAAGTCGGGTCACCACACAGGTCACCACGTTTTTTGAATAAATCTGAAAATCGGCAAAATTCATCAAAGTTTATATTGTGCTATTATTCGGTATTTTGCCTAAACAAGTCATTCAAATTCATTCGTATTCATTCAGAAACTCAGGTTCTTGTGGTACCACTTTTAAAAAACTAATTACCTAAATAATAAATCGTTAGACTTTCCATTTTGCGCCATTTTGTCAACCAAATGTCAATTTTCAAAATTCTGTCAATAGAAAAGCGCATCGGCAACTCCTCACCAACGCGCTTCGTAGCATTATAACCCAAAATAAATTTAGGATTTAACAGTCAGCATATACCCTATGCCTCGCTGGTTAATTAACGATATTGACTGGTCATGCCGGAGATAGTGGCGAAGTTTGTGGATAAACCCATGCAGTGAATTACGGCTATACGGGTCATCACGCTGCCATATCAGCTGCATTATTGTAGCGGATTCCACTGTATACCCCACATTTACAATCAGTTCTTTCAGCAATTTTGCTTCAATTAGTGATAACCCAACAATCCCTTTATCTGGATGCGAAAGCATTTGCATTGACAAGTCCAATGTGTATTTGCCAATTTCAAACCGATTGTCCTCATCATGGACATTTCTGCGAAGCAGTGCCTTGATGCGAACTATCAATTCAAGCATCTTAAACGGCTTTTTGAGATAGTCATTGCCACCAAGTTCAAATCCTTCGACAATATCATCAATCTCGGATTTTGCTGTCAGAAACAATAACGGCACATTCCGGTTTATCTGACGTATCTTACGCCCCATCTCAAATCCGTCCATCCGAGGCATCATCACGTCAGCAATGATTAGGTCAGCCCCATGTCGGGTAAACTGTTTAAGGCCATCCTCGCCATTGTCCGCTGTCAGGACATCAAATCCATCTCGTTGTAAGGTCTCCGAAATAATCATCGACAATGTAGAATCGTCCTCTACCAATAATATTGTGTCGCTCATTGTCTTCAAAATTTTATAGTAAATATGCTCCCTTTTCCTTGACGGCTTACTACGCTTATATTCCACCCATGTTTTTCTATGATTGATTTCACGTAGAATAAGCCGATGCCGTATCCTCTCACATCAGTCCTGTTCCCATGAGGTACACGGTAGAATTTACTCCAGATATCGGGTAAGGATTTTTCAGGGATACCGATTCCATTGTCTGACACCGATAGTCCGGTTGAATCCAATTTTATTGCTATTTTAACAGAATCGCCGGAGTATTTTATACTGTTGTCAATAAGATTCCCTATTACATTAGAAAAATGTGTGGGATCAGCTTCAACAACAGCATCTTCAGGACATTCCAGCACAAATTCACATGTTTTTTCTGTCTTCAGCTTCTGCTGCTCGATAATTTTGGTTAGAAATTCTTTAAGGTTTATGTTTTCCTTCGCCATGGCAAGGTGTTTTCTCCGCTCCATACTCATGGCAAGAATACTTTCTACAAGCCCTGAGAGTTTTGACAGTTGTTCGAGTGCCGCTGTCAGATACTTCTTTGTCCGTGCCTCATCGTTCGGATCAGGAAACTGGAGCAAGGAATCGTTTGCCGCATACGCTATGGCAATTGGTGTTTTTAATTCATGGGTCATATTATTGGTGAAGTCATCCTTCATCTCCTCAATGGTACGCTGACGGGCTATCACATGAAGAAGATACCAGAACCCGAATGTAAGCGCCAATGCAATAAGGGCAGATGTAATTATTACACCCCCCATCTCTCTCAGTATGTTGTTTGTCAGCGGGGAAATATAGGCGTAATATGTAAGGTCTCCATTTATACGATACCCTATCTCCCATAAGTCCGACGAATACTCCACTGTCCCGCCGGGTGCCACTATATATACCTCTTCGGGATAATAGCCTGAAAAATTAAGATCGCGGCGAAAGGCTTCCTCCATTTTGGACACATCAGGTTCTCCAATCCTATCGGCATAGCTGCCGCCATGAAGGTATTGTGCAATCATTGACATAATCTGCTTGTCAACGCGACGAAAGCCTTGAGAGTAATCCAATTCACGCAATTCTTCAGCGTTCATAGTCGAACCGACATCCGATTTCTGTAATCCAATCGCAACCCAGACCACATCATCATCTCCGCCAAGTCCGGCATCAATTATGCGGTCGACCAGTTCAATCTGGTCGGCACGGCTCAGACATTGTTCGACATCGCTTATGTATCGCTCTTTTATTGAATTATATAATTGCATCATGAATATCACGTTAGCTGCAAAAAGCAGACCAACGATGATACGCATTGAGGCCAGTATCAGCTTAAAGTGTTTCATATCAATGTAAAATTACTAAAATTCCGTCAATCATATGATGCCCTAATTGCAAGATTAAGACTAAATAAGGGAGCATAAGGATTGAATAAGACAGGGTTGTCTAATTTCGCAACATGAAATATTATATACTACCATTGATTATACTCCCTTTCCTAGCACAGGGGCAGACCGCCGAGCCGGATACAATTACAGTCAAAAAACTTGGAGAGATAACAGTTGTAGCTGATGCTCAACACACAAACGCGACAAAGACAGTCTATATTCCTACCGGCAATCAGAAATCGACCGCCTCCGACGGAGTTTCCTTGCTGTCAAGAATGGACATCCCTCAACTAAGCGTCAATCCGATAACTGAAACGGTAAAGACTGCCGACAATCAAGGCGTCAGCCTTTTTATAAACTTTCATCCGGCAACAAACGAGGATGTCAGCGGACTGAATCCCGGTGACGTGAAGCGAGTGGAATATCTTGACTTTCCGACAGACCCGCGATTTCAACGGGCACAACACGTTGTAAATTTCATCACCCATACTTATTCTTACGGAGGTTACACAAAGCTCAGCGGCAAAGAACACTTCATGATACGTAGCGGCGAAGCTTCGGTATATTCCAAGTTCGCCTACCGCAGGATGGAATACGATGTCATGGTGTCGGGCGACTACGACTATAACTCTCATATCGGTTCTGTTTCGGACGAAACATACCGACTGGAGTCCGGAACTATCAGACGCACAAGCGGTACAGAAACAGGGAAAGAACATCAACGTGGCTTATATTCGGCATTCCGAGCCTCGTGGAATAAGAATGAGAATTTCACATTCCGCAATCTCGTTTCATATCGTCGAATTAACGCTCCGATAAACCACACGTCAGGTTATGTCAATTTTTCGAGTCTGTATCCCTCGGAAACATATCATACAGAATCACCTTCCACAAACAATGCCGTCGGCTGGAATAGCGAACTGTATGCGGCACTGGGCAGAGGATGGTCGATCAACGGGAACTTTCAGACTGAATTTGCCAAGAACAACACATCATCAAATTATTACGCATGGACAGAATCTATCGAAAATATTGCAGATGAAGACTCTTGGTTTTTGCGTGGTTCAATACAGGTCAACAAATCATTGTCTGATAAATTCACATTATTCTCAAACATTTTATCAGGCGGTGGACGCACAAATATCGACTACACCGGTTCAAGTGACGCAGTCAACCGATTCCGTCAGACTTTTGCCGGAATAACCGTCGGCATGTCATTGAATTATCAGAAAGTGTCCGGGAGCATAGACGGAGGCTATGCGTTCGAGTCAAATTATATTAATGGCAAAACTATGGACGACCGCTATCCGTTCACCCACATCAATTTGCAGTATGCCCCTAATCCGAGAAATTCAATCAGTCTCTGGTTTCAATATGCCTCATTTTCGCCCGACGCCACAATGAAGAATCCCAATATAATTCAGCAATCCGAACTGATGTATATTTCCGGCAATCCCGACCTTATGTGTTCGAGAAACACTTCTGCAAATATCAGTTATACATGGCTTCCAAGCAATAAATGGCAACTATCCACTTACGCGACGATGTTCCTCATCTCCAACCGACAGATAGCAGTCTATACTCCTGACGGCCCCGGCGGAATGATGTTGAAAAAATATCAGAATGATGGAGACTACAATCATGGTCAGATTGGCACAAGCCTTACCGGAAAGTTTTTGGATGGAAGGCTATCCTTTTCTATCTCTCCACGACTGTTACTCTATAAGACAACCGGAAGCAACAGTATATCACATTATCCGTTTACTACAAGCCTAAATGTCAACTATTATCTTGGCAAATTCTTCTTCAATGCCTATTACGGTACCGGAAGCAGCTATGTTGATGGAGAAAACGCATATCTGCGCAAGATGCCGATGAGCTATTCGGCTGGTGCCGGGTGGGCATCGAGGGGATGGAACATCCAACTGTCGTTAGTCAATCTGTTTCAGTCTTCATGGAAACTCAGCAAGGATACATTGACCACCCGTTGGTATGATAGTAACGTGACTCAATTTGGTTCGGACTTCCATCGACGAATATCATTGGCTGTGACCTATACCTTCAATTACGGAAAGAAAGTAAATCAATCCGGCGAACTCAGCAACGAAAAGAACATCTCTACTTCAATACTCCATTAAAGTTTGCCACCGAGGGAGGCTGACGCGTCTCTCAGTGGCGTAATTGGTTAGTGTATTTTAGGGTCTTGGAGACGTTGTTTTGTCTTCTGTTCTTCGCGATAGCGGTGGAGAGCTTCTTCAATGGTCAGACCGGGTGCCATCACTCAGCGACAAGCGGACGCTGTTCAACCGCTCCTTCCTCATATCGACCAACAGCCTGTGGAAATTCGGGCGAGTTCGTCCTCTACAAACATCAGTGAACGAAGATGTGTCCAACTCAATTGTCTACGCACTGCTTAGTCAATCTCAGCCTCCGAAAAAGTATACGCAGCGCGTAGACAATGTTGCAGCTTCTTGAATCCCCATCCGCTGCCATAACGCTTGACAAGTCTCTCAGCGAGGTGTTTCACAACCTGTTTGCCATATTCAGCGCGGGCATTGTGCAGCACATCCTCTTTGATCCGCATACCCACATGCCAATTCATCCGACACGCCTCGGAATTGACATACACAGCCACACGATAGCGGGTGTCTTCTATGATGGCGCACACGTCATCATAGAGTTTTGATTCAGTGGTTTTCCGGGATATGTTCTTCTTTGATTGTCATTTTTGCGCGTATTAGACTGCAAAGTTACTAATTTTTCGACGATTATAGCTTAGGATTCAGATATTTTGGCTAAATTTGCAGTCGGAATGGCATCCTACTCTCAACTGGCAAGTGCAAAATTAGCTATTTGACGAAAGAAAACATTTTTAGGAGAATCAAAATTTAGTTTTTTGCGAGGTCTTCGGTTTATTTTGTGTTGGATTTTGCGGATGAAGGCATCCGATAGCTCCGAAAAATCTGTCCCTTTGGGAATATATTGCCGAATGAGCTTGTTCGCATTCTCAATGGCGCCTTTCTGCCATGAAGAGTATGAGTCCGCGAAAAACACAAGATCGGGATTTTCAGAACCCTTTGGAGACAAAGCCTTTGAAATCATCCGGTGACAGCAGAATTCAGATCCGTTGTCCGTGGTGATTGACCGTACAGTGTGTCTGTAAGGGAACAGGAGTCTGATGACGGTCTTTGCCAGCGGTTCCGGACGTTTTCCTTGAGGCAGCTTTTCCATAAGCACCATATTTGTGCTTCTTTCCGTAAGAGTGACGACAGCACCCTTGCCGTCTTTGCCCACGATAGTGTCCATCTCCCAGTCTCCGAACCGTTTTCCATCGGCTTCCGCGGGGCGTTCATGGATACTTACCCGGCCAGGGATGTTCCTGACTTTTGTGGTTCGGGCAGGGCGTCCGTGTCGGTCGTACTTCATCTTATGCCGGCAATGGGCGGCGAGTTCCCCGCTCTCGTCAGCACGGATGTGTCTGTATATGAGTTCGTGGGAAATATTCCTGCCACGGCTTTTCATGTAGGCTGAGATTTGTTCGGGTGACCAGTCCTCTTCTTTAAGCAGGCCCAAAGCCTCCCAGACGATGACCGGATCCTTCGCGCGGTTGGCCGTGGTTCGTTTTCTGCGTTCCATCGCCTTGTATTGAGCCTTGTCCCACAGATAGTTGCCTTTCTCTGTCGAGTTGCGGCTTATTTCCCGGCTGAGTGTTGATTGACTGCACCCCACAATAGAGGCGATATCTTTTCTCGGGGTCTTTCTTTGCAGTAAGGCGAAAATTTGCGACCTTTGCTGCGAGGTTAATTGATGATACATACTGCAATACAAAATTAGTTAATCTCAGGGAGACTTCGGTCTCCTTTTTTTGTATTGTCAGTTGAAAGTAATCCTTGGCGCGACTTAATATCGGATTGGGGGAGGGGCTGTGGCTTTGTGAAGCCCCATCCCCCAATCCGCCATCAAGTCTCGAACGTCAAAAATTTGTGGGGCTATTCAGAACGATATTTTGCACTTCGTTCTTGAATCTTCAAAAGTATTGAAAAGCAGAAGTACTTTGGTGTTGCATAGAAAAAGGACACCGGGATCCCTCCCGATGTCCACCACTAAATCCACGTCAAAAATGAAACAAAAACATTATGACGTTGAATCAATTGCAAAATTACGAAATTATTTTGTCTTATCAAATTTGGCTTTCTGCTCTAATCGTTGAGTCCGATATTTTTCCTCGTTGTCATACTGAGCTTTGTATCCGATTGGCCCGAGGCTATTGATTGCATCTTCCTTCTGACTGTCGATGACGTGCAGATAGCGTTCGGTCATGCTCAGGGTACTGTGACCGAGCAATGAGGAAACGGTCTTGATATTCGCGCCAGCGCTGAGTGTGTTGACAGCAAAGGAATGTCGACCGCAGTGCCAAGTAATATGTTTCTTTATACCGGCGTGTTTTACCCACGTTCCGAGGGAGTTGTTGCAGGCAATATATGTGGGCAAATCGAATATCAATGTATCGGGCGTCGCATTGTCGGGCAGACAACCTATCAATTCAATCAAGGCATCGCTGAGAGGTATGACCACTTGGCTGTGATTGCTGCGACCTCTCGTCTTCTTCTGCTCGAAACGGAGTGTCCTTGTGGAATAATCCACATTGCGGTATGTAAGTCTGCTGACATCGCAATACCTTATCCCTGCGAACAAAGTGAGTAAAAATGCTCGTTGGATTATGCTGTTCTCCTGAGGATAATGGGTTGCTACAAGTTTTTCGATTTCTTCAAGTGTGAGAAATTCCTTATTTATCGCCATCTTGTCAAATTTTATCACGATGCCATCACAGGGATTCTTTCTCATCAATTCCTGCTCAAATGCCAGTTTGACAACTCTCTTGAACCGATTAAAGATTGTAAGCGGCCCCTGTCCGTAACCTCTCTCGTTAACATAATCCGCAAATTCTCTCATCATCTCCGGCGTAAGCTGGTCAGGTCTGATATATGTGGAATATGCCGAATACTTTGGTGTCTCTGCGAGAAATGACTTGAATCGGTTAAGGGCGACTTTTGAGCCATTAAGATGAGAAGGGGCGTTTCTGCTCTCATTGATGAATTTCTGAAAGAAATCCAGAAAATTCACATTGGTGTCTCGACGGAATTTATATCCCTCACGATCTTCGAGAAAACGCTGCTCCTTTTCAAATCTCGTTTTCTCGGCAAACGCAAGAGTGTTTCTGTTTTGCATCCGCTCGCGCTGATCCTTCGGGTTAGCGTATAAATAGAGATTGAGATTCTCTTTCTTACGGACATGCTTAACTTTATATTTGGGCTTTCCCGCCATTGCCCCGTCGGTATAATAGACCTGATTGCCGTCAGCATCAAGTTCGGGAGTCTCGGACCTTCCGAGGTAGTACTCCAAGTATAGGCTTATTCTGCCGTCCTTGAGTACAGACTGCATAATCTTGGGATTTTGTTTTGTTCGTCTTTCTAATTTTGCCATAATGCATTATCTTTGTATTGCGCAAAGGTAATCAGGCGAAATCAGAACTTAAAATCGCCCTCAACATCTATTAACAAACGAAATGTACTAATTGTGTACTGAATGGTCTAAAAAATAGAAAAAACTATAACATTTTCGCATTGCCGCTTTTGCACAATGCGCTGATATTCAGCTTATATAATTGTATTTTGTTCTAAGCTATTTCTTTTGAATATTCCAAAAGAATGAAAATCACAGTTCATTGTGGTACTGACCAGATTGGCGGTTGCGTAACCGAATATTAATCAAACGGCAGGAAATTGTTTGTCGATTATGGCGAGCAGTTGCCAGGTGTGCCGATGCCTGATAAGCTTTTTGAAATAGAGGGGCTGACATGCGGCGACTTGAGTAAAAGTGCATTGTTGATAACCCATTATCATGGCGACCATATCGGTAGAATTGCTGAATTGCCTCCCGAACTGCCTATATTTATGGGCAAGATTTCAAAAGAGATTGCGCTGGAACGATTGGGGTATATGAGCTCTGTAAATGAACAACAGCATTCTATGGCTGAACGGCTTGAATCGGTTAAGATTTTCGCTCCGGGCGAACAATTCTCTTTTGGTGAATTCAGGATTATGCCGGTTGTAATAGACCATTCTGCTTTTGACGCATATGCGTTCCGTATCGATGTCGAGAGGCTGAAAGTGTTTCACACAGGGGATTTTCTGACACACGGTTTTAGAAGTGGCAAATTGCCGCAGGTTATTGAAAACTCTGTTGGTGAAGTCGATTATGTGGTCTGTGAGGCTACCAACGTCAATCGCCTGGAGACAGCCATAATGTCGGAATCCGAACTCCAAAATCCGCCATACGGAATCCTTGACTTCGACGACGACATCAACTATGGTTCGGAGGAAATGGTTGAGATGCTCCCGGCGCTTAATCTGGGAGCGCATCTATTTGGACATATCCATGCACAACATGGAGTGAAAACGATAAATGGCACTGTTTTCTCCAACGGGGCCGTCATGAACTGTGACTATACAAATTTGCACATACCAAACTTAATAGAGATACAAAATGCCGAAACGCATACGACATCTTCCAGGTAGATGTCAACCTAAGTCTGAAACTATAGCCCCGGCTGATTGTTATAGCGATTCGCGGCAATTCTGACGCTTTCGGCGATGCGGATGCGGAATTCCGGCGGGGCAATGACTTCGGCGTGGGCG
>OFGD01001728.1_pt1 | contig 10301 bp, 7 predicted proteins | sample 1521671 | NCBI WGS metagenome assembly OFGD01 (sample SAMEA3504114, study PRJEB24116) | mouse gut metagenome | biome: mouse gut; feature: mouse-associated habitat; material: faeces | place: Denmark | collected 2011 | reverse complement strand
TTAGGCGTCAGCACCGCTACATAGAAAAGCACATCCTTCAGCTCTTTGCCGTAGGCGCCGGCATTCATGACAACTCCTCCCCCCACCGTTCCCGGTATGCCGGAGGCAAATTCCAGTCCCGTGAGCCCCTGTTCCAGAGCCGCCCGGGCCGCCTGGGCCATGGACGCCCCCGCCTGGGCCACCAACCGCTTTCCCTCCACGGTGATGCGGCTCATCCCAGGTCCCACCTGGGCCACCACACCCCTGTATCCGTCATCATCCACAAGCAGGTTGCTGCCGTTTCCAACCACAAAAAACGGCACGCCCGCCATTTCCAGGTACCGTCTCACTTTCTTCAGCTGCTCCTCGCTCTCCAACTGCAGAAAGCAATCGGCAGGTCCTCCTATCCGAAAGGTAGTATGGCCTGCCATTGGCTCCTGTAAATGGATATTTTCCTCCGGTACAAATTTCTGTAATGCCTCAACCACAGCTTTCCCAATCATTTCAGAAACATTCCTTTCCCCGCCGCGGGATCCGGCGGCACAGGAGGGCGCTGAAAAACACCTTCCTGCCGCCCTGTCAATTCCCTGGCGTCACCGCAGGAAAAGCCCCGCTGCGCCGTAGATCCCGGCATCATTTCCCAGCTTCGCCAGAACAAATTTCGCCCTCTTGCAGTGCTGGAAAGCATATTTTTGATAAGGGGGCTCTATATAGGACAGCAGAACCTCCCCCGCCTTGGACACGCCTCCGCCGATCACGAAAGCCTCCGGGTCCACCACGGATGCCACACAGGCAAGCCCCTTCCCAAGGTACTCTCCAAACTGCTGCGCAATCTCCATCGCCACCTGGTCCCCGGCCTTCACGGCGTCAAACACTGTCTTGGCAGAGATATGTCCGCCCCGGAGGACACTGGGCTGCTGGTCCCTGGCAAGCCTTCTTCTGGCCAGGCGCGCAATGCCCGTGGCTGAGGCGTACTGCTCCAGACAGCCCCGGTTTCCGCAGTTGCAGGCCTCCTCCTCTTCATCCTCCAGATGCATATGTCCGATCTCTCCGCCTGCGCCGGCAGATCCTGTCAGAAGCTGTCCGTTGACAATAATGCCCCCGCCCACTCCTGTGCCCAGGGTCACTGCCACCACGCTGCCATATCCCTTTGCGCCTCCCTGCCACATCTCCCCGTAAGCGGCGGCGTTGGCATCGTTGACCGCCCTTACCGGTACATTAATATATGCCTTCAGCGCCTCCGGTATGTTAAAACTTTTCCATCCCAGATTCACGGCTCCGCTCACCAGGGTGCCCTCCTCGTCCACCGCGCCGGGAGCGCCTATGCCGATTCCCACCAGCTCCTCCCTGGAGATCTGCTTCTCCTCCATCCTGGCCAGAATGCTCTTCCCCACATCGGGAAGGATGGCGCTGCCCCCATCTTCTGTCACCGTGGGAATCTCCCACTTATCCAGCACACACCCAGCCCTGTCGAACAGTCCCATCTTCACGCTGGTACCACCGATGTCAACCCCAAATGCATATGTACCCATGCTCACTCCTCCTCGCCCCTCCGGGCAAAACATTATTTATCTGTCGTCCTCTTCTCTGTTCTTCGCCAGGGAACTCTGCACCCGGGCATAGAGCTCCTGGGCGGCATTGTATCCCATCTTCTTCTGGCGGTGGTTCACCGCCGCCGACTCGCAGATCACAGCCAGGTTCCGCCCCGGGCGGATGGGAATGTCGTAGCAGACCACCTTATTGCCCAGGTACTCCATATAATTCTCTTCCAGCCCCAGCCTGTCGTACTCCTTCTCCCTGTTCCAGTCCTCCAGGCGGATCACCAGGTCGATGCTCTGGGTATCCATCACCGAGGAGGCGCCGAAGAGGGCCTTCACATTCACCACCCCGATCCCACGCAGTTCAATCAGATGCTTGAGCATCTCAGGAGCAGAGCCTATCAGTGTATCGTCGCTGACCTTCCTGATCTCCACCACATCGTCCGTCACCAGACGGTGGCCTCTGCGGATCAGCTCCAGCGCCGCCTCAGACTTGCCGATGCCGCTGTCCCCGGTGATCAGGACCCCCTCACCGTACACATCCACCAGCACCCCGTGGACGGAGATGCAGGGGGCAAGCTTCACATTCAGCCACCGGATGGCCTCCGCCATAAAGGACGAAGTTGACTTTTTCGTGGAGAGCAGGGGAATCCTGTGGGCCAGGGCCGCCTGCATGAAAATGGGATCCGGCTTCAGCTCACGGCAGAACACCACAGCCGACACGTCATACTCCATAAATTCATTGTAAATCTCCCGCTTGCGGATCTCAGGCAGGCTTTCCATATAGCTGTACTCCACAAAGCCTATGATCTGCAGACGGGTTGCGTCAAAATGTTCAAAATATCCTGCCAGCTGCAAGGCAGGACGGTTGATATCCGGCTGTGTAAGGCGGATATCCGTCACGTCGATCTCCGGAGTCAGATTCTGCAGCTTCATCTTTTCGATCAGACGGGTTAATGTAACACCTTCCATGTTTTTATCTCCTGCTTTTACTTGATTGTATCACACTAAAAAACCATTGTGAAGTGAAATTGAGAAAAGATATACAATTGCCCCGCATATTCCCCCCAGGGGTATCCGGAACGAACGGCCGAATCGCCAAATGTGCTCTATGGAGCCTTGTGAAAATACCCGTAAATCTCCTCCGCCGCCCTGCGGCTCACCTCCGGCAGGCCCGCCAGTTCCTCCACGGAAGCCGCCCGGATCTCCTCTATAGACTTAAAATGACGCATCAGTGCCTTCCGTCTCACAGGCCCCACCCCCGGGATCCCGTCCAGAACCGACTTTACCTGCGCCTTACTTCTAAGAGAACGGTGGTATTCTATGGCAAATCTATGCGCTTCGTCCTGGATTCTGGTAATCAGTTTAAATCCCTCAGAACGGGTGTCTATGGGAAGCTCCAGGTTATTATAATACAGTCCTCTGGTGCGGTGATTGTCATCTTTTACCATGCCGCAGACAGGGATGGCAAGCCCCAGCTCCTGCAGCACCGCCAGGGCCGTGTTCACCTGGCCCCTGCCCCCGTCCATCATCAGCAGATCCGGAAACCGGGTAAAGCTGCCATACTCCTTCCCCAGCTCCTTTTCCTGCATCTCCTTCCCCTCCTCCAGACCGTGGCGGAAACGCCTGGAGAGCACTTCTCTCATACAGGCATAGTCGTCCGGGCCGGAAACGGTCTTTATGCGGAATTTCCGGTAGTCGCTGGGCTTGGGCTTTCCCTTTTCAAAGACAATCATGGAGCCCACATTCTCAAATCCGTTGATATTGGAGATGTCAAAGGCCTCCATGCGCTCAATATGTTCCAGGCCCAGAACCCCTGCAATCTCCTTCACCGCCCCGATAGTGCGGCCTTCCTCCCGCTTCAGCCTCTCCCTGTCCTGTTCCAGAATATGCTTCGCGTTCTGGGCCGCCAGCTCCACGAGCTTCTCCTTGGCTCCGATCTTGGGAACCCGCAGATACACCCTTCCCCCCTTGCGGCCGGTGAGCCATTTTTCAATCAGCTCCCGATCTCCTATGTCGCACTGAAGCATCAGCTCCCTTGGAATAAAAGGGGTGCCCGCGTAAAACTGTTTGATAAAATTCTCCAGGATCTCCCCCCTGGAATCCTCTGACACATGGGTCATATAGTAGTGTTCCCTGCCGATAAGCCTGCCGTCCCGGACAAAGAAGACCTGCACCACCGCCTCCCTGTCATCCTGATACATGGCAATGATATCCTTGTCCTCCCCCACGCTGTCGGTGATCTTCTGCTTCTGGGCCACCTGCTTTACGCTGTTGTGCAGGTCCCGGAAAGCTGCCGCGGACTCAAAGTCCAGCTCCTCCGCCGCCGCTTTCATCTTTTCCTCCAGCTCCTTCAGCACCGTGCCGTAATTGCCGTTTAAAAAATCCAGTGCTCCGGCCACCTGCTCCCTGTACTGCTCCCTGTCTATATACCCCTGGCAGGGGGCAAGGCACTGCTTGATATGGTAGTTCAGGCAGGGGCGCTCCGCCCCTATATCCCTGGGAAGGCTTCTGTTGCAGGTCCGGAGGGTATAGAGCTTGTTCAAAAGTTCAATGGTGTCCTTTACCGCCGCCGCACTGGTGTAGGGGCCGAAATATTTTGACTTGTCCTTCTTCATGGCGCGGGAAAACAGAATGCGCGGGTACTCCTCCCCCACGGTCACTTTGATATAGGGGTAGGTCTTGTCATCCTTTAGAAGGGTGTTGTATTTGGGGGAGTACTCCTTGATCAGGTTATTCTCCAGAACCAGGGCCTCCAGCTCCGAGTCCGTGACGATGTACTCAAAACGGGCAATCAGCGACACCATCTTGTCGATCATGGGCCCCCGGCCAATGTTCTCCCGAAAATAGGAGCGCACCCGGCTGTGAAGGTTCACCGCCTTCCCCACATACAAAATAGCGTCCCTCCTGTCCCTCATAATATAGACTCCCGGCTCTTTGGGAAGCTTTTTCAACTCTTCTTCAACCTGAAACATGCCGCTCCTTTCCCGGCGGACCGATTCTCCGAAAACACTGCCAAACTGTCTCCCCGGAAGTGTTTCTCCTGGCCCGCCTCTGTCCGGTTCCCTGCTGTCCGCTACTCAAGGCCCAGAAACTTGTCTATGCCGTTGGCAATCCCTTCCGCTATTTTATCCTGGTAGTCCTCCGTGGCCATAAGGAGGTCTTCCTCCGGATTTGACATATAGCCCATCTCCACAATGGTCACTGGAACCTGGCACCAGTTGATGCCGCTCATGGTATCTGTCTCCCAGACATTCCGCTTCTTGCAGCCGGTGGCCGCCGCCAGCTCCTCCAGCACATAGCCGGACAGATCCCTGCTGTCCTGATAGTAATCCCCATTGTAGGGATTGGAGGCGGTCTGGCAGATGGTCATGGCGCCGTGGACGGAACTGTCCTCGGAACCGTTGGCGTGAATGCGGATAAAGGCATCCGCCTGCGCGTCGTTGGCCACCTGGGCCCTTTCGCTGTTGCTGATATCCACATCGTGGGTAGTCCGGACCATAATCACCTGATAGCCCCGTCCTGTCAGTTTCTCCTCCAGCTTCTGCGCCACCGTCAGGGTCAGCTCATATTCGCTGAGCCCGCTGGCAGCCCCGGCGGTTCCGCTGGAAACCTTCGCCTTGGTCTCCGTGGCCCCAGGGCCCACGGGCTCTTTCTCGCTGTTTCCTTTCTTCTGGTGTCCCGGATCCAGAACCACCACAAAGCCGTTCTGTCCCGGCAGGGCCGCCGATCCCTCCGGTGCCACTGCTGGAACAGCGGTGCTCACCACCTCCGGGTTCTCTGCCGGAACAGTTGTGCTCACCGCTTCAGGGGGCTCCGCTGGAACGGCGGTGCCCTCCGCTTCAGGGGGCTCCGCTGGAACGGCAGTGCCCACCGCTTCCGGGGACTCTGCAGGAATGGTGCTACCCACAGCTTCCGGAGACTCTGCTGGAACGGTTGTGCTCACCGCTTCCGGGGGCTCCGCTGGAACGGTTGTGCCCACCGCTTCCGGGGTCTCTGCTGGAATGGCAGTGCCCACCGCTTCCGGCATTTCGCCGGGAACAGGAGTCTCCGGGGCCTGGGATTCTCCCCGCCCTGGTACGGCGGTGGATTCCCCGCCAGGAGAGGGAGATATCCCCGCTTCTTCCGGCACCTCTCTCCGGGAAGGTTCTTCCCCTTCCAGACCGCAGCCCGCAAGCATCAGCGCCGCAGCCAGAAGCACTGCCCCGGTTTTCGCCAGTCTCTTTACGCTCTTTCTCTCCTTTGTTCCCCCGCCCATCAAACCTCTCTCCTTCCCCAGAATCTGAAATCAGCCGTCACTGTCCGCACCAGTGACGGCTGACTGCCTACTGCATCAATGTTCCGTTGGAAAATCTGCCTGTGAGAGGCCCTTCCGTATCCTGCGCGCTGTCCTCCCGGCCCAGCTGGCTGGAAGCGCCCTCATCAGTCTTTCCGGATGCGGGATCCGCCTCTTCCGTCTCTCCAGAAGCAGGAGCCGCCTCTTCCGGAAGAACAGGACTCTCCTGAGCCTTTTCCGTCTCCTCCAAAGCAGCGCCCCTTTCCAGAACCTCCTCAGACACAGGTGTCTCTTCCTCCTTTTTTTCCGGGGCGGGAACTTCCTCCGGGGCATTCCCGGAAGCAGACGAAGCTTCCCCCTCCTTAACAGGCTCAGGAATCCCTTTCTCCCTGCGGAAAATGGCCATAAACTCCTTGCCGGTGATGGTCTCTTTCTCAATCAGGAATTCCGCCAGCTTATCCATCAGCTCCCTGTTCTCCTGCAGCAGTTCCAGGGCCTTCTCATAGCTCTCCTTCAGGATATCCACCACTTCCGCATCAATCTGTGCCGCCGTGGTGTCGCTGCAGTTCAGGGCAGACCTGCCCTCCAGGTACTGGCTCTCCACCGTGGCCAGGCCCACCAGGCCGAATTTCCTGCTCATGCCGTAGCGCGTCACCATGTTCCGTGCAATGTCGGTGGCCTTCTCAATGTCGTTGGCCGCCCCTGTGGTGACGGTGTCGAAGACAACTTCCTCCGCGGCCCGGCCGCCCACCAGGCTCACCAGCATATCCCGCAGCTCCGCCTCCGTGTTCAGGTACTTCTCCTCCTCCGGCACATGCATCACATACCCCAGGGCTCCCATGGTCCGGGGCACAATGGTGATCTTCTGCACCGGCTCGGAATTCTTCTGCAGAGCGCTGATCAGGGCATGCCCCACCTCATGGTAGGACACAATCCTGCGCTCCTCCCTGCTCATAATGCGGTCCTTCTTCTCTTTTCCCACCAGAACCACTTCCACGGCGTCAAACAGATCCTTCTGGCACACATAGTCCCTGCCCATCTTCACCGCGTTGATGGCGGCCTCATTGATCATGTTGGCCAGATCGGAGCCCACGGCCCCGCTGGTGGCCAGGGCGATGGCGTCCAGATCCACGGTCTCATCCATCTTCACATCCTTGGCGTGAACCTTCAGGATCTCCACCCTGCCCTTCAGATCCGGCTTATCCACTATAATCCTTCTGTCAAAACGCCCCGGGCGCAGCAGCGCCTTGTCCAGAATCTCCGGCCGGTTGGTGGCCCCCAGGATGAGAATTCCCTTGGAACTGTCAAATCCGTCCATCTCCGAGAGCAGCTGGTTCAGAGTCTGTTCCCTCTCCTCGTTGCCCCCGCCGTACTTGGAATCCCTGCTCCGTCCAATGGCGTCGATCTCGTCTATAAAGATAATGCAGGGGGCGTTCTTGGTGGCCTCCCGGAAGAGATCCCGCACCCGGCTGGCTCCCACGCCCACATACAGCTCAATAAAGTCAGAACCTGTGAGGGAGAAAAAGGGCACATGGGCTTCCCCCGCCACAGCCTTGGCCAGCAGCGTCTTGCCCGTTCCGGGAGGGCCCACCAGAAGGGCTCCCTTGGGCAGCCTGGCGCCGATCCTGGCATATTTTCCGGGGTTGTGGAGAAAGTCCACCACCTCCACCAAAGACTCCTTGGCCTCATCCTCCCCGGCCACGTCCTTGAATGTAACCCCCGTCTCCTTCTGCACATAGACTTTGGCATTGCTCTTGCCCACGCCCATGGGGCCTCCGGCTCCGCCCATCTTCCGGAAAACCACTCCCAGAAGAATCCACATCAGCACCACCGGCAGCACCACGTACAGCAGAATGTCCAGAATCCGCCCGGAATTATCGCTCAGCACCCGGCTTCCCTCCACGCCCTGTTCCTCCAGACGGGCCGTCAGGGTGTCCAGGTCCTCCATGAGAATGGTGGAGTAAGTGACCTTCATATTTCCGTAAAAAGGATAGCTCCCTGTGGAAGAAGGCTCCTTCCCGCCGCCGCTGTTTTTAAGCTGGAACAGCACCTGCCCGGTGCTCTGGACCTCCACGGTCTCCACATTGCCCCCGCTAAGATGCTCCAGGAACTTGGTGTAGCTCATCTCCTGGGTGTTCCCGCTGCCCCCGAACATCAGGTTCCAGAGCATAAAGATCAACAGAAGGGTGCTCAAAAGCGCCATAAGCACCATCATAATATTGGGACGTCTGGGCGGCTGATTTCCGCCTCCTCCGCCGCCCGGCCCGCCAGCAGGGGCAGAAGGGCGCAAAGCGCGGCGAGCCCTGCCAGCAGCCAAAGCTGCCGGCAGAGCCTGCCGAGGGTGAGCCCTGTTATTTTTTGAAAAAGGATCAGCCCGCCCATGGACGCTCCCCTGTTACCAGAACAGCTCGGAGAGCTCCGGGATGTCGTCCATCAGCCCCATGGCCCAGCTCTGGGCGTTGGCGGTGATGTCCGAGGCCAGGTCCATGAAGTCGTCCTCGTCCATGGAAGAGAGCATCACGGGGGACTTGGCGGAAATGTCGGGGGCGGAGTAGGGTCCCACGGAGTAGGACGCGCCCAGGCGGAGCATCTCCGTGCCGAGGGCGTTGACGGACAGCTTATCCAGATCCAGGAACAGGCTGTCCTTGCCGGTGGTCAGCTGGCCGGACGCCGTCAGGGAGAAGCCGTCGCCCTTGACGGTCCACTCGAAGTTGTCGGAGGCCCGCTTGGGGTAGTACTCCAGCTCGGACTTGAAGGTGACGCTGTAATCCCCCTCCTGGATCCGGAGGGAGCTGGAATCGGTGTATTCCCCGCCCTCGGCGCTGTGGTTGCCGGTGGACTCGAGGCGCACGCGTACGTCGCTCACCCGCAATTCCAGGCTCAGGTCGTCGGCGTAGCGCTTCCCGCTGCCGAAGCAGGCGGTCACCTCCACCCGCTCGCCCTCGATCTTGTCCTCCCAGACCACGGCGGCAATATAGCCGCCGCTGACGTACACGTCCAGCTCGATGTCGCCGACGGTCTTGACGATCTCCTTGAGGACGTCGAAGGTTTCCTTGCCGCTGACGGCGTCCTTGATCTCGCCGCGGATCTGGGACAGCTCGTCCTTGGGCATGCCCATGGAGCGCAGCAGGTCGATGACGGCCTCATCCAGCTCCCGCGCCTTGTAGGCGTCCTCCAGGGCGTCGATGTAATCCCGCATGGCGTCCTTGGGGATGGTCACACGGTAGCCGGTGCAGCTGAGGGAGTGGTCGTTGACGTCCATGGCGGTCTTGCCGGTTTCCTCCGCCTCAATGGCGTCGAACAGCGCCTTCTGGGCCGCCTGGTCCACCTCGATGGGCTGGGAGAAGGCTTCCGCGATGTCGAAGAGGTTGAAGCTCATGTCCTCCATGCCCTCCGGCAGGTCCGCGCCCAGCTTGTCCAGGTCCTTCCCCAGGGTGGCGGTGCTCAGGCCGTAGGACTTGTTGTCCAGCAGCTCCGGACAGCCCAGGGACAGCACGTCGTCGTCCGCCTGGCCCCAGAAGGTGATGAGGCTGGCGGAGCCGTAGGAGACGGCGGCAGAGAAGTCCATCTTCCGCCCCGGCAGGTCCATGCCGGAGGACAGGCTCATGCCCAGCCCCTTGAGCATCTGCGCCTCGTAGGAGTAGCCGGTGAGCTCGTCGGAGAGGTTCTTAATCTGGAAGGACATGTCCGTCCGGATTTTTTTGCTCTCCCCCAGCTTCTTCAGGTCCGGCATTCCCACGGCGTCGGAGGCCGCCTGATAGGCCCCGGCGGACTTGGCGACGGCTTTGCCCAGCGCCGCCTTGGGCCCGCCCAGCAGGGGGACCCCCACCGCCAGGGTACACAGAATATACCCGCCGCAGAAGATGAGGGCAGCGAACACGGCGGTGATCAGATTGGCCAGGTAGACGGACAGCCGGGGGTGGCCGGCGGCCAGCTTGTTGCGGATGGTCCCGTCGCTGTACTCCGAACCGAAGAACAGGGGGTGGAATACAGACAGCACCAGGCCGATGAGCATGGCGTAGACAAAGAAGATAGCGTCTAGGGGGAATTTTCGCTGGTATTCCAGATAGGTCTGGAGGGGCTGCCAGGCCCCGGCGGCGGCGCACAGCAGCAGGGTGATCCAGAACAGGATGCTCTTTCTCAGGCGGAACAGGTTGGCGCTGAGCAGGTTAGTCATGGGAGCCACCTCCCACCAGGTTGATGAAGTAGCTCTCCAAACTCTCGTCCCGCTCCTGGGCGGAGAGGAGCTGACAGCCCTCCCTGTCCAGGGCGGCGGAAAGCTGAGAGATCACCGGCTGGGCGAATACGTCGGCCTTGCCCTCGGTGAGGATCTTGTACTCCAGCCCCATGCCGTCCAGTACCCGGGCCAGGACGCGGGTGTCGGTGACCTCCACCCGCAGGCACTTGCGGCAGGCGGCCTCCAGCTCATGGGCGCTGATCTCCTTCACCATGCGGCCCCCGTCAATGAAGCCGTAGTGGGTGGCCAGCCTGGACAGCTCGTCCAGAAT
>OFGD01001724.1_pt1 | contig 10318 bp, 8 predicted proteins | sample 1521671 | NCBI WGS metagenome assembly OFGD01 (sample SAMEA3504114, study PRJEB24116) | mouse gut metagenome | biome: mouse gut; feature: mouse-associated habitat; material: faeces | place: Denmark | collected 2011 | reverse complement strand
AAACCCGCCGAAAAGTTACATATAACACAGCCGGCCGTTTCTCACCATATTAAATATCTGGAGTCCTATTACAAGACAAAGCTTTATACATACCAGAACCGGAAATTCCACCTGACTCCCGCCGGAAAGACTTTATATCAGTACACCAATTCCGTATATTCCGATTCAGAGCGCATCAAAGAGCAGCTTGCATCCTCGTCAGACTCCATAAAGGTTCTGCGCCTGGGCGCAGAGCAGTCAGCCGGCGAATCATTCCTGCCTTATTTGATCATCGACTTCATGAAAAATAATCCTGATTACAAGATAAGAATTGTGACAGACAACTATGATGAGCTGTCACGAATGTTGAACGGAGGGGATTTAGACTTCTTTCTGATGGACGGAATCGTCTCCAAGACAGAGCATGATTATTATGAGCTTTGCAGCAGCAGCACCATCTGCGTCTGCTCTCCCGACCACCCGCTGGCCGAAAAACATGTGCCGATTGATGAAGTATACAGCAGCACCATCATACTCGGCGCAGATAAAACTCCTTCCCGGAAACGCCTGGAGTCCATATTCCTGGATAACCACATCGCAACCATGCGTTTTGACAACCGGATAGAAGTCAGCAACGGGCTTACCATCGTAAAGCAGTTCATCATGCAGAATATCGGGATTGCTTTTCTTTACAAGAGCGCCGTAGCCCGGGAATTAAAAGAAGGAAAGCTGCAGCAAATCTACATTGACGATTACTACGCTTTCCATTCTTACAATCTGATCTCTATGCGTAACAGTTACTTTCACGCGAGCCAGACTGACTTTATTAAGTTCTGCCAGGAATTCCTTCAGCAGTGGGCGGCGGACATTTAGCCGCCTGCGCCATCCTCCTGCCTATCTCAAACGCCTCTTTGCAGTCCAGGGGAAACTGTATTCGTTTCCTCTTTTTCTTTTCTTCTTCCGAGAATCTGTCGGCCCTATACAGGCTATAGTCATGAAACTGGCACGTATCACAGCAATACAGAACCTCCGGCCTGGAAAATACAGCCTCCACATACTCTGCCACCGCGGACAACTTAACCTCATAATTCATCCGCTCCATCTTTTCTTCCGTAGCATTCATCGTATAGATCAATGCCGTAGGCATATGTTTGGGCGCAATGGAGCTGTACTCTTTGCTGTATACGAGGTACGGATACATCAGCCGCTCCAAAAGGCAGCGCAGCTGTCCTGTTATGTCATGGAAATATACCGGGGAGCCTATAATCATCCCGTCCGCCTGTGACAGCTCTGCCAAAAGCTCTGTTATCCCGTCCTTTTTCGCACACTTTCCGTAAGACGCCCCGTTCACCCGTTTACATGCATAGCAGCTGATACATCCGCTGTAAGCATAATCATAGACATCTATCCTTTTCACTTCCGCATCCGGGCAAATGTCTTTGATCCCTTGGAGCGCACAGTCCAACAGCGCGGACGTATTAAAGTTTTTCCGCGGACTTCCGTTTACCGCATAGTATTTCATAATATCTCCCTTCGGCGCTGCGCCTCACACCCTTCTCGGATTCACGTGTACCATACAGTGTTTCACATCGCTCGCACCCCGTTCGATGGCATGATGCACATTTTCCGCCACCTCATGGGCAGCCCTGAGCGTCATATCCCCGTCCGCCTCGATTTCCACATCCACATAGACCTTCGAGCCGAAAATCCGGGTGGTCAGCTTGCTGATGCCAAGAACCCCAGGCTGGTTCAGTATGATCTTCTGAAGTTTCTTCACCGTGTCCTTATCACATGCCGTATCCAGCATCTTGTCAACCGCGTCCTTAAAAATGTCATAAGCCGCCTTAATGACAAAAGCACAGATTACCACGCTGGCAACGCAGTCAAGAAACGGGTAGCCCATCCTCGCCCCCGCGATACCAAACAGCGCGCCCACCGAAGACAGGGCGTCCGGCCGGTGATGCCACGCATCCGCCTTAAGCGCCCCGGAGTTGATCTTCTTCGCCGCCAGAACCGTATACCAGTACATCCACTCCTTCACTCCGATAGAGACAACTGCCGCCAAAAGGGCAAGCGCGCCCGGAGCCTTTATCTCTTCATAGCCGCCTAAGAGCTGGTTAAGCCCGGCATATCCGATTGCCAGGCCTGTCGCAAACAGCACCGCCGCCAGCACGATCGCCGCCACGCACTCCATGCGCTCATGGCCATAAGGATGCTCTTCATCCGCCGCTTTACCTGAAAGATTGGCGCCGATGATGACCAGAAAAGAGCCGAACACATCCGATGCAGAATGTACCGCATCGGCAATCATCGCGCCGGAATGAGCCACGACGCCGGCAAAAAATTTCATCGCCATCAAAGCAATATTGACAAAAATGCTCACTCGTGATACCTGAACCGTTAATTCTTTCTCTGTCTTTCCTGACATGATTATTTCCTCCCTGTTTTTTCTGTCCTTTTTCTCTATTACTCCCCGCTGCTGCATATCCCACGCTATCGCTGCATATACATAAAAAATCTTTGAAAATGATTGCAGGAGGAATGCTCCATGGAAGAACCTATTTTGTATGCTTCACCCCTTGCCTATCCTACAGTACAGGTCTCCGCGCCTAATTTAGTTTATGCACAAATGCTGACAAGTGCCTTTGCATCGGCGAAAAGTGAACTCAGCACTGTTACCCAATATATCTATTTCAGCTGGATATTGGATAAACAAGAATCTCAGCTTCGCGACAGTTTCCGCCATATTGCACAGGTAGAAATGCACCATTTAGATTTACTGGGACAGACGATTACTGCGCTGGGCGGTAACCCAATCTATCGTTCCTTTCCATACAAAAGACCTTCATTTTGGAATGCTTGTATGCTGCAATATCAAGGCAATAAAGAAAAAGCCCTGCGCATCAGCATCGCCGGCGAACAGGAAGCCATTGACGGCTACCATCGCCTGTCCAAACTGATTCAGGACCAAAATATAACCAACCTATTGCAGCGTATCATTTTGGATGAACAAATACACCTTCAAATTTTCCAAGAGTATCTTACCATACTTTAATCAAAAAAGAAAGCCAAACTCAAAAAAGTATTTTACGCTTAACAAATTCTTAAATTTTATAACGACAGGAAAAACCAAAAACGATATAGTCTCAAAGGAACCTCCTCTCATCTGGCAAAAGCAAGCAACTCTTTTACACAGGAGCGTCCATCTAAAGACTATATCGTTCTTCTAAAATCTCAGTTTCTCAAAAAACTGTACACCGCTTATTTTGTATTTATACGATTGCCTTTGGCATGCATTTTAAATTCGTACCAAATGGGGCTGGCAATGCACAGAGAAGAATACGTCCCTGCTACTACCCCAATAATCATAGCTAATACAAAAATTCGTGTGGTCTGTCCGCCGAAGAAGAACAACGCCAACAGCAGCAGTAAGGTGCTGATGGAAGTATTCATCGAACGGGTAAAGCTCTGCCGGATGCTGTCATTCACCAATCCAGACAGGCGGTCCTTTTTCACGCGGCCCATATTTTCCCGAATCCGGTCAAAAACCACGATCTTATCATTGATGGAATACCCGAAGATGGTCAACAGTGCTGCAATAAAGGTGCTGTCTACTTCCAGCTGGAAAATACTGAACACGGCAACCACAATAAAGATATCATGGAACAAGGCCAGTACACCGGCAATGGCAAACTGCAGCTCAAATCGATAAGCGATGTAGGCAATCATCAGCAGAATAGCCAGCCCTAAGGCAATCACCGCGTTCTTTTTCAGCTCAGCGCCCACGCTTGGTCCTACCAAGCCGCTCTCGGCAATTTCAAATTTGCCGAACCGTGTCTCTAAATCAGCCATCACAGCATCCTGCTTCGCCTGGTCCATTTCCTCGGTCTTCAACAGATAAGAGCCGTTATCTAAAAGCTGGATTTTGCTGCTTTCCAAGTCATTTTCAGTCAGAGCAGTACGCAGCTGGGCAATATCCACCTCTTCTGCAAACTGGATGTTGATACGGTTTCCGCCGATAAAGTCGATACCCAGATTCAGACCTTGAAACAGTAAAGAAATCAAGCCTGCCGCCAGAATCACAATGGACAGGACATACCAGATTTTTCTTTTTTCGATTACATTAATCTTCATCACAGATACCCCCTTTCAAGCCATACAATTTGGGGTTACGCACCAAATTAGAAGATACCAGTGTAGTCAACATAAATCTGGTAAAGGTAATTGCTGTAACCATGCTGGCTAAAATACCAATGGTCAGCGTGATGGCAAAGCCACGCACCGCACCGGTACCAAAGGCAATCAAAATCACTGCAGCCAACAATGTTGTGATATTGGAGTCAAAAATTGTAGCGAAAGCTTTTTTGAATCCCGCCTCAATAGCCACCCGCAAGGTTTTGCAGGCCCGTAATTCTTCTTTAATTCGCTCAAAAATAATGACATTGGCGTCTACTGCCATACCGACAGATAACAGGAATGCCGCAATCACAGGCAAGGTAATGGTTGCCTTGATTGCCACATTGGCACCGATTACCAGAAGCGCATACAGCAACAAAGCAAATGTTGCAATCACACCTGGCACCCGATAGATGACAATCATAAATATAGCCAGCGCAACAATCCCGATCACTGCAGCTTTTATACTTTTGTCAATGGAATCGGCACCCAGCTGAGGACCTGTGGTCTGCTTTTCCACGATTGTCAAGTCAATAGGAAGGGCACCACCCTGCAGCATCATGGCCAGACTCTGTGCAGATTCATAGGTATCAAAGCTGCCAGAAATCTGCGCATGACCATTGGGAATCGCCGATTCCACCGCAGGCGCAGAGATAATCTGTCCATCCAAGATGATGGCAATAATTCTGTTCTCTCTTGTGCTGTCGCTGGTCCCATAGGTGTTAATCAAATCAGAGGTTGCCTCTGCAAAAGCTCTTGTCCCTTCGCTGTTAAACTCCAGGGAAATGCCGTACATTTCATTGGCACTCATCGCTTCCTGATTCATATAGGCGCTTGCTTTTTTCAGCTGACCGCCCTCCACAATTACTTCACCATTATCATACCGCACAAACTGCAATTTTGCAGTTGTCCCGATTACGCGCACTGCTTCCTCCGCATCCTCTACACCGGGCAGTTCTACAGAAATCCGGTTGCTTCCTTCCAGCCGTACCTCTGGTTCCGCTACACCCAGCGCATTGATACGATTTTCAATGACGCTCTTTGCTGCTTCCATTTCTTCCTGTGTGGTTCCCTCCGGCGCTTCCAGACGAACCATAACACCACCCTGCAAGTCCAACCCCAAAACAGCATGATCTGCATAAACAGGGAAGAGAATTGCAGCAGCGATCACAACGATCAAGATCGTTGCAACCAGTGTTCCAACTTTTTGCCAACGCATAAATCGATCCTCCTAAAATTCAAATACGCATCTATTATATAGCTGTTTTGCCAATAGTGCAAATATTTTTTCCGCTGATCCTCCGATTTTGCGCAAATTAACACCGTTGTTCAGCATAACGGCGAATTTCCGACACATTCATAAACTTCTGCACATTGCTGTTCTGGTCTACAACTAACGTCGGCGCCTGTAAAATACCATACTTCCGCACCAAATCAGTATGTTCCTCTGCGGCCAATTTCACATAATCCACATCCTGCGCCTGTAAAAATCCCTCAGCCATTTTACAGTTGGGACAGGTTGCCGTTGTGAACAGGAAAATCTGCGCTTTTTGAGAATCACACGCTTTCCTTTGCGCCTGCTGCTGTGCCGTTTCTTCCTCCGGTTTCTGCCGTTTCAATACGGACTTGCCGATATCATACACCTTGCGGTCCTTAAACTCCTCACATTTTCCGTCATTCCAGTTCTGCACTGGCCGGTAATATCCGGTAATGCGACTGTATACCTCAGTCTTGGCGCCGCAAACAGGACAGCTGTACTGCTCGCCGCTGAGATATCCATGCTGCTGACAGATGGAATAAGTGGGCGATAAGGTATAGTAAGGCAGCGTATAATTTTCGGCAATCTTGCGCACCAACGCTGCGGCAGCCTGCCAGTCAGGCAGCTTTTCGCCCAAGAATGCATGAAATACCGTACCTGATGTGTACAAGGTCTGCAGCTCGTCCTGTATATCCAGCGCTGTGAAAATATCCTCGGTGTAGCCCACCGGCAGATGGGAGCTGTTGGTATAATAAGGCATATGATTGCCCTCCGAGGCAGTGATGATATCAGGATACTGGGCCACGTCATGCTTGGCCAGACGATAGGTAGTCGATTCTGCCGGCGTCGCCTCCAGATTGTACAGATCCCCGTATTGCTCCTGATAATCAGACAGACGTTCCCGCATATGATTCAGTACTTCTTTGGCAAATTGCTGCGCTTCTGGGTGGGTCAAATCCATACGGAGCCACTTGGCATTCAAAGCGGCCTCGTTCATGCCAATCAAACCGATGGTAGAAAAGTGATTGTCAAAACTGCCCAGATAACGTTTTGTATAAGGATATAGCCCTTCTTGCAGCAGCTTGGTAATCTCTGTCCGTTTGATTTTCAGAGAACGGGCGGCAATGTCCATCAGCTTATCCAGCCGTACATAAAAATCATGTTCGTCCTCTGCCAGATAGGCAATCCGCGGCAGATTGATGGTGACCACGCCTACCGAGCCGGTGCTCTCCCCGCTGCCAAAGAATCCGCCTGATTTTTTGCGCAATTCCCGCAAATCCAGACGCAATCGGCAGCACATGCTGCGCACATCGCTGGGCTCCATATCGCTGTTGATATAATTGGAGAAATACGGCGTCCCATACTTTGAGGTCATCTCAAAGAGCAATCTGTTGTTCTCCGTATCGCTCCAATCAAAATCCTTGGTAATAGAATAGGTTGGAATGGGATATTGGAACCCGCGGCCGTCGGCGTCTCCTTCTATCATGATTTCAATAAAGGCCTTGTTGATCATATCCATTTCTTTTTTGCAGTCTTTATATTTGAAATCCATTTCCTTGCCGCCCACAATGGCATTAAGCTCTGCCAGGTCAGCCGGCACATCCCAGTCCAGGGTGATATTGGTAAACGGCGACTGGGTTCCCCAGCGGCTAGGCGTATTCACACCGTACACAAAGGTCTCAATGCATTTTTTTACCTGCTCATAGCTCAGATGGTCTACCTTTACAAAGGGCGCCAGATAAGTATCAAAAGAGGAAAAGGCCTGCGCCCCTGCCCATTCGTTCTGCATAATACCTAAAAAATTGACCATCTGATTGCACAAGGTAGATAAATGACGGGCCGGCGCAGAAGTGATTTTTCCTGGAATACCGCCCAGGCCTTCTCGAATCAGCTGTTTCAGCGACCAGCCAGCGCAGTAGCCTGTCAGCATGGACAAATCATGAATATGCAAAAAAGCGTTGCGATGGGCATTGGCAATCTCCTCATCGTAAATTTCCGACAGCCAGTAATTGGCCGTAATGGCTCCGCTATTGCTTAGAATCAACCCACCTACCGAATAGGTCACTGTAGAGTTCTCTTTTACTCGCCAGTCAGTCACATTCAAATAACTGTCCACCAAATCCTTATAGTCCAAAATAGTAGACTTCATGTTGCGAATTTTTTCCCGCTGCTTGCGGTACAAAATATAGGCCTTGGCGACGTCTGCATAGCCTGCCTGAATCAGCACAGCCTCCACACTGTCCTGAATATCCTCCACCTGAATCTGGTCATTTTTAATTTTTGGCTCAAAATCCGCTGTCACCTTCAATGCCAGCAAATCAATGATGCTGGGATGATACTGCTTATCCTGCGCTTCAAAAGCTCTGGTAATCGCCTTGCTGATTTTGGCAATATCAAAGTCCGCCACTGTGCCGTCTCGTTTCATCACTGTATACATCTGAACACCCCTATTTCTACATTTTCTCCATTGATATCCTATCTGCCGTAATACCCCGCAGCGCTGTTTGCGGCACCCACGGAAGCACCAGCTGCCGCAGTCTCTCCATCTCTGCCGCGCTGTAGCTGTGCAAGCCTGGCTTCAGCACACGCTCCGAATCCTCAAAACCCTGCAGAAAATAACGCTGCGCACCCTGAAGCCATTGCCCAATGGCCTGCAGCTCCTCTGCGCCATGAAGCTCCCGCACCACCGTGGTGCGAAACTCGTAGGGCACAGTGCCCCGCAGCAAAAACTGCACGCTCTGCTGCACCTTAGATAAATAAAGCCTGCCCACCCCACTGGCTGCACCGTACTGGCTAGGACTGCTCTTAATATCCATGGCCACATAATCCACCAGGTTCTCTGCCACAAGCTGCTGCAATTGCTCCGGAAAACTACCGTTGGTATCCAGCTTCACACAATAGCCCATGGCCTTGATTTTCTCTAAAAGCTGCGGCAATTCTTCCTGCAAGAGTGGCTCGCCGCCGCTGATGCAAACACCATCCAAAAGTCCCCGCCGCTTTTGTAAAAACCCCAGCAACTCTGCCTCACTATATTGACTGGGCTGTCCACAAGGTAATAGATCTCTGTTTTGGCAAAAGGGACAACGAAAATTACAGCCGCCAGTAAAGACAGTGCATGCCACTTTTCCTGGATAGTCCAGCAATGTCAATTTTTGAAGCCCTTGCAGAGATACCATTCCTTCACGCCCCTTCAAACTATCTGCCTCAAAATTATATCACCTTTCGCACTGACGTTCAAATTGGCGTATATTCTATCCACTGCCACTGAAAAGGCAAACAAACCCCTTTGATAAAGCCATTTTTTGATTTGCAAAAAGATTTTTAATATTATCACCTCTGTTTATTTTATACATATTTTTACTATATTTAGTATTGTTTTTCGTTATTTTTCCCAAAATATGGCCAAATATAGTATCTATTCGCGCAAAAAAGCTGCCGTGCCCATAGTCTTCTCTGCTATTGGCACAGCAGCTTTTCTTTGTGTCCTTCTTTTAGTTGTCCTTCTTCGTTTCGTCCAGCTCTATGCTATCATCCTCATCCTCGTCGTAGTAGACATCTTCGTCATCGTCGTCTTCTTCCTCAAAAGGATTGGGCAGATCTTCTTCTCCCGCATCAATAGAAGAAATAGAATTCCGCAGCATTTCAATCACGATGCCGTCGGCAATTTCTATAAAAATTTTATCGTCGGTCAGCTGCCGGATCACACCGCAAATTCCACCGATGGTCACAATTTTATCGCCTACCTTCAACGAAGTAAGCATCTCGGCACGTTTCTTTGCCTGTTTCTGCTGAGGACGAATCAACAAGAACCACATAAAGGCAACAACCAGCAGCAAAGAAATCATTCCACTCATATTACCACCCACTTTTTGCACCCCCTCATTTCTCTTCTGTTCCTTAGTTTCGTGCTAAAAACTGTAAACTCCTTTATTTTCCGTCCAAATTTTTGTAAAAGTCCCGGCGGAACTCCAACACCCGGTCTTCCAAAATAGCCTGGCGCAGTTGCCGCATCAAATTGGTCAAAAAATGAATATTGTGGATGGTGGTCAGGCGGATGCCCAGCACCTCGCCTGCTTTGATCAGATGGCGTATATACGCACGACTGTAGTTTTGGCAGGCATAGCATTGACAGCCTTCCTCCATAGGACGGAAATCGTGGGCATACTCCGCATTGCGAATGACCAGCTTGCCGGATTTGGTGAACACCGTACCATTGCGCGCAATACGAGTAGGCAGCACGCAGTCAAACATATCCACCCCGCGCATTACCCCTTCCACCAAATTGTCCGGCGCGCCCACACCCATAAGGTAGCGCGGCTTGCTTTTGGGCATGAGCGGCGTAGTATATTCCAGCATCTCATACATCTTCTCCGGCGGCTCGCCCACACTGAGACCGCCAATCCCGTAGCCGGGCAAATCAACAGAAGTGATATCCCGCGCGCTTTTTTCCCTCAAATCCCGATACATACCACCTTGTATAATCCCAAACAATGCCTGATCCTCACGCTTGTGGGCCGCCTTACAGCGCTGTAGCCAGCGAAAGGTGCGGTCACTGGAATTTTTCACATATTCGTAGGTTGCCGGATAAGGATTGCACTCATCAAAGGCCATGATGATATCTGCCCCCAGAGCATTTTCAATCTCCATCACACGTTCCGGCGTAAACAGATGCTTGGAGCCGTCTATATGAGAGCGAAACTCTTTGATTTTGCGCAGATCGCCCAAGCTGAATACCTGAAATCCTCCGCTGTCGGTCAAGATAGGACGGTCCCAGCCCATAAATTCATGCAGGCCGCCGGCCTCCTCTATCAACTGATGTCCAGGACGCAGATACAGATGATAGGTATTGCTCAAAATAATCTGCGCATTGCACGCCTTCAGCTCCTCCGGCGTCATGGTCTTTAC
>OFGD01001718.1_pt1 | contig 10364 bp, 8 predicted proteins | sample 1521671 | NCBI WGS metagenome assembly OFGD01 (sample SAMEA3504114, study PRJEB24116) | mouse gut metagenome | biome: mouse gut; feature: mouse-associated habitat; material: faeces | place: Denmark | collected 2011 | reverse complement strand
AACGGCCGTCCAGCAGCCGGAACAGATCCAGGATGGGCTCGGAATTCTTATAGGAAAAGCGCCAGGACAGGATAAGCCCCAGAACCAGGTCCACCACCAGTATGACGGCTATCACGGTCCGCAGGCTGCGGAGGCGGAAATAGATCTCCCCCTTGGGGATATAGGCCACGCAGCGGCGCCCGCTGGCAGGGCTTTGGGAATCGAAGCGGAGATAATCCTTCTCCGGAAAGTCCAGCTCCTACAGCGAGGCAGCGGGCTGCGTATCGCCTCCGCATACCTGGAACAGGATCCTGCCGTCATCATCGGCGATGCAGGCGATGCCGGTGGAGCCCAGGTTCATCTTCATGAGCTTCTCGGCGAACTCTGAGGTATCCACCACGGCCACCACGCTGTCGGAAGGGTTGGAGCGGTAGCCGGCCAGAATGGGCTTGAAGAACAGGATCGCGTTGTAGGAGCGGTCATATATCTCCACCTCTGTGGCAGGGCAGATGTACTCCGCGCCGATATGCTGCGCCAGGAAATCGGAGAATTTCAGATCCCTGTCCGGGAAAAGGAGCACTCCGTCATAATGCTCCAGGCGGGAATAGGGCGCCTTGCGGGAGACCAGGCAATCGCTGTTTCCGGCATAGATCAGCATATCCAGAATCCCGGAGGAGGAATAGACCTCCTCATAGACGGACAGGCTCTGATAGGCAGCTTTCGCCCGGGTGAGCAGGCTGGAGCCCTTATAGGTATACGGCACCAGGAATTCCTGGGTGGTATGGCTGAAGGCCATGGAGTTCATGGTATGGTCGGTCAGGTCGAAGACCTCCTCGGACGAGCGCATGCATTCATCCAGCAGATATTGGTTGTAGGTCTGGATTTCCTCCTTGATGATGGCGGAGGAAGAGCCGTAGGTCAAAAGCAATGCCAGCAGGGGCAATATGAGCATGGCGCAGTAGGATGCGAACATGATTTTGAATATACTGTTTTTGGAACGCTCTCTACGGTTCATGACGATCCTCCCCCCATTTCCCCTGATTTCTCCCACGATGGACCTGCAATGAAAAATATGTACTGTCCATAGTGTATCAAATATCATTCGAAAATTGCAAGGCTAACGCGGAATTTGTACCATGCGAAAAATATGTACCATAGGCGGCATGTCCACAGATTCCGGGGCCTGAAAGGGACATTTTTCGACAAACGTCAATCTGCCGGAATGAACCTTGAAAAACGGGCGAGCTTTGTGCAATACTAAGGCCAAAGGAATCCGGAGACGGAAAAATGTACAATATAAGGAGGGATATATGGGAACGGAAGTCAGAAACACGAACCGTCCCGACAAAGGGACAAAGGCCCAAACGCCTTTCAACAGAAAGTTCCATAGAATGTGGCAGGACAGACAGCTCTATATCATGATGGCGATACCGCTGGTATTCCTTATCCTGTTCAGCTATTGGCCCATGTACGGGGTGCTGATCTCCTTTCAGAAGTTCAGCCCCACCCGGGGCATCTTCGGCAGCAGGTGGATAGGCTGGGCTAACTTTGGAAGGTTCTTCTCCACGCCTTCGGCCACCAGGACCATAGCCAATACCTCTATTCGCTGATCGCCGGGATACCTTTTCCTATCCTATTGGCGCTGCTGCTCAACGAGTGCCGCGGCACCCGCTATAAGAAGACTGTCCAGATGGTGACCTATGCGCCCTATTTCATCTCCACAGTGGTCATGGTGGCCATCCTGTTCCAGCTGCTGGATCCCCGTACCGGGCTGGTCAATGTGTTCCTGAACAAGCTGGGGACAGGCCCTGTGGACTTCATGACGAACCAGTCAAGCTATCTGGTTTTAAATAAGTTAGAGCTGTTAAATACCCATGGCGCGATTATTCTGCCCGCTGTTTTCTCGGCGTTCCCGGTGTTTCTGATCTACAGAGACTTCTGCAATCTGCCGAAGGGCCTGATCGAGGCGGCGCGGATAGACGGGGCTAACCGCATGCAGAAGATCTGGTATATAGACCTGCCCAGCATCCTGCCCACCTTTACCATCATGTTCATCATGAGCTGCGGCTCCATCATGAGCGTGGGATTCGAGAAGGTGTACCTGATGCAGAATTCCGCCAACCTGGCAGTGTCGGAGGTGCTCTCTACTTATACTTATAAGATGGGCCTCATCAACCTGGACTACGGATATTCCTCGGCGGTAGGCCTGTTCAACTCGGTCATTAACACGTTCTTCATCGTTCTGGTGAATTTCATATGCAGGCGCACCAGTGAAACCAGCCTGTGGTAAAGGAGGTCACGATACCTATATGAAAAAAGTGAAGCTTTTCGATATCATTGTATACATACTTCTGGGACTTTCCGGGCTGCTCGTGCTCTACCCACTGCTTTACATCGTCAGCGCCTCCTTCAGCGCCCCGGCGGATGTGGTGAGCGGCAGGGTGGTCCTGTTCCCGGTGAACCCCACCCTTCTGGCCTACCGGCAGGTCTTTAAGAACAAGCTGATACTTTCCGGCTATGCCAATACCATACTGTATTCCGCAGGGGGCACTTTGATAAGCCTGGCAGTGACCATATGCGCCGCATACCCGCTCTCCTGCAGGAGGCTCATGGGCAGAGGGCTGTTCTCGAAGCTTTTGATATTTTCCACCCTGTTTTCCGGAGGGCTTATCCCCTTCTACCTGGTGGTGAAGAATCTGGGGCTGCTCTATACCCGGTGGTCCGTGGTGGTGCCCGTGGCGCTGAACGTGTTCCATATCATCCTCATGCGCACCCACATACAGACGGCTATCCCCGCGGAAATGCTGGAGGCCGCCGAGATAGACGGCTGCAGCCACCTGGGCAGGCTTGTCTACATGGTGCTGCCGCTGTCCGGCTCCATCCTGGCTGTGCTGGTGCTCTATAATGTGGTGGGGCAGTGGAATTCCTATTTCTATGCCATGATGTTCCTGAAAGACCAGGACATGTATCCGCTGCAGATCATACTGAGGGATATCTTAGTGATGAATTCCGTGTCCTCCGACATGACGGTGAACATTTCGGAAATGATATTGAAGCAGGGACTGGCGGATGTGCTGAAATACGCGCTGATCGTGGTGTCCAGCGCACCGCTGCTGGCGGTATATCCTTTTATCCAGAAGCACTTCGTGAAAGGCGTCATGATGGGTTCCATGAAGGGATGACCCTTCTGAAACAATAGAGGAGACAAAGCGAAACGAAAAGGAGAGAAGAGTATGACGAAATCAAAGCGAATCCGAATGTTGCCGGCGCTGCTGGCACTGTGCGTGGCCCTGTCCGCCTGCGGCGGGGACAGCGGGACGCCGTCCTCCGATGGGGGCGCGGGACAGGAGGACGCCCCGCAGGAGGGCACCTCTGAGGCCGATGCCGGAACGGACGAGGGAGCCGATGCCGAGGGGACGCAGGCCGGGGGAGAGAAGGTCCTGAATGTGGTGGTGGGAAAGCCTTCCGTGGTGGAGGATATGAACACCAATGAGGCATCCCTGTGGCTGGAGGAGGTCACCGGCATCCATGTGAACTATGAGCAGCTGCCTCTGGAGAACATCAACGAGAAGATCGCCATGATGCTGGCCGGAGGCGAACTGCCCGATGTGTTCTTAAACTGCGGCATCACGGCCGCGCAGATGACCCAATACGGCGTGGAAGACCAGTATCTGATTCCTCTGGACGACCTGATCGACCAGTATGCGCCGAACCTGATTGAGGCCATGGAGCCCTTTGAGGCCCAGGGAGGCATGGATCTGCTGCGGGAGGTGGACGGACAGATATACAGCCTGCCGGAGATCAATCCCTGTTTCCACTGCAGCCGCGCCCTGAAGATGTGGGTCAATGACCAGTGGATGCAGGAGCTGAATCTGGAATATCCCACCACCACTGAGGAGTTCAAGGAGATGTTGATCGCTTTCAGGGACAATGATCCCAATGGCAACGGCATAAAGGACGAGGTTCCCCTGAGCGGAGATACCAACGGCTGGTATACGCAGTCCGCCTACTTCCTGCTGGGCGCGTTCCTTCCCATGAGCGCCTACAGCCAGGGATTCGGCCTGGACGGAGGCAAGGTGGTGAACCTGTCCGCGGACGAGCGCTTCCGGGACGCCCTGGCCTATCTGAACGATTTATATGCCGAGGGCCTGATGGACGCGGGCACCCTGACCCAGACCAACGACCAGCTCAAGAAGCTGGTGGACAATCCGGACGCACCCCTGGTGGGGGCCACCACCGCGGGCTACGGCGGGCAGTTCACCACCGAGATAGGAGGAGACCGCTATCAGCTTTACCGTCCGCTGGCGCCGCTGAAGGGGCCGGAAGGCGTCCAGTACGCTTACAGCGCGCCTTATACCCCCGGCACGGGCAACTTTGTCATCACGAAGGACTGTGCGGATCCCGCCCTTGCCATGCAGTGGGCCAATGCGCTCTATACAGGAGAGGCATGCAACACCATCTTCAACGGCGTGGAGGGGAAGGCCTGGCGCTACGCCGAGGACGGCGAGGTGGGCTCTGAGGGGCAGCCTGCCCTCTGGACGGCGCTCATCGCTTACGGCGGCGATGTGGGGAGCACCCGGAACGACTGCTGGACCCAGATGGGTGTCTACAATTTCAGCGCGGAGTGGCGCGCGGGACAGACGGTGGATCCGAACGTAGACCTCTACTCCGCCGACGGCATGGAATTCCTGCTTTACAAAACAACCAAAGAGATGTACGATCAATATGACATGGACGATTACGCTCTGCCTGCCCTGAAGCTCACGGAGGACGAGAACTTTATGGTGTCCCCTCTGCGTACGGAGTGGAACAATTATTTCTCCGAGATGTTCTTCAATTGATGTGGTCAGGGAATATTTAGAGGCCTTCCGGGTACAGGGGATGAAAGCGGGACTGTACTTCTCCATCCTGGACCTGACCCAGGGCATCAACCGCGGAGGCTGCTCTCCGGAGAACAAAGAATATATCAAGGGGCAGGTGACGGAGCTGCTCACCGGTTACGGGGAAATCCCTTTTCTCATCGTTGACGGATGGCAGTCCCCCTGGGGAGGCCCCAGCTATGAGGATCTGTCCTTTGAGGAGTTCGACGGCTGGGTGAAGGGGCTTCAGCCGGAATGCCTGGTGCTGAACATCGGCAGCCTGGACGGCCTGAGGCATTCCGACATCGTGTTCCATGAGTGCGCTGCCGGGCAGAGGTTCGAGGGCGGGTTCGCGGGCCCCGGCGCAAGCTGCCATGTCCTGACGAAGAGCTGGTTCTGGCGGGACGGCGACGGGGATAAGGTCCTGAAGCCTGCGGACTGGGCGATTGACTGGATAAAGCGTTCCAATAGCTGCAATACATCATTCATAATAAATGGTTCACCGAATACGGATGGGCTGTTGGACGATAACATGGTGGAGCGGTTCCGGCAGATCGGAGAGAGATATCGGAAACCTGCGCCGCTGGAGGAGATACCGGAGGGGTGGGCTGTGAGATAGGGATTTCACATTTTTTTCTTGCATTCAAAACAAAATAATGATATACTACCCCCAACAGCGATGAAGATGTGTCAGTAGCCCACACGATTTCCCGCCCCCAGAGAAGGATGCCCTGGCTGGAAGCATCCGGCAGGACGTGTCCGCGAATTTCAGCATCGGAGCTTCCTGCGAGAAACTAAGCAGGATGTATTCACTGCATTAAAGTGAGAATGAGAGCACTTGGGAGAGCGCGGGCTTTCCCGGGTGAAAAAGGGTGGTAACGCGATGATTCGTCCCTTCTGCGCCATGCGCAGAGGGGATTTTTTTAAGAAGAAAAGGAGATGAGCGAAATGTTCAATGCAGACGACCTGAAGAAAGAATTCCTGGCCGACATTGAATCGGCCGCATCCGAGATCCAGCTTTCCGATGTGTGGAAGAAGTACCTCAGCAAGACCGGTTCCGTCCAGAAGCTGATGACCGGGATCAAGGAAGTGGCCAAGGAGGAGAAGAAGGCCTACGGCCAGTTCGTCAACGAGGTGAAGACCTGGGTACAGGAAAAATATGACGAGAAGAAGGCCCGGATAGAGGCCTTCGAGCTGGAGCAGAAGTACCGGAGGGAAGCCATAGATGTGACAGTCCCGGTGAAGCGCCGTCCTGTGGGGAACCTCCACCCACTCACCGCCGTGAAGCATGAGATCATCAACGTGTTCGCCGGCATGGGCTTCGAGGTCTTCGAGGGGCCGGAGATCGAGGATGACGACCACAATTTCACCAGGCTCAATGTCCTCAAGGACCACCCCTCCCGGGACATGCAGGACACCTTCTGGCTCACGGAAGACCTGCTCCTGCGCACCCACACCTCCCCGGGGCAGATCCGGGTCATGGACAGCAAGAAGCCGCCGATCAAGGTGCTGGTGCCCGGCAAGGTGTTCCGTTCCGACTCGGACGCCACCCACTCCCCCATGTTCAGCCAGATGGAGGGCCTGGTGGTGGACAGGCACATCACCCTCTGCGACCTCCAGGGCATGCTGGACGAATTCGTGAAGAACCTGTTCTCCGACGCGGCGAAGACCAGGCTGCGCCCCTCCTACTTCCCCTTCACGGAGCCTTCCGTGGAAGTGGACGTGAGCTGCTTCAAGTGCGGCGGCGCGGGCTGCCCCCTCTGCAAGGGCACGGGCTGGATCGAAGTCCTGGGCGGCGGCGTGGTCAACAAGAAGGTGCTGGCAAACTGCGGCATCGATCCGGAGCAGTATTCGGGCCTGGCCTTCGGCATCGGCATCGAGCGCATCGCCATGCTGAAATACGGCATCAACCATATGGGCAAGCTCTTCGAGAACGATGTGGAGTTTTTGAAGCAATTCAAGGCATAGAGAGGAGACAGGCTGGATATGAAAGTATTACTGAGCTGGTTAAAGGATTATGTAGACATAGACGTGACCCCGAAGGAGCTGGAGGAGAAGCTGTTCTCCGCCGGGCTGGAGGTGGAGGAGGTCGCCTACCTGGGCGAAAATATTGAGAAGATATACGTGGGTCAGGTCACCTCCATAGAAAAATACGAAGGGACGCATCTTTATATCTGCCATATCGACTGCGGCGTGCAGGGCCATGACCACCTGATCCTCACTGGCGCGGACAATGTGTTCCAGGGGGCAAAGGTCCCCGCCTGCCTGGTGGGGGCCAAGCTGCCGAACGGCCTGGAGATCGCCCCCAGGAAGATGAAGGACATGATGTCATACGGCATGCTCTGCTCCGGGGAGGAGCTGTGCCTGGACAAGGAATGGTATCCGGGGGCGGACGTGAACGGCATCATGATCCTGGACCAGGACGCGCCTGTGGGAGAGGATATCAGGACCTACCTGGGCCTGGAGGATTATGTATTCGATATTTCGATTACGGCCAATCGGCCGGACTGCCAGTCCGTGCTGGGCATCGCCAGGGAGGTGGCGGCTATCCTGGGGAAGGAAGTGAAGGAGCCCGACATGAGCTACGCCTGTGACGGCACCGTGAACGGGGACATCAGCGTCACGGTGATCGACCAGGATATCTGCCCCAGGTATCTGGGCCATTATGTGTATGATGTGCAGTACAAGGAGTCGCCCCTGTGGATGAAGCGCAGGCTCATCGCTGTGGGCCACAATGCCATCAGCGCCATGGTGGACATCACCAACTACGTGCTGGTGGAGATCGGACAGCCCATGCATGCCTTTGACCTGGACACCCTGGAGGGCTCTTCCATCGTAGTCCGCCGGGCGGCCCAGGGGGAGGAGCTGGTGACCCTGGACGGGAAGAAGCGCGTGCTGGATACGAGCAATCTGCTGATCTGCGATAAGGAGAAGCCCGTAGGCCTGGCCGGCGTCATGGGGGGCCAGAACAGCGAGATTACGGAGCACACAAAGGAGGTGCTCTTCGAGTCCGCCAAGTTCCGCAAGGACAGCGTCCGCAAGACCGCCAGGGGGCTGGGGCTCCACTCCGACGCCGCGGCCCGGTACGAGAAAGGCATCGATGAGTATTCCGTGGAATGCGGCATGGCCCGTGCCCTGAACCTGGTCCAGACCCTGGGGGTGGCGAAGGTCAGCTCCTCCCACTTCGACGTCAGCGCCGGGGCGTCCACCGAGAGGCGGATCATCAAGGTAGAGACTGCCAGGGTGAACTATGTGCTGGGCATAGAGGTGCCTGAGGAGGAGATGGTGCGCATCCTGCGTGCCCTGAACTTCGGCGTGGAGTGCGAAGGCGGCGTTTTGACCCTGTCCGTGCCCCGCTACCGGGAGGACATCGAGACGGATCAGGACATCGCGGAGGAAGTGATTAGGGAATATGGCTACGACAAGGTAGTCCCCACCTTCCTGGGGGAGGCTCTGGTCACCAACGGCGGCCTGAATGCGGCACAACGGAAAGAACTGGCCGTAAAAACGTTTCTTTGCACCCAGGGCTATTTCGAAATCCAGACCATCGCCATGACCACCAGGACAGAATTCGACCAGTTCCTGATTCCGGAGGAGGAGAGGCAGGCGGTGGAGATCCTGAACCCGATTACGGAAAACCTGAGCATCATGCGGACATTCATGGCCCCCGCCATGGTAAGGGCCATTGAGAACAATATCAAGAACGGACACGAGAGCCTGAGGTTCTTCGAGCTGGCCAATGTATACCTGCCTGAAAGCCTGCCCCTGACCCAGGCGCCCCGGGAGGTGAAGACCCTGTGCCTGGGCGCCTGCGGGGCGGACGAGGACTTCTTCTCCATGAAAGAGACGCTGGAGGCGCTGGCGGCTGACAGCGACCTGAAATTTACCTATAAAAAAGGCAATGTGCCCTATCTCCATCCGGGCAGGACGGCGCAGGTCATCTGCGACGGTGCGGTGATAGGCACCTTCGGGCAGCTGCGCTATGATGTGGTGGACTCCCTGGCCATCGCCAAGGACAAGAAGGGGGATACGAAGATTTTCGTGGCGGAGCTGAACTACGATGCCCTCAGCGCCAAGTTCAAGGCAGAGATCCATTATGAGCCGGAAGCTCCCTACGCCAGGGCCCGCAGGGACATTTCCCTGGTGGTGGACAAGGGAGTGGAATGCGGCGAGATCATCGAGAAAATCTGCCATGCGGATGCCCTGGTCTCCAATGTGGAGCTCTTCGACATCTTCGAGAAATTCATCCACGCCGACTGGTTCAATTCCCTTATCGGTGCGGCCATCATTTTCGCCATCACCTTCGTGGTGTGCCGCATCACCGTGTACTTCGCCCGCCGGCTGCTGAATCGCACGTCGCTTCTGCCTTCCAGTTCCATCTTCATCAATGTCATCCGCGCTACGGTGTGGCTCATCGGCATTGGGTTCGTGCTCTCGCTGTGCTTCAACGTGAACGTGAACGGCATGATTACCGGCCTCGGTGTTGTGGGTATCGCTATCTCCCTGGGTTTTCAGGATACGCTCTCGAATCTCATCGGCGGTTTGCAGGTGAGCCTGTCGCGCTCGGTAGAACCGGGGGACAACATCCGCATGGGCTCGTCGGGCGTGACCGGCGTAGTGAAAGACGTGACCTGGCGCTACACCACGGTGGTGGACAGCTCGGGCAACCACACGAACATCCCCAATGCCGTGATGACCTCCACGGCGGTCACGCGCCTCGCGCCGCTGAACAGCGTGTCCATTGCTCTGATCGTCACCACCAACAGCGAGCGGTTGACCGCCACGGCCCATCACATCGAGGATGCGGCCGAGAAGGCGGTGTCGCGGGTGAGCAAGATAAAGAAGGGCCCCTCGGTGAGCTTCAGCGCCATTACCGAGCATGGGTTCCAAGGAGCGCTGAGCTTCACCATTGCCGATGCTAGCAAGGCCGGCAATGCCACCGATGCGGCCATTCGCGCCATTGCCCCCTACGTGCACAATCACCTGGTTGAAGAGGAGATGGACAGTCTCTCCGCCCCGGCCGAGGCGAATGCGGGGCGGCCCGCGGCGGTTGAGAGGGAGCCTATCGAGATGCCGCAGGCATAGAAATGTCCCGCCCCCGCCAGAGGATGAACCCACCTCACAAGGTGGGTGCTCGCATCTGGGATCCTGGCTTTCGTGTCAACGGACACGAATCTCCATTCCGCCAGCTTCTAAAGCTCCCTCAGTTCAATACGTCGGTCCATCGCAGTGTATGACGGGAACAGGACTTGAGTTAAGTATACGCGAAGTTGCGCCGAGGGAAAGTCTTGACAAAATCCGTTACCAAGTTTTTCTTCAACGCGGCGAGGATGCGCGTGGCGCGGTCCGGCGGGCCCTGAGTGGCGCGGTCGGTGCGACCGGTGTGGCCGGATCATTTTCAGCTCAGCTGCTCGGACCCTGCTCGTCGCTCCCGCCCGGCGGCAACGACTCGGCACCAAGTCAATAGTTCATCGGCAAGGTCGGCTTTAGGGACGATACCATGGGGCTTCCGGAAAGGAGGGCCCA
>OFGD01001716.1_pt1 | contig 10383 bp, 9 predicted proteins | sample 1521671 | NCBI WGS metagenome assembly OFGD01 (sample SAMEA3504114, study PRJEB24116) | mouse gut metagenome | biome: mouse gut; feature: mouse-associated habitat; material: faeces | place: Denmark | collected 2011 | reverse complement strand
CATAAAAACAGATAGATTGAACTATAGAATCAAATTGAAGTAACAAAAGTAAATCTACATACCTATGGACACCCAATCTTTGATAAAGAAGCCAGGAACACACTGGAAAAATAAAAGAAAGAATTTCAGAAAGAAAGTACGACGAATGAAAAACTATAACGGTGAATCAATCAGCGGAATACGCCAACTGAAAAAGAAGGAATATGGTACAGGAAAAAAAGATCGGCATGGTCAGCCAGTAATAAATTGGAGTTATTTATCAAAACATGCAGATGACAATGGATTTGATACCAGAAATATAGAAAGTAATGGAAAATATACGATTGAATTTATTTTACCTTATGGAAGCATAATAATTAGATACGGAAATGAGATTGGCCGTTTCACAGCTCCCAAGGGAACTGCATATGAGAAATTATCTTTGCCATATATTCCGGAAACCATGGAATATAATGAATATAAAGTAATTTCTGACAATGTTTGTATTAAATGCATCGTAGAAAAAGGGATTGTGGCTCCGGGGTTTGACAGCGAAGGCGGTGCAGTCCAGTATTACCATCCCATTACAATCAGGGAAGCCGTCAGAAAAGGCATGTTAGAAAGGATGTAGTTATGGGAAAAACATTACGTGAACCTTCACACATACAAAAAGAGAATCTTGATTTCTATGAAATATTGAAAAGAACTTTCAAAGCATTTGATATACGGGACGATTTTTGGTCTTTTGGAGAGTTTGCGGAGGAGGCCATCTGTCTTGTAAAGAATGCCGCAAGCTGGGTTGTGTACGATGGTGAAAGAGGAAAAAAACATAATATTAAGACTTATATGGCTTGTCATGATTTGATATCCAGAATTGCGGAGTCTGACGATATGGAGAAGAAATTGAAAGACTTTTTTGACTTAGAGTGTGACAAGAAACGATTTAGCCGTTTGGGGTATTCAGATTATAAAAAGTCTAGCAGTAAATCGGATATTGTTCCTATCCTAGGGTCGGATGAGATTAGAGAGCGAGCGGTTACAGCAATTCATTAATTGTGTAAGTTGGATGGTCTGCCGGGGAATGAGATTCCCGGCAGATTTTTGTTTCTCTAAAACAGGGTGTATAATCTTTCTATTCTGCCGCCCTTTCCCTCTCTTTACTCTGCCGCTCTATTGACACATCCTATCGCATTAAGGCTACGCGGATACCCAAGAAGGCACTGGGATACCACCCGGAGCAGGAAATCCTTATCACTTCCAAGATTCATATTCCCCTTTGCATGGGTGGTAAGCTGCGGCTCACAGCCGCCCTGAGCCGTCAGAAAGCAGAAAGTGATCATCTCCCGCTGCTTTAAATCAAGGCCGCCTCTTGTATAATAATCCCCAAAGCAGTTTGCTGCAAGCCATCGGTTGATATGCCCGTCCTACTGCCATACATGGGCATCCTTCGCCACTTTCCTTGTATTCTGTGCCATAACGCCAACCAGTGCATGGGGAACGTAAGGCTCTTCCAGATACCGGACCTCCTCGTCGCTTAAACTCAAATCCGCTGCTTTTGCCATGCCTTCCACATGAGAGAGTCTTGTCGCTCCCACCACCGGAGCCGTTACTTTGGTAAGGAGCCATGCCAGAGAGATTTCCGTCATGCTGACTCCCTGTTTCTTGGAAAGCTCTGTTACCCGAGATATAATCGCTTCGTCCTGTCCTGCAAAGGCATCGTATTTTGATCTTGCGTAATCATCTTCCCGGAGACGCTTGGAAGACTCCCCCGGATGTTTCGAGAGTCTTCCGCCCGCCAGAGCGCTGTAAGGCGTCATGGCGATATTGTCCTCTGCGCAAAGAGCTGCCATCTCCCGCTCTTCCTCCCGGAAGATCAGGTTATAATGCCCCTGCACGGAAACGAATTTGGTAAATCCCTCTTTTTCTGCCAGCGCATTTGCCTTTGCAAGCTGCCATGCAAAACAGTTGGAAATACCGATATAACGGGTCTTTCCCGCTTTTACTGCCTGATGTAAGCCCTCCATGATATCATAGAGCGGCGTCTGGTAGTCCCACATGTGATAAATGTACAGATCCACGTAATCCATCCCCAGATTCTCAAGGCTTTTATCCAACATCCGCCGGATATGCTCCTGTCCGGAGATTCCTCCGTCTATCTCATCCTGCGTCCGGGGAAGAAATTTCGTTGCCGCCACAACCTCGTCCCGCTTTGCATAATCCTTTAATGCTCTGCCAAGATACTGCTCGCTGGTTCCGCTCTGATAAGCAATCGCCGTATCAAAGAAGTTGATGCCAAGCTCCAGCCCCCTCCTTATAATCTCACGGGAATGTTCCTCGTCAACCGTCCAAGAGTGCTGGCCGCCTTTTGCATCGCCAAATCCCATACAGCCCATGCAGATCCGTGAAACCATCAGGTCTGCATTTCCTAACTTCATATATTGCATCCCATAACCTCCCTATATTATCTTTTGTCGTTGCAACCATTCCTTCTGAAAAATCAGAAAGTATTATCTTGGAACAAGCACAAATTAATGAATAAGTTATTTGCAGTCGCATATTGTTGTTTTACAACTGATATATCATTTATCTTGCAACGCCGTACAGGGAAACACCCCATACGGCAGCGGGTAAAAAACATTTTCCGAACAGATCGCTGTGCGACCCTATGATAAGAGAAAACTCCCTGTTTTGCAAGCTGATTCGTTTAAAAACTTCATCTAAAGTCCTGTTTGATTCTTTCATGGAGGGAATCTGCCCTGAGCTGCAGACCTGTCCCTGTTGTGGGGCTAAGGGAAACTGCCGGATCCATGCCTACTATGGCCGTTCTCTGGTGGACTTCGTGGGTGGCGCCCCTGTCCGCCATAGCCTCTGCATTCTGCGCCTTATCTGTACCTGCGACCATACCCATGCCATCCTTCCAGACTTCATCATTCCCTACTCCAGCTATGGCCTGTTCTTTCTCCTGCGTGTCCTGGCGGAGTATTTCCTGCACCTGTCTACCGTGGAGAGACTCTGCGAGCGCTTCTCCATCTCTCTTTCCCAGCTGCGCCGATGGCTGGAGCTTTTCCGTGTGCAGAAGGTGGAATGGCTGGGCATCCTCTCTTCCGTGGAGATATCCGCCCTTTCTTTCCTGAAGGCTCTTTCCATCCAACCCGCCTATTCTGATTTCGCCTCCGCCTTTGTCCACCGCTTTGCAAAATCCTTCCTCCAGTCCCATAGGAACCCGGTGCCTTACTGCCAACAGGTATTCGGCCTGTGAAATGCTTTCCCTCAACCACACGCCATAGGTATGGCTTCCTTCCCCCCACCTCCCTCATAATGGTGCAAAACAACCTAAGGAGGATATTTTTATGGACAACAATCAAAAGAACCTTTCGGATGCAGCCGCCATGGCACAGTTCCGGCTCGCGCTCATTGCACCGGTCATCCATGACCTTTACCCAGATGCGTCCAGGAACGCCTACTACCAGCGTATCACCGAGAACCCCCTCACCCTGCCGGATGGTTCTGTGTTCCGCTATAGCCCCAAAACCATCAGCAAGTGGGTATCCCTTTACCAGAACGGCGGCATCGACGCACTTATGCCCCGGGAGCGCTCCGATAAGGGCGCCACCCGGGTGCTGCCAGATACCGCCATCGAAGAAATCCGCCGGCTCAAGGCGGCTTTCCCAAGACTGAATTCCACCCAGATCCACAAACATCTTGTGGAAGAAGCCTTCATCCCTGCTTCCGTCAGCGTCTGCGCAGTCCAGCGTTTTGTGAAGAAGCATGACCTGAAATCGGCATCCAACCCAAACCTGAGGGACAGGAAGGCCTTCGAGGAAGATGCCTTTGGGAAAATGTGGCAGGCGGATATCTGTTACCTTCCTTATATCACGGAAAACGGCCAGCGCAGGAGGGTCTACTGCATCCTGGTCATTGATGACCATTCCCATTTCCTGGTGGGCGGCGGACTCTTCTATAATGATACGCCCTACAACTTTCAGAAGGTGCTCAAGGATGCCGTGGCCGCTCATGGAATCCCGTCTAAGCTCTATGTTGACAACGGCTGCAGCTACATGGGTGCGCAGCTCTCCCTGATCTGCGGTTCCATCGGCACAGTCCTGTTACATACACAAGTACGGGACGGTGCCTCCAAAGCTTATGTAAAGAATTTCGTTATGTAAAGAAATGGCGGCCCAACCCAGTAAATATAATGAATTGAGCCGGGATTTCTTTACATAAAAAAATTCATATGAGACCATATATCTGCACCATTAAGAAAGGAAGGTGATGATATATGGTGAAGAACTTCGAGGTATTGGTCACTCTCTGTGATGAAGAACTCCGTCACAGAGAATATTTGGGATCCTACTATGCACGCCTTATATCCTACTGGGAAAAGATACGGGCATGGCTGGCAGAACAGAATCTAACAGAGTTCAGTGAGGAGGTGGGAAACTCTATTTTTCCATATATAAACTTTCTTTTAAAATACGAGGTTTACCTGAATCGCATTATTTTTATCATCTTAACCCGAATAAACGCCAAATCCCCCCTATATTCTCTCTATCAAACATAAAACTATAATTCATCCAGCACTCCGCCAATCATTCTCCAATAAGCCGCCTTCTCGCTATCCTCCGGCACATACTTTCCCTCGCTGTAAATCTTCGCCAACTGCCTTGCCGCATACCCTTCGTCCGTCTCGCTTGCCTTCTCGTACCATTCGATGCCCTTCTCCACATCTTCCTTGACTCCGATTCCGTTCAGGTACAGCTCCGCCACTTTCGCCTGCGCATAGGCATCGCCTTTTTCCGCCTGCCTGAGGTGATTCTTAAATTCTGTCTTCTCCCGCTTCGTCCGCTGCTTCTCCTGAATCTCATTCAGCAGCTCCATCGCCTCCTTATGGCTCTTGGCCGCCGCCTTCTCAAGCCATTTTACACACTCGTCCTCATTCTTCTTCGTGCCTTCTCCCGTATGGTACGCCAATGCAAGCTGATACTGGGCATGAACATGCTCCTTCTCAGCAGCTTTCAGGAAATATTGAACCGCCTCCTTGGGATATGTATAGAAACCGTCCCCGGTCTGGCAGTACAGCCCCATCTCATAATTGCCGGAGGCAGTGCTTGGCTGCCGGATTCCATCGTCAAACCGTTCTTTCGCCCGCTTGACTTTCCCGCGTATCTCTTCCGCTTTCTGCAATGCCGTCTCATCGCCACCTGCTGCCATCTCGTCCAGAATCTTCAATCCGGCTTCTACATCCTGCTTTCCTGCGCCCCCGTAAATATATGCCTCGGCAAGGGCATACTTCCCTTCCGCTTCCCCTGTCGCCGCCGCCTTCTTCGCCCAGCTCATGCTGAGTTTAAAGTTCTGTTTCACCAGCTCGCCCTTTTCGTAGAATCTCATCATCCTGAGCATGGCAGGAACATATTCTAACTTAGCAGATTCGCGGAACCAACGCAAAGCCTGTTTCTCATCCTTCGCCATATACTGTCCCGCGTAATAAAATTCCGCTGCCCGGAACATCGCCTCGGCATCCCCCGACTCTGCCCGGTTCAGCAGCTCTTCATATAAAGCTGCTTCCTCCCTGGCCTCTTCCTCTGCCGTTTTCTCCTGTCCTGCAGGATTCCCCTCTTTTGCAGCTTCCGACGGTTTCTCATCTATCTCGTCAATCCAATCCTTTTCCAGCGGCAGCGTCTGGGAAGTTCCCATGTCGTCTCCCCAGTCTAATTCCTCGGACTGGATAAAATCTGCCAGCCAGCGCATCTCACGGGCTTCTTCGGTTTCCTCCGGCTCATCCAAATCTTCCATCCGTACAATCTCGATTGCCGTCCCATGGGTTCCCGATTCGTGCAGTTTCTCGAAAGTCATTGTTTCTTTTACTTTTCTATCCTGAACTTCTCTTACTGATTCTATCTCTATTCCAGATTGCCCCGCCGCTTCTATCTCTATCCTAGGCTTTCCTGCCATTCTTGGCACCGCCGCAATTGGGGATTCCTCTGAAACTCCTATACCTATCTCTACTCCATGATTCCTCCCTGTCCCTGCTTCTTCCGCAATTCCAGAATCCCCAAAAACTCCTGTCTCTGTCTCTCTCTCAATCCCAGGCTTCTCATCCGTTCCCTGGCCTTCCAAATCCGGGTAACTCTTCATCGAGTCAAACTCCACCCTGATTTCAAGCCCTTCGGGAACGTCCGTTCCCGCACCTTGATTCCCTGCGCCCTCCGAAACGGCCTCGCTTTCTGAATGCCCGGCTTCACCTGAATCAGAATCCATTCCTTCCGATTCCCGTCCTTTTTCCTCTGCTTCATACTTCTCTTTCTGCTCAATAATCAGATTCAATACGTCTGCCACATCCAGAAACACAGAGATATCAATCTCCCGCCTGCTGCCGTCCTCAAACGTCAGCACACAACAACTGTTATTCTCAGGCTTTACGGAAACACTTTTCAGAAACATCAGGCCAATCGGCCCATCGTCCTTACATTTGTCACTGTACAGATAGCGGTCTGTCAATAAAAAACCCGTCTTCCCTGACTTGAACGCAGACGTATCCAGAACCGCCGCAACTTCCCTCGGCTGCACGCCCCTTGCATACCGCTCGATTGCACGTTCAATCTGCTTCTCCTTCAAATCCTTTGCAAGCTGAAACCCAAATGAATTCTTCCCCTTATAATTCTCTACGGCATACTCAACCCATTTTCTCATACTTTATCTCCTACTCCCTGATACCTCAAAGGGTCTTACTCTGCTTTCGTATGTTCCTATTTTACCACACTATGGAAAATTTGTCATATATTTATACATCAGAATCCCTATATCAGCCCCGAACTTCGCAGCACATACAGCCATCCCGTAAGCGTAAATGCGCTCAGCAGAGTAGTCAGCATGACCACGCTTGAAGAAAGCACCCCTTCATGTCCCATATTTTTTGCCATCACATAGCAGCTCACCGTCGTTGCCGAGCCCAGCATGACCAGAATCGCCACCAGTTCCTCCCTCCGAAATCCCATCCCCACAGCGGCAGGAAGAAAGATTGCGCAGAATCCTACCAGCTTAATCAATGCGGCAGTACACGCCGGCTTCATTTTCGCAAATGCTTTTCGTATGTCAAATGCCGCCCCCATGGCAATCAATCCCATAGGAGTCGTCATCCCTGCCACGCTCGATACCATTTTATCCAAAATCTGCGGTATGGGAATCCGAAACGCCGACCACAAAAGTCCCGCCGCAATCCCAAGGATAATGGGATTCGTCACGATTCCTTTTAAGGTTTTCCAGAGTACTTCCCGGTGCAGCCCCTTCTGCCCGGGCCTGCACAACGCAAGTACAAGCACAGCCATAATATTATACAGCGGAACGCTTCCGATAATCATCAGCGGCGCCATCCCAGATGTTCCGTAGATATTCTGGATAAATGCAATCCCAAGGATTGCCGCGCTGCTCCGGTAGGATGCCTGAATAAACTCCCCCTGTATGGCCCTGTCTTTCCAGAGAAATGATATCCCCGCCGAGATGCCGATACTGAGCACAGTCACAACAAAACAGAACATCACAAACTTAGGATTCCACACTTCGGCGAAATCCACCGCCGCCAAATCCCCGAACAGCAAAAGCGGCAAAGGGACGCGGAACACAAATTGATTCATCTTCGACGCAAACCCATCGTCAATCCATCCTATTTTATGAAGAAATGTACCCAAAACCATCATTAAGAAGACCGGAACCGTTGCATTCAGACTAAAAATCAGATTTTCCATATGCCGTATGCCTCCTTCGCATTTTCACTCAGATTCATTTATCATAAATCATTCTTAACAATAAAAGCAAGGGTGCATCCGTCATCCTTGCTTTAAATCGAAAATATATCTTTCGTCATTGATATATCTTCTTATAAATATTCAAGTCCTCTTCCTTGAACACGTTGAATACCACCCGCTCAAGGGCAGAAGACGACAGATAGCGGTCTACGGTATCGACTGCAATCCTTGCCGCCAGCTTGCCCGGGAAATGGAACTCCCCAGTCGAGATACAGCAGAATGCTATGGAATGAAGCCCTTTCTTCTCGGCCAGTTTCAGGCAATTAAGATAGCAGGATTTCAGTTCCTCCTTCTGCTTTTCCGTCACTTTCATCCCTACAATCGGCCCTACCGTATGGAGGACATATTTTGCCGGAAGGTTATACCCCTTCGTAATCTTCGCCTTCCCTGTCGGCTCTTCATGCCCCTGCTTCTCCATAATAGCGGCGCACTCATTGCGCAGTTGGATTCCTGCTGCCGAGTGGATCGCATTGTCAATACATCCGTGGCATGGCACAAAGCACCCGAGAAGCTGGCTGTTTGCCGCATTGACGATGGCATCTGCCCCAAGCCTTGTAATGTCCCCTCGCCACAGAGAGATTCTGTCTGCATTACGGATTTCCCTGCACGGGTAAATATCCCGGATTACCGGAATCTCCGGTATATCCACAATCCCTTTTTCTTCTGCTTCGTCTTTAAGCAGCTCATCCTGCATCTCTAGAAAATCCTCTGCGGCCTCCCCCGGAAAACGCACGTTCATAAGACTTCGCAGAAGCCGCCTTTTCCCTTCATAGCCCACAGGCTCCGGGACTGTCTCATAGCCTTCCCTTTCATGCTTCAGATAATGAATCAAACTCTCGACCCGCTCTTCCCTCGTCATCATTTGTCCCTCCCTCTTCTTTCAGCAAATAATACATCCTCATATCAAGCACTTTCCCATCTGCTGTTATGGCAAATGAATATTTCTTTACTGCCCGTATATAACCTTACAGCTCTTTTTATAACACGCAATTCCGTATTTATGAATCGTCTCCATTCCCTCCTGCCTCAGGGATACACTATACCCGCAATCTTCAATCTGCTTTATTGCTTTTCGGCACGCCGCATCAAATGCACCATTTTCCGCATACTTTACCTCAATAATACACCCAATTTTTTCAGCCGGAACTATAATCTTTATATCCGTATACCCAATACCAGACTCTATATTAGACTTGGCAACCCAACTGCTTTCTACATTTAAAAGACCTAAAAGCAGACCATGGTAAAAATTCTCTTTCCTTTCACTCTTTACCGCCGTGTCACGGATACTGATTGAATCCGCAAGGAACTCGTTAAAAAGCGTTTGGACGCTCTCTGCATAGCCGCCTTTTATTGCAGCGCAAAACTGTCTCCACTGTTCTGTTTTCTTGGTTATTTCCCCCTCGAACCAAGAACGTATTTTGTCTTCATAAATTCCACGGATTTCTCTATTGGGAATTACCAGCCTATGGATTCTGCCATTAGGCTTCTCTTTATCCGTCAAATATCCGGCGGCATAAAGAACACTCCACAGATATGTCTGCCTCTTTTTGATATCACTGCTGTCCAAATCAGTATATGTCAGTTCCGGAATGATTTCTTTTTCTATACATTCTCCAGAAATCAACATCTCGATTTCCGCTTTTGTAGATTCCGCAGCATTTTTAAGGATATCCTGAATGATCGCATTACTGCTGCTGTTAGCCCAGTGCGGCTCCATCGCCGCATCCTTTGAGACTCTCAGCATATCGCACTGGCTAATCACATCCCATGGGCAATAAACGTCCACATTACCAAAATGGTATCCATCATACCATTCCTTCATAGCAGGAAAGCATTTTTCTGCGCCGTAATATCTCAGCATCTCTTTCACTTCCATATCCGTAAAGCCAAAATATTCCGCATAATCCGTATTTGAAACCGATCGAACTTTAAAATTATTCAGCCCTGTATAAATACTCTCCTTTGCAATCTGCAGACAGCCTGTGATTACGGCAAAATATAGATTCACGTTTGTCTTTAGAGCCTGACTGAACAATGACCGGATCAATTGAATCATCTGTGGGTAATACCCTGCCTGATGGGCTTTGTCTAACGGCACGTCGTACTCGTCAATCAAAACAAGAACTGTAGACTCATAATGTTTGCCGAGTACTTCTGTCATCAGCCTTATACTGCCATAAAGGACAGAGTTCTTTTCAAATTCCTCATCCAAAAGTTTCCTGAATTTTGCCTTCTGGGAGCTTGTCAGCCTATTACTTTCCAGAAGAAACCCAAATCTTTCCGCCTCCTCACTGATACGTGCGCCAAGCAGGTCATACGCTGCCTGGAAATTCTCGCCCTCCACATCCTTTAGGCTGATTGAAATCACCGGATACTTACCCATATGCCGCTCCCAAAGCTCTTTCTCCCTTGATATTTCAAGCCCTTCAAACAAAGATGCGTCTGCGCCTATTTCAAAGAATGACTTGAGCATATCCATATTCAGGCTCTTACCAAAACGCCGCGGACGTGTAAAGAGATTGACAATACCTCTTGCTTCCAGCAGGTCACGGATAAATCCTGTCTTATCTACATAGTAAAAATCCTGTTCTTTAAAGGT
>OFGD01001714.1_pt1 | contig 10395 bp, 10 predicted proteins | sample 1521671 | NCBI WGS metagenome assembly OFGD01 (sample SAMEA3504114, study PRJEB24116) | mouse gut metagenome | biome: mouse gut; feature: mouse-associated habitat; material: faeces | place: Denmark | collected 2011 | reverse complement strand
CGGGGGCGGGGAGGTCACTTCTGTTCGTTGACGTACAGCCTCACACGGTCTTGAACCAGGGCGATTGTCTCGTCCATGGTCTTATCCCCGGCGAAGTAGGGGCCGATGGCATCCCAGACGGCGTTGGAGATATTTTCGTCCGGCCAGTAGAGCTGGGTAGTGTTGTTGACCAAGTCCTCGAACCGACAGCACGTTTCCTCAGTCGGCTTGGGGATCATCATAAAAGGACCTCCAGGATAAATATAGGTATAAAATTGTACGCCTTTGCTTGTAGCGGACTTAATGTACAAATTATAAGCGATCCGATTGAGCGGGATCATGGACATCTTGTAGTCTGCCGCCTGTATCATCCAGGAGATACTCTTTGACTCCGCCCGGAGCAGACGGCGCATGAACCCCCAGGCAGCTTCTTTGTCCCGGCAGACGGAGGACATCGCCAGGATCGGCCCATGGAGTATAAATGAACTGCCTGAGCTTCCATCTGCGGTAGGGTAGCCGATACAGGCCGTTTCTTCCCCAAAGCGCAGATCAAAGCGCACAAGATCCTTTGGGCTGCTGATGTTCGCAGGTTCCAGCATCTGAAGTCCCTCCAGAAGGAGTTCTCCTTTTTCCCTCTCAAGCTCGTAGGACTTGAGCCAAGTGTCAAATGTGTCCGGAAGGAGGGCCAAAAAAACCAGCATATCCCGGAAGTCCCGATCGTCGAAGGAACACTCCCCGGTTTCCCAATCGATAAATTGGTCCAACAAAGGGGCCAGAAGATGAAAAAATACCTCCTGCCTTATCGTGTCATACTGTAAAATGGCAGAACCCTCGGGCATAGACGAAAATGTTTCCATCATGTCTTCCAGCGTCCAGCCGCACCTGTCTCCGACCACGCTTGCAGAGCCCACCAGGGTATTGATTGAGAAGGACTTGGGGAGCATGTAAAGGCCGCCGTTTATTTCAGCGGCCTTCAATGGTCCTTCGATGATCCTTTCTCTCCCGAACTCCGGATCATTATCAATATAGGGCCACAGGTCCTCCAGATACCCCCTCAAGGCTAGCTGTCGGTAAGGCATATAGAACACATCAGAGGTATCCGCGTCAAAAGTCGTTTCATGCCAGAGGGCTTCCGTAAACTTTGGGTGATAGGATCTGGCAGCTGGCATGTGCCCGTATACTTCATAATAGCCAAAGCGCTGCATCTCCATAATGTCGGGGACCTGCCCCAGCATGAGCTCGGTAATCAGCCGTTCCGGCCCGGCATCGTCCGAGTAATCCCGTACCTCGATCTGTGTCTCCGGGTGATACTCGTTATATGTTTCTATACTGCTCTCCAGATAGGGCGAGATCGGATTCAGCGCGGCATAGACCAGCGTACCTTCCTCGCGCTCCGGCTTCTCATCGCCTGCGGAGCAGCCCGTCAGAAAAACTGCGGCCAGGACCAGCAGCCCCGCCCAGATTCTCCTTTTCTTCATGGCAACTCCCTCCCACCATAAGATGATAATATTCTACCATAACCGCCCCCGGACCGCAAGAATTTCCTGCGGCTCGGGGGCGGGGAGGTCATTTCTGTTCGTTGATGTACAGCGTCACACGGTCTTGAACCAGAGCGATTGTCTCGTCCATGGTTTTATCCCCGGCGAAGTAGGGGCCCGCAGCCTCCCAGACGATGTCGGACAGGGTGTCGTCCGGCCAGTAAAGCTGAGTGGTGTTATTGATGAGGGCTTCGAAGCGTTGGAGGTCCCTCTCGGTTGCCACGTCCAGCGGGACCTTGATCCCACTGCCATTCGCAGCCGGCGAAAAGCGGATATCCGGCGGGAAATCACCTACATCTTGTGTTATATCAAAAACCTGTTGTAGCAGAACCATATCTACTCGGTTTCCCATCTCGTAGTCCTTTCGGTTGACAGGAATAGCAAGTGATCGATATCTGCGGGTTTTCTTCATTGCGTTATAGTTATATTTCCTTGTGATCAACTGGCGTACAAAGTCCCAGGCGGCCTCCTTGTCCTCACAGGCAGAAGAAACAGCCAAGACATCCCCCTGGAGCAGAAAGGAACTGCCAAAGCTACCATCCGCCGTTGGGTAGCCGACATAAGCGGCAGTCTCCCCGAAATAGGTATCCTCATAAGGAATGTCTGACAGCCAACTGATGGTCACCGGGGTCAGCATCTGCTGTCCATGCAAAATTCTCCATATGACCTCATCCTGCCTATCCTCGTTGGAAAGGAAGCTTTTATTCTCCTCCGGGAAACTTTTCAAAAAGCCCAGCAAATTGCGGAACTCCCCGCTGTCAAAGGAACATTGGCCTGTTTCCCAGTCCACATAGCGGTTCAGCGTGGGGGCAATCAGATTGGAGAACACGTCGCTCCTCACCGCGTCATACCGTAAAATGGAGGAACCGTCCGGCATGGCCGAAAAGCTCTCCATCAGCTCCTCCAACGTCCAGCCATACCGGTTCCCAACTATGCGCTCCGGTCCTATCAGCGTTGAGATAGAAAATTCCTTGAAGAGCATATAAAGGCCGCCGTTCACCTCGGCCGCCTTTAACGGTACTTCCAAGACGGCCTCCCGACCCAGCTCCGGATCATTTTCGATATAGGGCCACAAGTCCTCCAGATATCCCTTCTGGACCAGCTGCCGGTAAGGCATCCAATAATCGGCGGTCATATCGACCTGGTTATGATTTCTGGGGCTTCCCAAATCTGCATCCAAGGAAATACCGAAACTCGTAGCATCCCAAGTCCCATACTCATTCTCAAACCAAGCATGTCTGTGCAGCTCCATAATATCCGGGACCCGGCCTGCCATCAGCTCCAGCCGGAAGCGTTCGATGCCGCCCTCGTCTGAATAATCCCGGATCTCAATCCGCGCGTCCTCATGGTTGGCATTGAAGGTATCCACCCTTGCTTGCAATTCGCGTGTCACCGGATTCAGCGCGGCATAAATTAAGGCACCGTTCTCACTCTCTAGAAGAAGTTCATTCTTCCCGCCAGCATTGCAGGCGGGAAGAATGAACGCACATATTAAAACTAATGCGAATGGTAAGCGACACTTACTGGTGCAAAAGTGAGAGTCTTTGAAAACGGAACCTAACTCCCAAGGCACCATCAAATTTCATACCAATCAGTGCTAATGCCACACGGAGTACACCAAAATCTCATTTCCAATTTGCCGTTCGCATTCCATCGGGCATCGGAATCCATTTCCTTCATACAAGAATAGCAGAGTCTTGCGGGGAGTCTAGGCTGGATCCCCTCCTCGCTGCACACTGCGCAGTCGTGCTCATGACCCGCGTCATAAGCGGCGGCGGTCACGGCCATGAGGGAGAACGCCAGCAACATGCCCATCACCAGGGACAGCAATTTCTTGGAACGCTTCATTTTTATTTCCTCCTAATGATATAAATATTTATCCAACGGCCAGAGGCCGGTGAATACGTTTTGCGGATCTTTCGCCCCGCCTTTTGATGCTCCCAGTATACCACACTTTCCCACCTTTGTCTGTAGCATCCTGAGCACACTTTATTTGTGTTCGCAATGCCACATCCGGGCGGTTGACAACCGGCGAAAAATCAAGCATAATAAGGCATTGGCATTTTTTGGCGGCCAAAGGAAAGGAGCGTCGAACCATGGAGAAGATCACAATCGGTTCCTATATCCAGCAGATTCGGATGGACAAGGGGTGGAGCCAGGACTATCTGTGCAGCGGGATCTGCGAGAGGAGCACCCTGTCCCGGATCGAGAACGGCCAGCGCAGCCCCTCCGTCGGCATCCTGACAAGACTGCTGGAACGGCTGGGCGTGTCCACGGAGCGGGTCATCATTATGCTGGACAAGGGCGACATTGTCATGGAGAACCTGCAAAAGCAGGTCCGCAATGATACGATACGCTTCGAAAAAGCGCGGGAGGAGGACAAGCCCGCCATCCGGGCGCAGATTCTGGCGGACCTGGACCGGCTGGAGGAGCAGGCCGGAGAGGACGAGCGGTTCATTCGGCAGTTCATCCTGGGCACCCGGGCCACCGTGGGCGGGCCGGAGGGGCCTTACAGCGCCAGGGAGCGGCTGCAGCTGCTGACGGAGGCCATCCGGCTGACGGTCCCCCGCTTCTCGCTGAAACAGATCGGCAGATTCCGGTACAGCACGGAGGAAATGACCCTCATCAACCAGATCGCCCGGACCTACGCCCGGTCAGGGAACAGGAAGAAGTCGATGGACATATCCCGCAGGCTTCTGCAATACATCGAGGAAAACGGCCAGGGGCTGGACAAGTACGCCCGGCAATTCACCCTGGTCGCGCATAACTACGCCATCGACCTGGGGCTGGAAAAACGGTACGAGGAGGCCGAACGACTGGCCCGCAGGGGATGGGACATATGCGTGACATCCGGCGAATACCAGTTCCTGGCGGGATTTATCGCCATCCTGGCGGAGTGCCGGTACTACCTCGGCGACCTGGAGGAGAGCGCAAAGTACTATCGGAAGGCGTATACCCTCTATTCCATCACCGAAGATGCACGCGGCATGGAAACCATGCGGCGGGAGGCGAAGGAGCACTTGGGCCTGGAGCTGTCCGATCAGTTGTGAGGAACATCTTTATCCGGCGGCACCGTCCCGCTTTCCTCCCCGGACAGGGGCATGAGGGGCTCCTCCGGCGCCTCCGGGTCCAGGGGTTCCAGGATCACGGGAGGCATGGGATCGCCGGGCAGTTCTGCCGCACGGGCCTGTCCCGGCAGCAGGGAGAGGCAGACCAGCAGGGAAAGGAATAAGGAAGCCAGTCTTTTCAACATGAGGGGTCACCCTTTCTTTTTTTGTACTAAGGACAGTATACACCAAAAAAATCCGTTTGTCTGTAGCATATCGCGCACACTTTTTGTGTGCGCGATATGCCACATTTCCCCTGTCCCCGCCAGTCAAAGGCGGAAGGAAAGAGGACGCCTTACGCCAGCAGCGCAACGCCCGTGGCCTCCAATCCCTCCGCCAACCGCCGCGCCTGGGCGTTGGCGTGGGCGGCAAGCGCCCTTGGACCGCAAGAATTTCCTGCGGTTCGGGGGCGGGGAGGTCACTTCTGTTCGTTGACGTACAGACTCACGCGGTCTTGAAGCAGGGCGATTGTTTCGTCCATGGTCTTATCCCCGGCGAAGTAGGGGCCCAAAGCCTCCCACACGATGTCGGACAGGGCGTCGTCCGGCCAGTAAATCTGGGTGGTGTTGTTGATGAGGGTTTCGTAACGCTGGATATCTTCCTCGGAATATACATCTAACGGGAAAATTAGGATTTCAGCGGAAAAAGGATCCCACGGAGCCAATGCCGTTGGGTTTTTTGATAAATCAATCTTTTTCCCATATTCCATAAGGCACCGATTTTCCATTTCATAATCCGACCGGTTTACAAACGTATTGAAAAAGATTTGTTTCCGCAATGATTCCATAGTACTTCGATTATAGCGTTTGACAATCAGCTGCCGGATAAAATCCCAAGCGGCTTCTTTATTTTCGCAAGCGGAAGACATAGCCAATATATCCCCACGAATGGTGAAAAGACTGCCTGACCCTCCTTCAGCCGTGGGATACCCGACAAAGCTTGCGCGTCCACCCCAAAAAGCGTCCCTGTAAACAATATCCCTCATAGACAAGATAGTCGTACTCTCCAACATCTGCCTTCCATGGGTAATTCGCCAGAGAATTTCCTCCTCTATTTCTTCTGGCGAGCGCACGGCATCAAATTCAGCGGGAAAGCTGTTCAAGAACGCGATAACATTGCGGAATTCTTCGCTATCGAAGAAGCACTGACCGTTGTCCCAATCGACATATTGATTCAGTGTGAAAGAGATCAGCTTTGAAAATACGTCCCATCTTGTCGCGTCATACCGCAAAATGGTGGAATCATCCGGCATGGTGGAAAACGTCTCCATCAGTTCCTCGAAGGTCCAGCCATAACGATCCCCTACCAGCTCTGCAGATCCCATCAGGGTGGTGATGCAAAATTCCTTAAAAAGCATATAAAGGCCGCCATTTATTTCGGCAGCCTTCAGCGGCGCTTCCAGAACGGCCTCCCGCCCCAACTTCGGATCGCTCTCGATATAGGGCCACAAGTCCTCCAGATATCCCTTCTGGACCAACTGCCGGTAGGGCATCCAATATTTATATTCGCTTTCGCTGGAATTGGAACTTATCGGGACATATCCGTCAGAAATACGGGCTTCGCCGGACTCTCCCAACTGCCGGAGCTCCATGATATCTGGGACCCGGCCAGCCATCAGTTCCAGCCGGAGACGTTCAATGCCGCCTTCGTCCGAATAATCCCGAATCTCAATCTGCACATCCTCGTGGCTGCTGTTGAAAGCCTCCACTCTTACCTGCAGGCTGTTTGTTATGGGATTCAGCGCGGCATAGATCAGTACGCCCTCCTCCGGTTCCACATATTGATATGATTCCGTTTCTCCTGCATTGCGGCAGGAAGCCAGAAATAAACATAGCACAAACAACAACAGGGGAAACTTGCGTTTCCCCTTGTTGCTGCTTGAAAAATTGTGCCGGGTATGTGTCATTTCACGTTCATCCACTTTGTTTCTGTCTTACATATAGGACAAACAAACTTATATTTATCCCCTTCACGCACATAGGTCATCTCTACCTGACACGAATAGCAAGTCTTCGCCGGTATTCTGGGCTGGATTCCCTCCTCGCTGCACACCGCGCAGTCGTGCTCATGACCTGCGTCATAAGCGGCGGCGGTCACGGCCATGAGCGAGAACGCCATTATCATCGCCAGCACCAACGCCAGCAGCTTCCGGGATTTCTTCATAACTAGTACCTCCAAAAAAATTATTTATTCATCGGCCTTTCAGCCGTTGAACACGGTTTTTTTTGCTTTTTTCGACCTGTTGATGTTATTATAGCACATGTCGCGGGGTTTGTCTGTATCGTTTCACGAACATTTTAATTCCCGCGAAATAGCACATCTTCTGTCTTGACTTTTTCCAAAAAGTACCTCATAATAAGGAAAAATAACGAAATCGCTATCTATTCCAATCTGAAACGGAGGACACGATTTATGGAAAAAATGCTGATCGGCGCTTATATCAGGCAGAAGCGGGAGGACAGAGGATGGTCCCAGGAGGTCCTGTGCGATGGCATCTGCAGCAGGAGCAACCTCTCCCGTATAGAGAACGACACCCAGGCCCCCTCCTTCACCCTCCTGAACAAGCTGTTTGAAAAGCTGGGCCAGCCCTCCCGGCAGTTTTTGATGCTGATGGACAGGGATAGCATCGTGGGGGAGAACTTGAAGAAGAGGATCAGAAATGACAGCGTTCTCTACCAGGAGACGGAGGGGGAGGAGCGCGCCCTGATCCGGGAGAGAATTCTGAAGGACTTGAAGAAGCTGGGGACCGAGTGCGGAAAGGACAATTGCTTCATCCAGCAGTTCATATTGAACACGCAGGTCACCGTAGGCCGTTCCACGGGGCCCTACAGCTGCGAGGAGCGGCTGGACATGCTTCTGAAGGCCATCCGGCTGACGGTCCCACGGTTTGACCCGAAGAAAATTTCCGAGTTCCGGTACACTGAAATCGAGGTCATCCTGCTCAACAAGCTCGCGCGGACCTATTCCATGTCGGGGGACAGAAAAAAAGCAATTGGCGTATTACGCCAATTGCTTCAGTACATTGAAAAAAATAGCCAGAGCCTGGACAGCTACCCCAGGCAGTTTTGCCTGGTCGCCTATAATTACGCTATTGACCTTGCGCTGGAAAAGGACTATGAGAGGTCTATCCGCTACGCGGAGAAATGCCGCGAGGTTGGAAACGCCAACGGCTACCATAAGTGTCTGCCCGGCTGCATGGCGATCCTGGGGGAGTGCTATTTCTTCCTGGGCGATCGCGAAAGGAGCACGGACTGTTATATGCAGGCATTCTATCTGTTTAAGGCATATGGGAATAAGAGCGATCTTGCCACTGTACGGCAGGAAATGAGGGAACGCCTGGGGCTGGAAATGCCGGACTGATCAGGGCTCCGGGACATCGTCGATACCTGAAACAATGTCTCCCCCCACCGACGCCAGGGGCATGACCGGCGGTTCCTCCGGCGTCTCCGGGTCCGCTGGTTCCACGGCCACGGGGGGACCGGCGGGTTCCGGTGCGCCGGCGGCACGGGCCTGGCCGGGCAGCAGGGACAAGGACAGCAGCAGGGACAGGAATAAGGAAGCCAGTTTTTTCAGCATGAGGGGTCACCCTTTCTTTTTTTTGTACAAATCCAGTATACACCAAAAAAACCGTTTTGTCTGTGCCGTTTCACGGAAATTTTAATTCCCGCGAAACGACACATTTTGCATTGTGACATTTCCAAAAAAGTACCGCACAACGATGAAAAACAGGAAAATTTGCAGTTTATCCCATCCAAAAAGGAAGAACCACCTCGTGTAAAAAACGCTTACCGGCGCTCATATCAGGCAGCGGCGCGAGGGCGTCAGAACCCCCTCCGCCGGACGCCTACCGGTCCAGCGCAAAGCGGTACGCCGCGCCCTCTTCCCCGTAATGCTCGTTGGGGACCCACAGTACGGACCGGTCCGTCAGGTTATAGACCGCGCTGTGTACGGTGCAGCCGTTGCCATCGTCGTTGTTCCAGCTTCTCCGGCCCACAATGGCGAGAATATCCATGGCCGCCTGCTCATCGGCCACCACGCCGTTCGCCCGAACCAGCTCCTCGCCGATGCGCTGATAGCGGTCATAGCCCTTCTTCTGCTCGTCCGACGCGTAGTAGCCGGGCTGGAGGATGAAGTTGGTGACCCACTGGAAGTCGCTGGCGGCTTCAGCCTCGCCGATGTGGCTGTCGGCATCGTTGTAGGTCACCACCAGCTCCCGCCTGCTGCCGTCGGTATCCGTCTCGTCGGTTTCGCCGACCCACTCCAGTACCGCGCTCCTGCCGCTGGCGTCAGCCACCATATAGTGGTAGGAGGTCTTCGCCGAGTCGTGGAGGTCGTAGGAGGACGCGATCTCCACCGCCTCCTCCACGTTATCCGCGTAATCCAAGATTAGCCGCAGAAGCGTGGTGGAGGTCAAATCGGGCTTATCGGTATTCTGGTCCGTCGGCACGGAATCGCCGCCCTGGTAGGTCATGTAAATCCCGCAGGCCACCCCCGCGTCGTTGATGCCGTCCAGGGGGATGTAGGGCACGGCCAGGCAGGTAATCCGGTTGGCCAGGCCCTCCACATTCTCGTCCACGTCCAGGCCCAGGAACTGGAGGTCCACCGTGGAGACGGACGCGTGGCGGCCCTTGTTGGCCTGGGTGCGGACGATGCAGGTGTTGGTTTTGGAGAAGTCGTAATTCCGGGCGAACAGCCGGTCCCCGTCCTCCGCGGCGGCGGTAAAGGAGGAGCAGGCGATTTCCGACTCGCTGATGCTCATGGGAATCAGGCCCTTGGTGATATTGCCGGTGATGAAGGAGATCAGCTCCGCGTCGCTGGAGGCGCCGCCCTGGGCCACGAACTCATCCAGATAGAAGCCGCCCTTTACGTCCATATAGTAGACCGCGCCGTCCAGATGGGCGTCGTCCCGCTCCCGCAGGAGCGTCATGCTGGTCAGGGAAAATATCTCGTTATGCCACACGGCAAATACCGCGGCCACCAGAACCAGCAGCAGCGCCAATACCGCCGCCGCAATGCCAAGAACAATCTTTTTCCAACGCTTTTGGTTTTTTACCGTACGATCCATAAAAAATCCTCACATTTAATTTATTCACCGCAGAAACATGTGCAGCAGTCCGCCGTACAGCTTCTTCCGGTAGGGCTGGTAGCGCATGGGCAGATCCATCCAGGTCTTTTTGTCCACGATGCTCTTGGCGTGGGAGAACGCCTCGAAGCCCGCCCTGCCGTGGTAGGCCCCCATGCCGCTCTCCCCTACCCCGCCGAAGCCCAGCTCGCTGGAGGCCAGGTGGATCACCACATCGTTCACACACCCGCCGCCGAACCGGAACCGGGACATGGCCTCCCGGACCCGGGCCCGGTCCTGGGAGAACAGGTACAGGGCCAGGGGCTTGGCCCTGTCCGCCAGGGCGGCGTACAGATCCTCAAAGCGGTCGTAGGTGAGCACGGGCAGGATCGGGCCGAAGATCTCCTCCTGCATCACCGGGCCCCCTGGGTCCACATTGTCCAAGATGGTGGGCTGAATTTTAAGAGTGTCTGGGTCGCCCTGGCCGCCAAATATCACGTTGGCTGGCTGGATGAGTCCCATTACCCGCTGGAAGTGTTTTTGGTTCACCATACGCACATAGCCCCGGTTTTCCAGGGGCTGCTGGCCGTACATGGCGGTGATCCACCGCATTACATAGGCCAGAAAGCGGTCTTTGACCCTACGATGGACCAGCAGGTAGTCTGGAGCCACACAGGTTTGGCCGCAGTTGAGCAGCTTGCCGAAGACC
>OFGD01001709.1_pt1 | contig 10411 bp, 5 predicted proteins | sample 1521671 | NCBI WGS metagenome assembly OFGD01 (sample SAMEA3504114, study PRJEB24116) | mouse gut metagenome | biome: mouse gut; feature: mouse-associated habitat; material: faeces | place: Denmark | collected 2011 | reverse complement strand
CCAGATAGCATTCACCGGAGAATTTGCCCATCTGATAGCCGGCCATTATGAGAACAAATATAGCGGAGGCTACTCTTATCTGGACGATTTCGAATCGACACAAAGCGGCTTCGACCTGCTGAACCCGTATCCGTGGAAACTCGCCAGCGTGCCTTGGGATAATAGCGCTAATGCCCTTTTCCCAGAAGCAAGCAAAACAAACGATATAGAATATGGTAAAAACCGTGCACTGCTGGCATGGTATTATGTGGACGGGTTATTCAACCGTAAAAATTCCAGTCAGGCTCCGACGCATATCCGTAATGATAAAGAACAATTATCCAACCATTACGTCCGCGCCATTTATGTAGACGAATTGTTCCCGGACAGAGACCAGGGTTACAATGAAACAAGTACGATCCAGGCGCTCAACCTGGCTTATTACCCGAATGAACGTGGTCCGTACAACCTGGATGCCGACTTTGTCAATCCTGACGGAACATTACAAAAGCCGGAAAATCGCTGGGGCGGTATCATGCGTAAGATCGACCAAAGCGACTTCGAAACAGCCAATATCGAATACATCGAATTCTGGATGCTCGACCCTTATCTCTATGAAGAACAAGAAGGTATTACGGCTAAAGGCGGTGACCTGTATTTCAACCTGGGCGAAATATCGGAAGACGTCCTGAAAGACGGAAAGAAATTCTATGAAAACGGATTACCTATCGATGGTGACAGAAGCAGGGTAGATTCCACTGTCTGGGGACTTGTTCCGAAGCAGCAGAGCACAGTCTATGCCTTCGACAATACGTCAGGCGCACGTGCAAGACAGGACGTCGGACTCAACGGTTTGTCGGCAGAGGAAGAACGGGATTATCCGGCATACAAGGAGTTTATTGAAAAACTTATGACAAAGTTATCGCCGGAGTTAATAGATGCAATGTTACAAGATGAATACTCTCCTCTGCGGAATCCGGGTACTGACAAATACCGTTATTTCCGTGGTACGGAATTAGACAGAGACACTGTCAGTATCTTAAACCGTTACAAACGTTACAATGGTACTGAAGGCAACTCCGCCGAAAGCGGAACTTCAGGAGAACGTTACGACACATCCGCCTCCAAAAATCCGGATGTGGAAGACCTGAATCAGGATAACACCATGAACAAGAACGAAAAGTATTTCGAATATAAAGTATCTATTCGTCCGGAAGACCTGAAAGTAGGGAAGAACTTCATTGTGGATATGAAAACGACCTATCCCAAATTACCAAATGGGGATAACGAAAATAACAACAGAAACAATCCGGCCAAATGGTACCTGTTCAAAATCCCTGTTAAGCAATACAACCGTACTGTCGGAGCTATCAGCGACTTCAAGAGCATTCGCTTTATGCGTATGTATATGACGCAATTCTCTAAACCGACCGTACTGCGTTTCGGAACATTCGAACTGGTACGCGGTGAATGGCGTTCATACGAGCAGGATCTGTCCGACCCGAAAGTTCCGCCATTATTCAATGGTACACTCGAAGTATCTTCTGTAAATATAGAAGAAAACAGCCGACGGACTCCTATTCCTTACATGACACCTCCGGGAGTAAGCCGTGTTGCTGACCCTAGCCAGCCTCAACTGACTCGTCAGAACGAACAGGCATTATCCATGAAGGTCAGTGACCTGGCTGCCAAGGACGCACGTGCCGTTTACAAGAATACTTATTACGATCTGCGTCAATACAAACGGTTACAACTGTTTACCCACGCAGAAGCATTGCCTGAAGATGCGGATAATTACACATCCCTTGCCAACGGAGATTTGTCTGTATTCATTCGCTTAGGTTCCGACTATAAAAATAATTACTACGAATATGAAGTTCCGCTGAAAGTTACCCCAGTAAAAGGATCTTATGAGGCCGTAGAAATCTGGCCGGCGGAAAACATGCTTGACTTCCGTCTTGAAGTATTGACCAACCTTAAACTAAGCCGCAACAAGAAGAAACGGGCAGGAGACAAAGGTATTACATTCAATACCGTCTATTCAGAAATGGACGAGAATGGCAACACGATCAGCATCGTAGGTAACCCGAGCCTCTCGGAAGTAAAAACGATCATGATCGGTGTCCGTAACCGACAAAATGTAGTTAAAAGCGGTGAAGTCTGGATAAACGAACTCCGTCTGAGCGAGTTTAACGAAGAAGGCGGTTGGGCGGCCAACGCCAACCTGAACGTGGCTGTCTCCGACTTGGGTACGGTCAATGTGGGCGGACGTATCGAAACAGCTGGTTTCGGTGCCCTCGACCAGTCACTGGCAGAACGCCGCATCGACGACTTCACACAATACAACGTGGCTACTACCATCGAATGGGGTAAATTCTTCCCGGAAAAAGCGAAGGTCAGCATCCCGATGTATTATGCCTACTCCAAGGATCAGACAAAAGCAAAATATAACCCGCTCGATCAGGATATTAAACTGAGTGACGCCCTGGACGCTGTCGACACGAAAGCCGAAAAAGACTCTATCAAGAGTATGGCTGTCGACCAGACCGTCATCAAGAGTATCTCATTCAATAACGTAAGAGCGGATATCCGTAGCAAGACCCCGATGCCTTACGACCCGGCAAACTTCTCGATCGGCTATTCATTCAGCCAGACGAAAACGCAGAATCCGGAAACGGAATATGAAACGACCAAGGATTACCGCGGTAACTTCGCCTACAACTACACACCGTATGCGAAACCGTTCCGCCCGTTCCAGAAGCTGAAGAAGAACAACGGTTACACCCGTTACATCAAGCAGTTCAGCCTGAACTACCTGCCGTCGAACATCAGTTTCCAGACTGCCATGATGCGTAACTATAACGAAATGCAGCTGCGCGACCTCGAAAACACCGGCTACAAACCGGAAGTGACCTTCAGCTCCGAGTTCTACTGGGACCGTGCTTTCAGCCTGCGCTGGGACTTCACAAACAGCCTGAACATGACCTTTACCTCCGGAACAAATGCCCGGATCGAAGAGCCGTATGTACAGGTGAACAAAGAACTCGCCCCTGACAAGTATCAGATCTGGAAAGATTCCGTGAAACAAAGTATCGCCGACCTGGGTACGCCTTTGAAATACGACCAGACATTCAACGTGACCTGGAATATGCCGTTACAGTATATCCCGGTATTGGATTGGGTAAACAGTTCCGTCACTTACAACGCGCAATACAACTGGGACCGTGGAGCCATCACCGACACCGAATATGAGCTCGGTAACACGATTACCAACCAGCGCCAGATCGACTGGCAGGGTAGCCTGAACTTGCAATCGCTTTACAACAAGAACAAGTTCCTGAAGAAAGTGAACCAGAAGTTCTCGGCCACCCGTACCACGACCAAAAAGAAAGAACAGAAAGAGATCAAACTGGAAAGAGATATCCAACTGAATATGGACAGCGGAACAGTCGTACAACACGGTATGTTCACCAAGAAGGTGCGCATTACCGCCCGCGGAGCCGACGGCAAAGTCTATGCCATCAAATACAAGCCGATCAACTTTGCACAGGTAATGATCCTGAACCAGGATACGGCTCATTTGAAACTGACTATCAAGCCGGGTCCGAAAGCGACGGAAGACTTCCTCTACAAAACGGCAGAATATGGCAGCCGCTTCCTGATGATGATACGCCGTATCAATATCCAGTATGCGACGACCGACGGTATGTCGGTTCCGGGATTCTCCCCAATGATCGGTGATATCTTCGGACAGGGCCGCTCGCCTTTCGGCCTGACACCGGGACTTGGCTTTGCTTTCGGAGTCGTGAACCGGGACTTTCTCTACGATGCCAAAGACCGTGGCTGGCTGGTTGAAAACACCAGCAACGTCAATCCGGCCGTCATGAGCAGTGCCAAAAACCTGAATATCCGGGCGAACCTGGAGCCTATCACCGGACTGAAGATCGACCTGAATGCCAACCGCGTCGATACCCGCAACACCGATATACAATATATGTATCCCGGTATGCCGGAACTGGCCGGAGGAAACTTTACGATGACGACTGTCGCATTGGGTAGTTTCTTCAAAGGCGTCGGCAATGCAAGTAATAACTATGCATCGGAAACATTCAATAAGTTTATCAAATACCGTGAGACTATTGCGAACCGCCTCGAAAGCCGCTATACAGGAACAACCTATCCGAATTCCGGTTTCCTAGGACAATCTCAATACGGAGGTAAAGAATATAATAAAGAACATGGCGGCGGAGTCAGCCATAACTCGGCCGATGTACTGATCCCGGCCTTCCTGGCCGCTTATACAGGGAAAGATCCTAATAAGATTTCATCCTCCCCGTTCCCGGCTATCCGCAGCATGCTGCCGAACTGGCGTATCACCTACGACGGACTGATCCGCATTCCGGCCATAAAGAAACATTTCAAGTCGGTCATGCTGACCCATCAGTATCGCTGTACTTACAATGTCGGTGCCTACGAAACTTATTCGACCTGGGTGGATGCCGGACTGGGTGACAACCTCGGATTTACACAGAATGCTTCCGAAGCTCCTATCCCGTCTTCACCTTACTCCATCTCTTCCGTCAGCCTGACGGAGAGTTTCAGCCCGTTGCTGGGAGTGGATGCGACCATGTTGAACAATATCACGATTCGTGCCGATTACACGACAACGCGTAATCTGAACCTGAATATCTCGTCTTACCAGATTGTGGAAGCACTATCTAATAAGTACACCATAGGACTGGGATATAAGTTCGCCGAGTTCAACAAGATATTGAAGATGAAGAAAACGCGTGATTTCAGCAATGACCTGACCGTGCGTCTGGACTTCTCATACAACAAGATGCAGTCATTGATCCGTAAGATCGAGGATAGCTTCACACAGGCAACCAGCGGTAATATTGCCAAAACGATCCAGTTCTCCGCCGATTACGGATTGAGCCGTGCACTGACACTGCGTGCTTTCTATGACTTGCAGATCAATGAGCCGCTGATCTCGAATGCATCTTATCCGACATCCAACTCCAACTACGGTGTTGCATTACGGTTCTCACTGGCACAGTAAACGCAATACAACACCGGTGCCTCCCGGCGCATAAGGTGTGAAGGAGGAAGGTGTTACAGTATGGAGTATTTCTTCAACTCCTGACGGAGCATTAACGCCCTGTTTTCCGTTATCTCATTCAGGAGTTTCCAGAAACGGTCGCTGTGGTTCATCTCTACCGTATGGCAAAGTTCGTGAAGCAGGACGTAATCGATCAGATGCCAGGGAAGCAGCATGAGCGAAAGGGAGAGATTGATACTTTTATGCGTACTGCAACTTCCCCAGCGGGTTTTGCTGTTCATGATCCGTACGCTCGTGAAAGTCAATTTATACCGGTCTGCCAACGTCTTCAGACGGTCCGGCAACAGACGTTTCGCCTCATGCCGCAATGCCTTCTCCAGAAAACCTTTCAATATGAGCTGAACCTCGTCCGATTCAAACCGGGTTTCCAGCGGACAGGCGATATGCAGGATACTGTTGTCCAATTTCATATAAAAATTGGCACGTTCCGTCCGGAAAATATGTAGCAGGAAAGTAGTTGTTTCCAATCTGGCAGTTTCATTCAGCAACGGACGTGCCGGATGCTTTTTCAGAGCGTTCAGAAGTTTTTGCCGGTTCTCTTCAATAAAGGACAACATTCTCCCCTCATCACCCCCGACCGGCATAGTGGCAGTGATCATTCCCTTTGATATTTTCAGCGTATAACGGGTAGCTCGCGGGGCAGTACGGAGAAGGATGGTTCCCAGATCGTTGTCGTATATCTTCTTTTCCATATCTACCTGCAAAAGTAATACTTTAAAGGCAAATAATATTACATCAGAAATGCTTATCTTTGCGCCCGGTATTAGATATTTAATAAGTATAAACAATATAAACAAGGCAATCATGAGCAAGAAAGCACTTTTACTAATCTGCGATGGCTGGGGAATCGGCGACCGTGGTAAAGATGATGTAATCTACAACACTCCCACTCCTTACTGGGACGAACTGTTGAAAACATACCCAAACTCTCAGTTGCAGGCTTCCGGCGAAAATGTTGGTTTACCTGACGGACAGATGGGTAACTCGGAAGTTGGCCACCTTAATATCGGTGCCGGCCGCATCGTTTACCAGGATCTGGTGAAGATCAATATCGCATGCCGCCAGAACACAATCCTCGATAATCCGGAAATCAAACGTGCTTACAGCTACGCCAAAGAAAACGGCAAACAGATCCATTTCATGGGACTGGTTTCCGACGGTGGTGTACACAGCTCATTGGAACACCTGTTCAAGCTGGCGGATATCGCCAAAGAATACGGAATCGACAAAGCATATGTTCATTGCTTTATGGACGGTCGCGACACGGACCCGAGAAGTGGTAAAGGCTTTATCGAACAGCTGGAAAACCACCTGCAAACAACAGGCGGAAAGATCGCCTCCATCATCGGCCGTTACTATGCAATGGACCGTGACAAACGTTGGGAACGCGTAAAAGAGGCTTACGACCTGATCGTGAACGGCACGGGTAAACCTTGCGAAGACATGGTTCAGGCAATGGAAGAGTCATACGCAGAAGGTGTAACAGACGAATTTATCAAACCGATCGTACACGTAGAAAACGGTAAGCCGGTAGCGACTATCGAAGAAGGCGACGTTGTGATCTTCTTCAACTACCGTAACGACCGTGCTAAAGAACTGACAGTCGTCCTGACTCAACAGGATATGCCGGAAGCCGGAATGAAGACTATTCCGAACTTGCAGTATTTCTGTATGACTCCGTACGATGCTAGTTTCGAAGGCGTTCATATCCTGTTCGACAAGGACAATGTAGAAAATACACTGGGTGAATACCTCGCTTCAGTCGGCAAAACACAGTTGCACATCGCTGAAACAGAAAAATATGCACACGTTACTTTCTTCTTCAACGGCGGACGCGAAACTCCGTTCGAAGGTGAAGACCGTATCCTGGTTCCGTCTCCGAAAGTGGCCACTTACGACCTGAAACCGGAAATGAGTGCTTTCGAAGTAAAGGACAAACTGGTTGAAGCCATCTACACAAAGAAATATGACTATATCGTTTGTAACTATGCAAATGGCGACATGGTAGGTCACACCGGTATTTACTCAGCCATCGAAAAGGCTGTTGTTACTATCGACGCTTGCCTGAACGACACAGTCGAAGCAGCTAAGGCTAATGGCTACGAAGTAATCATCATTGCCGACCACGGTAATGCCGACCATGCTTTGAACGAAGACGGCACACCCAACACTGCTCACTCTTTGAATCCTGTTCCATTCGTTTATGTAACAGAAAACAAAGACGCTAAAGTTGAAGACGGTATCCTGGCAGACGTTGCTCCTTCAATCCTTCATATCATGGGGCTGAAGCAACCGAAAGAAATGACAGGAAAATCATTGATCAAATAATTATTGTACCAATAGTAACTTTTCCCCTCTTGAGAGGGGGCAGGGGGTGTGTAAACTTCAATAACAAACCCTCATGTCCTCCCTGAAGAGGGGTATTTATTACCTCTTCCCTGATAACAAAATGATCCAAATAGACGACACCCTGGTCAGCCTGGACCTGATCGAGGCAAATTTCATCTGCGACCTTGCCCAGTGCAAAGGCATTTGCTGTGTGGAAGGTGATTCCGGTGCCCCGCTTGAGAAAAGCGAGATTGCCAAACTGGAGAAAGCGCTTCCGGTCGTATGGAACGACCTGTCACCCGAAGCCCAGGCAATTATCAACAAACAAGGCGTAGCCTATATCGACTGCGAAGGTGATATCGTCACCTCCATCGTTGACAACAAAGATTGTGTATTTACCTGTTATGACAGCGACGGTACTTGTAAATGTGCTATCGAGAAAGCCTACCGTGAAGGGAAACTGTCCTTTTACAAGCCGGTATCCTGCCATCTCTATCCTGTCCGTGTAACCCAATACAAAGACTTCCGGGCTGTCAACTACGACCGTTGGAAAATATGTAAAGCGGCAGAAATATTAGGACAAAAAGAGAAACTACCCTTATATAAGTTCCTGAAAGAACCGCTTATCCGCAAGTTCGGCGAGAAATGGTATGAAAGTCTGGTCGAAGTAGCTGAGGAGTGGAGAAAACAAAAGGAACAGGAAAAATTGGGTTAGTGCCAATAATAGATGTGCCTGTTTATGGAACACGGATAACGTGTCTTCTGTCAGACTATAGTATAAAGACTGTTTTTGACGTCCTCATAAACATTTTCAAGGACCTCATAAACATTCACGAGGGCGTCAAAAACATTTATGAGGCCCTCGTGAACAGAAATCATCCCTAGGTTATTCCGCTTTTCTTATCAGATCAGCCGTCTGGCCTTCCTCTTTCAGATAAGTTTCTATATGACGTTTTTTCTTGTCTTCCAGAATCTCATTGATCGCAATCAGGATACCGGTCTCTTCCACATCCCCAAATTCATGGTTGATGGCCGTCCCGAACACGCGCATCTTCGGTGAAAGGCTCATATAGGCATTCACCAGCGGCGGCACATTGATACCGAATTTACGTACTTCCTGATTCAATACCTTATAATTGTCCTTGAAGTTATCATAACGGAACAACTCCTTCATCTTCTCTATGTCCGTATCGGTTTCCAACGGATAGACCGGAGTCACCAGCTTATCCGCATCCGGAAAGTGCATCCCCAGAAAATAAAGAATCATATTACGTGCTTCCGTATTATACGTATTATACATCGTCACCTTCCCGAAATAATATTGCAAACTCGGATCGACTACCGACAAAGCTCCCAATCCATCCCACAAATTATCCAACACAAACAATCCTTTTGCGCCAGCACGTGTAGACTGATATTCCAAAGTAACGAAAGAACGGCCCAACTCGACCGTATAAGGGAGGAACTCTTTATTAAACTTTTCCGAGAAATTGAACAGATGCGAAGTAGCCAACATCGGCTTCCCGTTCTCATCGAACTTGACATCCGAACCGCACAGGAAACGGTAACCGCCCAGGATCTGCTCATCTTCCGGACTCCAGACAATCAACTGCCGATAAGCGTCCTCCATCGTATCGAACTCGTCGATATCTACCGGGAACCCCGTTCCCCCATAGTAACGAAATGCGATTTCCCGCAGACGCCCGATCTCCTGCATCACGTGGGGAGCGTCGTGGGCTGTAACAATATATATTTCATTGTTTGACTTATTCGTGCTGCGGAGTTTCTTTTCTTTCGTCAACTCCGACTTCAGAAGAGCACGATCAGTCGGCTTAATAATGTCTTGCATATATTATAGAGTCTATGTTTTCCTGAGATTATAAGCAAGTTCCTTCACCCACTCGGCCCATTCGACCGGCTTCTTGCTGCTATCGAAAGTCTGCCACGGGACAGGCTTGCCAAAATGGATACGGAACGTTTTATGCTTAGACCGGAACATTTCATCCGGCAAATAAATCATTTCATAGTTCATCTTTATACCCAACCTCTTGCGCAGATTTGCCAACCGATAGAAGAAATTAGAGTTTCTTCCTTCGAAATATACTGGAACGACATCCCGCTGATGTTCGACTGCCTTCTGGATAAACGATTTCTTCCAGTCGGTATCCTGTATCTGTCCGTTTATCTTACGCGAACAAAGTCCTGCGGGGAACGTCACGATCTGATTTTCGGAAGCATAGGCCTCGTCGATCAGCCGGGCATTGTTTTTACCCTGTGCACCATGTTTGTTGATAGGGACAAAGATGGACCTTAGATTTGACAAGTAGAGAAGCAGGTCATTGACCAGGTAACGGATCTTTCCGTCATAATGCTGTCCGATCACTGCCGAGAGGCAGATACCGTCAAGCCCTCCCAACGGATGGTTGGAAGCAAAAATATAGCGGCCTTCCGCCGGGATGTTCTCTTCGTTCACCAGTTCCAGGGTCAGGTCAAAATAACCGATCAGTTCCTGCATAAAATCAACCCCATCCTTATCATGATAACGGGTTAGAATATCATTCAGTTCGTCCTGATGAATGGTACGGATCAGATAATTGACAATAAAACCGGGTATTTTACCGGCCACGGAGGGCGCTTTCTGCTGTAATACCTGTTTTACATCAATTTGTGTAATACCTTCTTGTGCCATCTTGCATAACTCTTGTCAGCAGCAAAGATATAGCTAATAATTAAATTTGAATGCATTCGGCAAAAGTTTTTAAGAAGTTTCAAGTACTTAAGCCATATGTTCTTTACTGCCGGATAAAATAAAACAGCACCTGTATCCGTTATACATTATACTATCTGACGCGTATGCACGAACATGGAGATGCGAATTCTTCCATCGGAATTCATATTTTTTGCATAAGTTGAAACAAAATAATCAATAATTATGTTTTTATAGACAGAAATGAAGATGCATATATATACACAGACAGATGT
>OFGD01001702.1_pt1 | contig 10430 bp, 11 predicted proteins | sample 1521671 | NCBI WGS metagenome assembly OFGD01 (sample SAMEA3504114, study PRJEB24116) | mouse gut metagenome | biome: mouse gut; feature: mouse-associated habitat; material: faeces | place: Denmark | collected 2011 | reverse complement strand
GTTGGTTCTTGAACTCCACCGTCGCCATATTGGCGTTCTCAATGGATTTCCAGTCGATCAGCTTAACATAGCCTGCCGACAGCGCCTGGGCAAAGTTATACATAGCCCTGGAAGCTTCGTTCGCATTTGCTCCTGAAACAGCCGCTTCATTTGAAATACCCTGAATAGCCATTACAGCATCTTCAAGCTTAACTCCTGCATTCGTGAACTTACCGATATTGGACGTCATATCTGCAAATGAATAAATAGTTCTGTCGGCATAGGTGTTCAATTCATTCAGGTATTTATTTACATCTTCCAATGAGGCTCCGGTACTCATCATAATTGTCTGAATAGAGCCCATTTTCAGTTCATACTCGGCAAAACCATCTTTGATAGGAGCGATGGTTAAAGAACTCAGCATCTGTTTCCCCGTATTGATTACTGAATTCGTTATGTTCGCAAGAGCAGTTACTGCCATGACCTCCAACGCTGAGAACCTAGCCTGAACTGTTTGGACTGCACTGGAAAGTCCGGACATATCACATTTTTTTGATGCTGCGCTAATACCCTCCAGACCTTTTACTGCACCGTCAAGATTCAGGCTACGCTTGAGCTTGTCGAGGGTTGACAAACTGGTCTGAACGTTACTTTCAAATTGCCTGTTGTCAAACCGCATCTCGACAACTCTTTCATCAACCGTTGTACTCATAGCTTAGTAACCTCCCTCCATGCGTCATTTGCAATTTTGTCAAAAATAGGCTGGATAGCAGGATTGATGTAGTCTCGCCCCTGTACCCAGCCACCGTTTCGAGTTCCATGTCCATACTGCAAAATAATCGCAATCGGAACTCCATTTTGAATATTTGAATTGTAGAACGAAATTGACACCGACCCGTTCTTGTGTTTGATCTCATAAGACCATGAACTGGCAGTTTTACCAGAATCGACAGGTGTTGCAGACGCAAGGGCGGCTACTCCCTCTCGACCAAATTTATCAAGGTCTCCAAGTTTGACGACTTCTTTTGCTCTTTCCAGATACCTTGTCAGCTTAGAGAAGTCGCCCTTTTGTCTGAACGTTATCATATGAAAATCTCCTTACATGAGTTCGTCCACTCGCTTTTGGACAGCCGCGAAATCATATCCAGCCTGATTCAAACGGTTCTTTCTGTCCTGCCCATTACCCCATTTACCAGCGATCACTTCCCTGGCAATCGCATCAATGGAACTTTTAGTTGTCTTAACAAGAATATTTACTCTCTTCTGAACTTCACCGTAATCGTATCCGGCCTGCTCAAGAGCATTCTTTCTTGCGTCGCCATTTCCCCAGGCGCCATTAACAACTTCTTTGGCGATCTCGTCAATGGATTTTTTGGAACTATTTCCGCAAAGTTCATTCACTCGTTTCTGAACAGCCGCATAGTCATAACCCGCTGCCGTTATAGCATTCTTCCGGGCATCACCATTTCCCCAGGCACCCTGAAGCACTTCATTGGCAAGTTCATCGATACTCTTTGCAGTAGCAACAATCGGTGCGGAATTGTCTTTCGCATACTTCGGATGGGCGAATCCACGAATATAACCCCAGCCAACATTGATTGTTCTCCGACCTACCTGGTCGTTCATATTACCCTCAATGCAAACGACGGTATCGCCGTAAACCTGCTCGACATAGCCAATGTGATCTGAATATCCATCGTTAGGTTGCGTGGAATCATCCCAGTTGAATACGATGACATCGCCGACTGCCGGTTTCACAGAGCCGTCTTCGTTCCAAATACCCATCGCTTTGAAAATCTCAACATGCTTCTCACATCCGACTTCTGTTCCGATCAGGTCAACAGCTCCTGCCTTAATCGCACAGGCAGACACAAAACAGTCACACCACGAATCCGTATGCTTGATGGCATATCCACGGGCAAGCGGCTTGTGAGAATTGTAAAGATCTAAAATCTCTTTGAACTTACCGTTTGCTTCTGAGAACCCGATCCATCCACGAGCAATGTCCAGAACCTTTTCTGCTGTTACACCAGTAACAACTGCCGGCTTCGCATTTTCAACCTCTACCACATTCTCTTTGATTTCAGGAACAAAATAGTAATTCATGTCAACGTTACCACTGATTCCGGGAACACTTCCCTTGCTGGTATACTGGTGAAAATCACAAGGATAATCAGCATCTCCAGTCCAGTCTGCCAGCCATTTGATATACTGATCCAGAAGTGCGTGGTCATACCAGTTACGGTAATAGTCAATATTAAAATAGACACCGGCACGGTATCCAAGAGACTTTACCGTTTCACAGAATGCCTTCGTATGAGCGTTACATTCTGCTTTTCCGAGTGTCACGCCGACAGCCGCAGCCTTTGTAACCGTGTCATACTCGAAATCAAAAAATACAATGGTGTCTTTGCTAAGCCCAGCTTTCTGAAGATTTGCAACCACCAGTTGCGCCTCCTGCCTTGCCTGCTCAACATTCAGAGCATAAGAAAAGTGGTAAACCCCCATGACAGCAAGACCCACTTCTTTACATTTCTTAACGTTATCAAAAAACTTAGAATCGACTGCCTGCCGATAACCCTCACGAATAATCACAAAATCAATTCCACTGTTCTTAATCTGTCCAGCGTCAATATTTCCCTGCCAGACGGATATATCTATGCCTTTCTTCTTTTCAGACATTTAAGGTCACCCCCTAGTATTCAACTGTTTTCTTCTTGCCGCATTTAAGGCAGAGTTACGCTTAAAGATTTCACGCTTACTCATCTTTTTAGGCGGCGAATTCTTGATGTCGCAAACCCTTATCAGAGTCAGCAAACGGTTGAGGTGCCATTTTTGACACTCAAACGGTATGTTTAAAGCAATCATCCAGTAATAAATAATCTCCGCAGTCACCTGTTCCCTGTTTGATTTTCCTTTTTTTCTTCTCTAAAAGTTGTGGCTGTCATCGGAGCATCTATATACTGATTGATTACGTCAATATTGGAACTCGTCAAATAGTTGTAAACCTGAGGATCTACGTTCTGTGTAAGTGTCATGCACTTAACGTAGTCCAGATTTTCCTCAAAGGTTTTTTCCTGCTTTGAGAGAAAAGGTTTACACCACTTAGATTCCCATTTTGAAAGAGAGACGAGGGAATGCTCCAACTGTAACGTTTGTCCCTTTGGATAGATGAAGATTTCATTTACTTCATCCCATTGCTCCTCGCCAGCCGGTATGTTAATACGAAGCATCCCTCAATCCTCCATTATTTTCTAATTTGTAACCGGAGTCAGAATCGGTTTCGCAGGTTGCTGTGCCACCGGAGCATCAGGGTCCTTCGGTACAATACATTCACAAATTCAGCCGCTGCATTAGCATCGGTAGCCAGTTCCATGTACAGGTCAGAATACGCCTCAGTCTCCGAAAATGCCTTAGAAAGTTCCTCAGATTTGATGAAGCGTCTGCCATCCGGACTCTTTTCTCCGTAAGCCTTGAGAATAATCTGTTTGAAAGTCGCAATGATAGTCGGCGTATCCTGTGCCGCTACGATCTTCCGAATCATCTCAGTAAGTCCGCCGGTAATACTCAGTTCCATCTCCATTGCTTCTGCCTTGGAGAGATTGAAATAAAAGTCTTCTGTTCTTTCAACGCCGTTGTAATCCTTGTAAGTGATTGTTTTCTTTAACATGTTTTTTTTCTCCTTTCAAATAAAATAGGGAGCCGCCAGCCCATCACCCTGAGTACGACTCCCTAAACAGTTACATTATGCAGTTATAAAATTAGCCTGCTGCTTCCAAAGACTCCTGATACAGTTTGAGAATTTCATCCGGCATAGGGAGTCTGGCTTCAGTGCCATCGGTACCGCCTTCGCTAGTAGGATTTGTACCATACAGGATATCCTCCAACTTCTCCATGAAAGTCTTATCAAACTTCGTGGAGTCAAAGGTCAAGCAAGCCGTAGGCTTCAGCTTCTTTCCATCGATTACAGTAGTAATTGCTACCGGAGTAGTGGTCAGTTCCCAAGATAAACTAATAGGTTCCGGGCTATCATTGATAGTGGAGTAGCCTTTCTCGGAAGGAGCCGCCAATGCGTTGTAGATCAGGTGCAGCTTATAGCCATAGTCATTGTTGTCAACATCATTGCCGAGAATAGTCCGATAAGCCATACCGAACATCTTTCTGTTCTGCTGTCCCGCAAACATACCAGGAACAATCTCAACAGATCCATCGCATTCTGCAAACTCAGGCGGATAGGTATACGCCTCGACAGTAGCACCAAACTCCTCGACAGACATAAGGTTCAGATATTTGATATTGTCCGCATAAACAGGGGAAGCCTCTGCACCGGACGGACTTTCAGTTACCGCACTCAAACCGTTCCACGGAACACCTTTCGTGTAAACACCACCGGTCTGGATCGGATAAAGAGCGCCATGGTCTACGCCTGTTTCATACAAACGCTCGCCAATTTTATCCCATTCAAGTCTCATAGATTTTGTCCTCCTTAAAAGAATATTGTGTAGACATCATGATTCAGATTATCCTTCTCGTAATGTCGGTTAAACCTGCTTGTAGGTAGTGAAGCAACTTTACCGACAATAGGACTATCCGGATCTTTGTCCATTACTGTTACTGAATATCTCATTTGAGATAGATAAACCCCGTTATTTGCATAGGCATTCTCAATATCATCTCGCCCATACACAATAGCGGGGTATTTCATCTTAACTGAAGTAGGGGGCTGAAAATAAACACGGCAGTCAAAACCCTCATTCGGACACTCCAAAATCTTACATAAAATATCATGTAGTTTCAGCCGTCTGCTGCTCATTGTAGACACCTCCTACTGTGAGTATCAATCTCGGATACTGTACTTCAACGTTAGAAATTTTCCATTTCGCGCCCATAAACTTAACATATCGCATGGCATGAAAATTCTCGTTGGCAAACGGATCGGCGACTATACTGATTTCGTTTGCGATGTTGATGTCATCGTTAAGTGTTTCGGCGCTTTGAAGCCTACGTGTGTTTCTAGTCAGATCACCGAAATACATATGCTCTGTAATTTTTTCATCCCACACGCCAGGGCTCGTTTCCACCATTTCAGCATAGCCGATCGGTCCGTAAAACTTCATTTCTCATTTCCTCCGACTTTTTAGGCATAAAAAAAGAACCTCTCGGGTTCGTCAATTTATACCATTTTGAATTCTCTTATTAACCGGCCACCTCTTCGGTCACATCCATCTCCAAAGCGATTGCGCAACGATACCTCGTCAAAGCACCGGACAGTCTGGTCTCCAGCAGATACTTCTCCTGGTTGAAGTCAATATCGAACTGGTTGAACTTTGTGATCTCGCCGCCCTTGGTAGAACCGATAGTATAATCAGCCATATTTACAAAGATTCCGAGAAGCTCTTTGGACTTCTTATCGGAAGTCTCCCTGGTCAGACCATCGAACTGCTCAGCCGTGTGGATTTCCCCAACATTCAGCGCTTTCGCCAGATCTGCAACAGTATCATAAATACGACGACCGTTCATATCTCTAGCAAGCAACATGATGTTTACTAGATGAGGCGTGCAGTAGAAATCAGGCTGGCCGGTTCCTTTATACTTCTCCCTGGAATAGAGAGCTGCACGGATGATCGCTTCTGCATAGATGTAATTCTCACTGAAATTAGCACCGGTATTGGTACCCTGAAGCTCCTTCTTAGCTCCTGCGATGTCAACATCAACATGCATTGTGAAGAACTCGTCATCGCCCCAAATCGGACGGATATGGGTCTCGTCAATCTTGCCTTCGGCGCCAGGAAGTCTTCCATCACTGACCATGATTGCGATGGCAATCTCTTCATTCAGCTTCTCCCGCATATCCTGATAGATGTAATCAGCAACCTCGAAGTCCGTGATGTCAACGATATCGTCCCTGTTCAGTTTATCCTTTACGAAAATAGTCTGCGGGTCCGTGGTCCTGTTGTACAGGGTCATATTGCCGCGGTCTTCTTTCTTGTTCCCCTTCTTATAACCTCTTGCACGAAGCTCATCGGAACGGGCATCCATCTGACGGGTGCGGATACGGCTGAACGGGGTCTTATAAGCCTTACTCATTACCGAAGTAACCCAACCCTGATCGCGGGTAATTCTCTCGGGAGCGCCTGGACGGACATCTCTGAATTCGGGGAACAGTGCCTCGATGTCGGCGATTCCATGAACCAGGACATCATCAACATCCATACCGCTGTGCTCCAAGGTCTCCCTGTTCTGTTCCAGATAAATATTGAGGGCTGTACGCAAAGAGCCGACACTGTTACTCTTGGCAAGGTTGATGATATCTACCTGGTCGGCATGGCTAAGGAAAGTGTTCTCCTGAACAGCTCCCTGGTCAAATACATTATGTTTCATAGTCTTGTTACCTCCTTTATTCTTGTCATCTTTTTCATCATCGTCATTGTCATCCTGCTCCGGATTTTCTTCCAAAGCAGCAGCAATCATTGCATAAACGACATTCTGCTGTTTCTCGGTCAACGTTTTCATAACATCGCCGATTGTCTCGTCCTCGGAACCCTTAGGATCAGGGTCTTTCTTTTCCTCTTCCTTTTTTGCTTCCTGGGGTTCGCCTTTCTTTTCTTTCTCCGGATCATCGGCAGAATGGTAGAGCATGATGTTCTCATTGTAGTTAATGATCATCTCATCCTCTGCCTCCATCCCATGGCTCATCACGGTATCAATGAACGCACCGGGATTTGCGCCAGCAAGAACAAGACTAAGTTCACGGATAACACCATGAACAACATCGTGTCCTGTCTGCTTTAACTGATTCGCCCAAATGGACAGGGAGACAACATCGCCATGCTGTACCAGTTCCTTGGCAGTCTTGCCAGATTCTGTTTCGTTGAAAGTACAGTAGGCGTATACGCCATCTTCTCTGTTTTCGAGCAATGCGTGTCCGAGAACATTATCCTGTGAATTATGCTGGTGATTCCAAACAAGACTGACGGTTTTTCCGTTCTGTCCTTTGAAAGCATCTTTCCGAATAATTCGTCCATCGGCACAGCGCAAGTCGTTTCTAGTGGCCCATCCACTAAAATCGCACTTTACCATTTTGAATTACCTCCTTCATTTCTTGTAGTTATGAGTTTCTCTAATTGATTCAACAACTGCTAACCTGTTCTGGGTTCTTCTTCAGTTTCTTCTCGACTTGGAAGATTCTGCCCATTTGATTTAGTTTCGTTTGGTTGACTAATATTACTATTCACCAATTCATCTGCTTTTGGATCGGAAGACGGGCGCATACCAATGACTTGCCTGATTTCATTGGATGTCATAATTTCATTTCTTGTAAATTTGTCTGCAATTTCAGCAATACTGTCTACCGGAACAAGCTTGAATGGATCTCTGAAATACATAATGTCTTGTTTCTGAGATCGAGCTGTTTTTGTAAGAAACTTCCGCTTCATTTCATCCACAATAGCTGACACGATAGGCTCTATAGTCCTGCTATAGTAATTCAGCATCGTTTTTTCATCAGCGGTACCATCAAGAATACTCTGAGTAATACCGAGCTGACTGAATAGCAGAGAAGTTAAATACTCAATCTGCTTCATGAGATTATTCTCAAGAGAACGATTCAACTGAGTAATATGTTCCGTTCCATCTGTGTACGCAATTCCATACTTAGAACCGGCTAACTGCTGCTCAATGTCTTTTCTCCTATTTTCAGCCTGTTGTCTCCGTGCCTCTGTTTTAATTACATATGGAAGCTGAATAATCAAATCAAGCTTACCGGAAGCCGTTTGTTCATCTGTCACATCCAATAAACTTAATTTTCTTACTAAGCGTTTCATAGTTGAGTTTGGCTCATTGATTACAGCATAAAGTGGATTCTCAATTATGCAGACAAATCGTTTTGGAAGAAGAATATCCTCTTTTTCTCCTTTCCGTTCATTGTAAATGCGGAGTCGCACATGCCCCGGATACCATTCCAGTATCTTAGCAACTCTCAGTGAACAAATATCAAAAGAGCCTGGTAACCCATCTTCTGGGTCATCATCTGTGTCTACTGGAACAAGGGCAACGCATCCTTCATCCAACAATGACATAACAGCATCCTGTATAAATGCCCTGCCTGTCTGATCAAGATTTGCCTCTAACGACAGACAGTTATTAAGACAGGAATCAATAGTTTCGAGAAATCGCCCATTCTTATCCAGCCGAACATGTTTTATATCAATCGCAGCTACATCCAATGCAATACGATTGAAAACGGACGTAACGATTGACCGTTCATTTCCCATAGAAAATCTTGGACGATCAGGTCTGTATCCATACCCGCTACCTATATTCATATAAGCCCTTGTTGGGTCTTTATTGCTTGTAAAAGCGTTCCAAGCATGTCTCAGCCTGGAACCGAAAGAAAATTCCATTTATGCTCACCCCCTATGCTTTATCCAAAACGGTTTTCTTATAAGCCACTCTTCCAGATGACCATACTCCGTTTTTCAACTGCGCCATATTGTAACCTTCATCGGCGAGTGCCATCATAACTCCCATTTCCCCACGCTTTGCTACGAATTGGATAACTTTTCCAGACGGAGAACGCAAACTTGATACCGATTGGCTCATAAGTTCAGCTTTCCTCCGGTTATATGCGGTTATAGTCGCAGCACTCAGTTTACCGGACTTTGTAACTGCGTTAGGGTTCTTCATTAGCTCATCAGCATACTTGTTAAGTTCTCTGGAAGTCTTCTTCTCAGCTTGCGCCGTAATCTTATCGCTCTTTTTTGCAATCCATTTTGAATCCTTCTTGCTAAGATTCCCAAGCTGCTCCGGTGTTCGTCGAATACCCCATTTCTGTCCGATAATTCCATGGTGTTTAAGCTCAGACAATGCACTCACCTCCTTATCGTTTTTAAACATAAAAAAAAGAACCGATGTCGGTTCTACCATTTCATCAAAGATTACTCAAAAGCATCTCTGTTAAGTTTGTATGCTATATATGCATCCATCATTGCCGCCACTGTGTCGATCTTTTGGTCGCCACGTTTCTTATACAATTTCCGGTTTCCGTTGGTATCTTCTAATGTGATGCAGTTTCCCATACAGAAAGTCATAAGTTCTTCATCAAACAGCAACATCCGTTCCTCGGATAACTTTTTCAACTCTCCTAAAGGAACAGATTCTGTTTTTGCCCCTTGTGGAACTTTTACAATACCAAATGGTCCATTCTCAGAAGACCAACGCTCAACAAATTCTTTAGCGTAGTATGGGTCATACCCAAAGCAACGGATGTCATACCCACATTTAACAGTATATTCATCAAGATCTTCATAAACCAACATTGTATCCAAAACAGTGCCTTCCATAACGATAAGACTGCCTTCTTTTATGAATTGATCATATTTGATTCTTAATGCTGCTGGAAGTTTCATAAGAGTTAGCTCAGAAATATAAGCTCTTGTTTTGACACCAAATGCTCCACCAGAAATAGGAAATAGAAACGTAAATGCACAAAAGTCATCACCTCGTGATAAATCGCCACCCATAGAACAGGGCATTTGCCAGTACTCACGTTTACGGTGCGGAAGAGTTTCTTCATATGTAAAGTAGTATGTGTATCCCTCCATCGGAAGACCGAAACGTTTTGCAAGGATATCGTTTCTCGCCGCAGGAGCATTTTCAGCTCTTTCCACATCTCTTTGGTATGTGTCATAGGTGACAGTAACACCAAGATTAGGATTTGCTTTCTGCCACATATCAGGATTGCCGACTTCATCAACAGAATCCAGTTTATACCACCATATAGAAGTATGGATGTCGCGGTATTCTCCTTTCAGAATCTTCATCAATTCCATTTTGATCGTATCACCGCTCCCGTTACGAACGGTACCTTCAGAACTCACCGCAACAATAAGCCAATCATCAACCTTGGATGCACCTTGTTCAATAGCACCAACAACATCTTCTCTTACATCTCCAGAAAGCCATTCATCAATCGTAGCAAACTTTGGTCTCATACCCTGAAGCTTGTCGATTGACATTGGACGGATTTCGAGAAGCGACCCTGTAAGAAAATTCTCAATTCCTTTTTTAGTGGAGGCAAGTTTCACACGATTTGCTTTTGAACCGGTGGTATTCTGCAAAGAACCTTCTGTGAGAAAAGCGAACAACGGACCTCTCGAACGAGTGATAGCTGTTCGTATTGGGGACATCACTTCCTCTGCCTGCTTCATGGTAGGAGCAGTAGTCATCTGATAGGTTGTTGATGTATCAATGTTAAGAAAGTAACTCTGAAGACAGGACTCATATAATGATTTAGAAGCACCTCTTCCAACAATAAGATACTGTTTGTTGATAAGCCGTTTTTTTATCCATTTATTGATATAGTGTCCGCCATGTCCGTCAGGGTTTGGTTCGTAGATACTTCTTTCTTCGTAATAGTACCATCCGAAAATCTGTTCTGCCCATAGTTTAAA
>OFGD01001681.1_pt1 | contig 10518 bp, 5 predicted proteins | sample 1521671 | NCBI WGS metagenome assembly OFGD01 (sample SAMEA3504114, study PRJEB24116) | mouse gut metagenome | biome: mouse gut; feature: mouse-associated habitat; material: faeces | place: Denmark | collected 2011 | reverse complement strand
GAAATAATAGCTACAAATATCGCCGATACAATCAGTATTCTGGGAAGCTCCTGTATTTTTTTTGGCTTTTTTCCCAGTAAAAGGGCAGACGCCCAGAACAGAAATATCAGGCTGATGCTAACGCCAATCAAGTTGCTGCAGAAAATGGATAAAAAGTTCAGTGCCTATTCGCCTCCCGCCTTAAAATTATAAATCGGCTTTATCACGGATATTACCTCTGCCGTATCACGGATATTTGCCACAATATCCTCCATGCTCTTATAAGCCATCGGGCACTCGTCCAGCGTATCCTGATTGACCGACGTCGTATAAATCCCGCGCATCTGCTTTTTAAATTCCGAAACCGTAAAAGACCCCTTCGCCGCCGACCGGCTCATCAGCCTGCCCGCCCCGTGCGGAGCCGACCGGTTCCAGTCCTGTGTTCCTTTGCCGATGCAGATCAAAGAACCGTCCCGCATATTAATCGGAATCAGAAGCTTTTCCCCTTCCTTTGCCGAAACGGCGCCCTTCCTCAAAATCATCTCATCCATATCAATGTAATTGTGGACTGTCGTAAACTGCTCCGTCACGTGGAACTTCATTCCCTTTACGATTTCATCCATCATGGCCCGCCTGTTTAAATCCGCGTATGCCTGGACGATTTTCATATCGTGGATATACTGCTCAAACAGAGCCCCGGAGACGTAGGCCAAGGGCCGGGGGATGCTGGTCTGCTTCTGGTTCTTCAGCCGCTTCAGCTCCTTCTGGATGTCCTTCTGCCGGCCCGCCGCCCTCATTTCGGCAATCAGCCGGTCCAGCGAGGCCTGGTCGGTCTGGTTGAGGACCTTGTAGCCCTCCTCCTGGTAGTATTTGGCCACCTCCAGCCCCAGGCGGCGGCTGCCTGAGTGGATCACCACATACAGCTGCCCCTCCTCGTCCCGGTCCACCTCGATGAAATGGTTGCCGCCCCCCAGGGTGCCCAGGCTTTTTTCCGCCCGCAGGGGGTCGATGGCGGCGTAGCAGCAGAGGGCGGTAAGGTCCAGCTCCTCCATGTACCGGTGGGGCTTTTCCCGGATGGCAAAGCCGGAGGGGATTTTCTGGTAGATGAGCTTATCCAGCTGCTGGGGCTGGAGGTGCTTTTCCCGCAGGCGCACCGTCTCCATGCCGCAGCCGATGTCCACCCCCACCAGGTTGGGCACCACCCGCTGGGTGATGGTCATAGTGGTGCCCACGGTGCAGCCCGCCCCGGCGTGGATATCCGGCATCATCCGGATGCGGCTGCCCTGGGTAAACTCCTGGCTGCAAAGAAGAATCACCTGGGCGATGGAGGCCTGGTCCACCACGTCGGTAAAAATTTTGGCGCTGTTGTATTTTCCGCTGACTTCCAGCATAACACACGCCCCCTTTCTTCCTTTATTATAAGCAGGCGGGGCGGGAAAGTCCAGTGAGCCGCCCCTTCTGTTCATATTTCGTTCATGATTTTTTCCTCCCTTTGAACTATACTTAAAAAAGACAGCTCATTAAAACAATAGGAGGGCCTTTTTGTGAACCGAATCCTGAAACAGCGGGCAAGGCAGCTTTACAAGGGCGGCTTCGGCGGGGTCTTTGCCGCTTACCTGATGTGCTCGGCCTATATGGGGCTTACAACCTGGCTGCCCATGTCCTTGCAGCGGCGGCTGCCCCAGTACGGCTTTGACTTCGATGGGGCCTATCTTATCGCCCTTTTGGCCCGGTTTCTTGTGTCCGCGCTGCTGATGCCCATTCTCCTGGGGGCCAACCGGTACAGCTATCTGCTCCACAAGGACCGGTCCCCCCGGTACCTGGAGGTCTTCTACTACTTCAGCCGCCCCAGCCGGTACGCAAAAGGGGTGGGGGCGGGGCTGATGATAAACGCTTTCGGCTACCTCTCCTACTTCCTTGTGGGCCTGCTGGATTACACCATCGGCTACGGCGACATCATCATACCCCTCGTTGCCCTGGGGGCCGCCGTCTTCCATATCTATTGGATGTTCCATTGCAGCCTGGTCCGGTACATCCTGGTGGAGGATGAAGAGGTGGAGCTGGGTCACGCCCGCCAGGAATCCTTCCGGCTGATGGAGGGGAACTGCGGACGCTTCTTCCTGCTGGAGCTTTCCTTCATCGGCTGGTATCTCCTTCTGTTTGTGGGAATGATGGTGCTGACCATGGTATTGGTGATGCCTGTACTGATGGATTTGTCCCTGGAAGGGGCCCCCTCTTTCTATATGGAGGAAGCCCTGGCTCCCATTTTCGTGGGGGTGGAGGCGGTGTTCTATTTCGCCTATGCCTTCCTGACCCCCTATGTCGGCCTTTCCAACGCCGCCTTTGGGGACATGGCCCTCCAGGGCCGCCTGGAGGAGCTGGAGTGGCAGGGGAGAGCGCCGCTTTACGGCGGCTGGCAGCAGTTCCCCGGCCCGCCCCAGGAGCAGTATTTCCCCTATCCGCCCCAGTACCCGCCCCAAGGCCCTCCCTGGCAGCCGGGGATGACGCCTCCACAGGCTCCCCAGCAGCCCTACGCCGCCCCCTGGCAGGGACAGCCCTCCCCAGCCTGGGACCAGCCGGCGTATACCGCCGCCCAGCAGGAGGAGGCTCTCCAGTACAGCCGCTACTGCCAGGGCCAGCCCATGGAGCCAAAGAGCTTCACCACCTGCGGGGAGACGGAGAACCTTTTCGCCTTCCGCCCCTGGATGCAGGTGGAGCGCGGCGGCCTTTACAGCTTTTTGAAGCTGGAAAGCTGGATGCCCGGCATGGTTTCTGCCGTCTGGAGCCAGGCCCTCCAGGGGATATCCAGCGCCGCCCAAAACCCGGAGGCCATGTCCCAGCGCAGCCTGGAGGAGAGCCTTTCCGGCACCCGCTTCCGGGTCACCGTCATTATCAGCGGCTACCCCACCCGGCCAGGGGCTTATAAAATCTATATCAACATTGATTTGAACCCCCAGGACTGCTAAGAACCTGTTCAGCATCTAACCGCACGCCGACTGGCAGGTCTTTTTCCGCCATGCTTTGCCAAATTTTATTGCAATACATACAGTATTGCTGCAAAAATTTGTCTGCGCCTGGCAAAAAGATCCCTTGCCATCCGCCGCGCGTCCAGATACTAAACAGCTTCTAATAGGAAAAAGACCGCCCGGCTAAGGGCGGCCTTTTTTGCAGGTTCGGGACGGGTGCTTCGGCTCAATCGTCCACTTGGTATTCCAGGATAGCGCCGGTGGCGCCGTCAATGGTGTATTCGTACTCCAGGTGGCCGTAGTCAAACTCCACATCGTATTCCAAGCGGCCGTCGTCGTAGTCCCGCTCCACCTTCAGCTTGTAGACCTGGGATTCGCTGAGCCCGGCGTGCTTCAGGGCGGCGGCCTTGGCGGCGGCCTCCCCAATGACGCTGGCGGTGGGGGAGGCGGGGGCGGACTGGCTGCGGTAGGGCTTCTTCTCAAATTTCAGGATGGCGCTGCTGAAGAGGCTGATTTCGTATTCATACCGGGCGTCCTTGGTGGCAAACTCCACCTCGTAGTGCTCCGGGTGGCCGTCGTCGTACTCCATCCAGCTGTTGCAGTAGGTCACGTCCCCTTCGGCGAACCCGGCGTGGGCCAGGGCGGCGGCCTTGGCGGCCTCCTGGCCGATGTAGGCGGTGCCGCTGGCGGCGCTTTGGGTGGTTTGGACGTAGTTGGTATCCCAGTCCATCATGGCGCCGGTGGCGGCGTTGATGTCGCATTCAAAGCGGCTGCCGCCCCAGGTGAAGGCCACCTCGTAAATCTGCCGCCCCTTATCCCAGGCGAGGTGGACGCCGCCGTCCTGCACCGCCTGTCCCTGAAGGGCGGGGTACTGGGCGGACATATACTTTAGGGCCGCTTCCTTGGCCTGGGCCTCGGTAAGCACCACGCCGGTGGAGGTGTTTTCCTGAATCTTGGCCTGGCCGGTGAGGACCTTGCCGGTGTAGGCGTCCACCTTATACTCCAGCTTTCCGTGGCTGGTGTAGTACAGGTCCACCTCGTAGTAGGCGGGGGTTTCGTCCAGCTCCGGGTCGATGTCCGCCCCTTCGGCGGCAAGACCGGCGTAATCCTCGGCGGCCTTCCGGGCGGCCTCCGCCCCGATGGGCATACCGGGGGCGCCGGATTCGATGAGGTCCTTCAGCTCCTCCACCGAAAGGAGGGCCAGCTGCTCAAAGGAGAGGCTGCCGTTTAAGGCGATGGCCTGGTTCACCAGGGCGGCCCGGCCGGTGGAGATGCTGCTTTTTTGCGCCTGCTGGGCAAGGCCGGTGCTGGCGGTGAGGGTCTGTCCCATCACGTTGGCGGTGGCGGCCTGGGCCTGGAGGGCGGCCCCCACCGTGCCGGTAACCTGGTGCTGGAGGCGGGTGGCCCTGGCCTGGTCGTTATCCTCCACCGAAATCAGGATGGCGGAGGAGATGCCGTCCAGGTAGCCGTGGCGCAGCAGGGAACCGACGATGGCGTTTACCGCCACATCCAGCTGCACCCCCTTCAGGCTGCTGCCACTGTTCATCTCAAAGAGGACCTGGGCGGCGTCGGAGTTAAGGGGGGTGCAGGCCAGCACCTTCTCGCCCCGGTTCACCTTCAGCTCGATGCTGGGGTTCACATCCAGGGACACGGTGGAGGCGATGGCCTGGGTCTGCTGGTAGAACAGTCCGCCGCCACCGGCCAGCAGCACCGCCAGGCAGGCGGCGGCCAGGGCCTTTATCTTCCATTTTGGGCTTGTAGTCATAGGGATCACATTTCCTTTCCGCGTTTTGCAACGGGAGAGGACCCCCTCCCAGTCGTCGGGGGCGGTGCGGTCAACGGCCTGGGCAAGGCGCTGTTCCAGCTCCCGGTTGGTCATCGGGCGTCATCTCCTTCCATCTGCTTTTTCAGCTTTTTCAGAGCACGGTGGTATTTGGACAGGACGGTGGGCAGGGGGAGCTCCAGCAGGGCGGCAATCTCCCGGTGCCGGAGCCCGGCGGTGGAATGGAGCAGGATGATTTGCCGCTCCTGCTCCCCCAGGGCGGCAAGGGCCTCCTGGAGGAGATGACGGTCCTCCGGGGAAACGCCCTCCTCCCCGGCGGGGATGGCCTCCCACTCCTGGTGCTCCAGGCTTTCCTGGCGTCCGGCCTGCCGCAGGCGGAGCCTCGCCAGATTCCGGGCGATGGTGAGAAGCCAGGCCATAGGGGAGCCCTGGGGCCTGTATTTTTCAGCGTTCTCCCAAACCTGCACGTAGGTATCCTGGGCGGTGTCCTGGGCGTCATGGGGGTTTTTCAGGTAGGAGAGGGCCAGGGCGTACACCGCTCCGCGGGTGCGGCTGTACAGCTGGGCCAGCGCCTCCTGCTCTCCGGCGGCAATCCGGGCCAGGAGCTGCTCCAGCTCCCTGGGATTGCTGCCGTTTTTTGGGTCCATGGATTGGACCAGGGACAAACTCACCATGACCTTTCGTCTCCTGTCACTATAGAAATACATGAGCGCGGGGTTTTATTGCACGGAAAGGAAAAAAATTTTTTCCATCACAATTATAATTCTGGCGGGGCCAAAAAACAAGTACCCAATTGTGGGAGAAAAAGATTAACAGGGCAGGGGAGAGGTCCCCCCAAAGGGGCACAGAAAAAACCGCCCGAAAGCGGTTGTCTTCTTCATGGGGGAGGGGGCAAGGTCTCCTGGGGGGGGGAAAACCCTTGACGGGGGGTGAAAAACCGTGTATAATGTCTTTAAGGCACAAAGGACAAGTGCAAGCAGGGACGAGATGCCACGAACATCCCGTCCCCTGTATACGGAGCAAGCCCTCCATACACAACGGCTCACGCCGCACGTTGCTTCCCTATTATAACTCCTTTCCAGCCGGAAAACAAGCCTCCTGCCCAAAAGTAGTAGGGAAAGAAAGTTGTGTGATGTACGAGTGACAGTGCAGTGTATGGATCTTTTGGAACCGTACGCCGCGCTGTTTTTTGTTGCCTTGCTAGGGAGCCGGGGCGGAGGTTTATCCTATAAGTATAACCTCCTTCATTCTATACATCATGTGATACTTGCCTCCGCCCCTCCCCATGCGGGCAAAATAAAACCACCCCACTGGGGCCGCGTCTGGCCCGGCTTCTTTTGCCGCCCACCTTCTGGTACACCCCCCCTCACCAGAAGTCCCTCTTATTTGTCTGCACAAAGACACCCCTTAGGGGTGTCTTTGTGCTATGTCCGCCGCAAAAGCCCTACAATAGAATATGGTGGTAGCGCCGCAGGAACCCCCTTCTTGAAGGGGGTGGCCCGAAGGGCCGGGGGATTCTAATCGCCGAAGGCGGTTCTTTTGGGGCTTCGTCCCCAAAAGAACTGGCCCGGAGGGAGCGGACGACGCTATTAGCCGGGAGCACTCCCTATGACATATGGGAGCTGCCTTTCCAGGGTCTACCGCCTGCCGCCCGGCCGGACCTCCGGATAAGCCCATTGCGGGTTATTAGGGGTGCACAACCCCTAATCCTTATTTTAAAAGCAGGGATATCTAAGGGGCGGCCAGCCCCTTAGACCGTTCTTTGGTTCCTTTCTGTCGGTACAGAAAGGAACCCCCCGCCGGGGAGGCGAATGGCGTTTGCGCCACCAAAAAATAAGTCCCAGGAACGAGCCCTGTGCCAGCAGCCCCCCGGAGGGCAGGGGTGTCCTACCTTCTTTTTCTTTTCCCGTGAAAAGAAAAAGAAGGAAGCGGAGGAAAAAGCTGGGGCTATTCAAGAAATGTACATAGTTTATTCATAAACTGCTTATTGTTTTCCCGGCAAAAAAACGCTAAAATTGCCGTATTATCGTCTGCGTAACCGATTGACAAAAGGAGGGCCTTCCCTCATGCTTTTACAGAAGTTTGTCCGCCTTCTGGACCTGGACCGCAAAAGCCACACCCTGTACCAGTCCTGTGTTTTCCAGCTGCTGGCAGGGGAGGAGCTGCACCCCAGCCAGCTGCCAATCCTTTGGACCATCGCCCAGACGGGGCGCATCAGCCAGGGACAGATTGCCCAAATCCTGGGGGTGAGCCGGGCGGCGGTGGCGGTTTCCGCCAAGCGGATGGAAAAGGCGGGGCTGGTGCGGCGGGAGAAGGAGCGGAAGGACCAGCGGTGCACCATGGTCTCCCTGACCCCCAAGGGGAACGGGGCGGCCCACCGGGCCAGGGCCTGCCAGGAATCCATTTTGGCCCGGCGGCTTGCGGGCTTTACCCAGGAGGAGATTTTAGCCCTGCTGGAATTTTACGAGCGGATGAATCATAACCTGGAGGGATACCGGCGGGAGCTGGAGCAGCGGCAGGAGGCGGCCGCCCCGGTTAGAAAAAAGGAGGCAGTATGCTAAAAATAGGATTGGACGTGGGCTCCACCACGATTAAATGCGTGGTGCTGGACGAGGAGGAGCGAATCCTCTTTTCCGACTACCAGCGCCATTACTCCCAAATCACCAAAAAGACAGGTGAGCTGCTGCGGCAGGTGCGGGAGCAGGTGCTGGAGGAGCGCCCCGCCTCCCTGGCGATTTCCGGCTCCGCCGGGATGGGGATGGCCCAAAGCTGCGGCATCCCCTTTGTCCAGGAGGTGTACGCCACCCGCGTGGCCGCCGGACGGCTGGCGCCGGGCACCGACGCCATCATCGAGCTGGGGGGGGAGGACGCGAAGCTCCTCTTCCTAAGCGGCGGCATGGAGGTGCGGATGAACGGCTCCTGCGCCGGGGGCACCGGGGCCTTCATCGACCAGATGGCCACCCTGCTGAAGGTGACCCCCGCCGAGCTGGACCGCATGGCCGGGGAGGCCCAGCGCACCTACACCATCGCCAGCCGGTGCGGCGTCTTTGCCAAAACGGATATCCAGCCCCTCTTAAACCAGGGGGCCCAAAAGGAGGACGTGGCCGCCAGCATCTTCGGGGCGGTGGTGAACCAGACCATCGCGGGGCTTGCCCAGGGGCGGCGCATCCAGGGGAAGGTCCTTTACCTGGGGGGACCCCTCACCTTCCTCCCCCGCCTGCGGGAGAGCTTTGATAAGACCCTGGGCCTCACCGGCCTCTGCCCGGAAAACTCCCTCTATTACGTAGCCCTGGGGGCCGCCTGGTGCGGGGAGGAGGAGATTTCCCTTCCGGAGGCCATCGAAAAGCTGACCGGTTACCAGGGGGCGGCGGAATACGCCGTCATCCCCCCGCTTTTTGCCTCCAAGGAGGAGCATCTGGCCTTCACCCAGCGCCACTGGCGCCACGCCGTCCCCTGCGGGCGGCTGGAGGAGGAGACCGGCCCGGTGTACGTGGGCATCGACGCAGGCTCCACCACCGTCAAAACGGTGGTCACCGACCAAAAGGGGGGGCTGCTCTATTCCAAATACCAGCAGAACTCCGGCAACCCCATCCCCCTTATCCGGGAATTTTTGCGGGAGCTTTATGAGCTGCGCCCGGATATCCGCATCGCCGCCGGGGCGGTGACCGGCTACGGGGAGGAAATCATCCGCAGCGCCTTCGGGGTGGACTACGGCATTGTGGAGACGGTGGCCCACTTCACCGCCGCCAAAAAGTTTATGCCGGAAGTGGATTTTGTCATCGACATCGGCGGTCAGGACATCAAATGCTTCAAAATTAAAAACGGCGCCATCGATAACATCTTCCTAAACGAAGCCTGCTCCTCCGGCTGCGGCAGCTTTCTGCAAACCTTTGCCGAGGCCCTGGGCTATTCCATCCAGGACTTTGCCAACCTGGGGCTCTTCGCCAAAAGCCCGGTGGATTTGGGGAGCCGCTGCACCGTCTTTATGAACTCCAGCGTCAAGCAGGCCCAGAAGGACGGGGCCTGCGTGGAGAATATCTCCGCCGGGCTTTCTATCAGCGTGGTGAAAAACGCCCTCTATAAGGTCATCCGGGCCACCGACCCCAGGGAGCTGGGGCGGCACATTGTGGTCCAGGGGGGCACCTTCTACAACGACGCCGTCCTCCGGGCCTTCGAGCAGGAGCTGGGGGTGGAGGTGGTGCGCCCCAACATCGCCGGGCTGATGGGGGCCTACGGCGCCGCCCTTTACGCCATCCAGCGGGACGCCCTTTCCGGGCGGGAGCCAGGCCGCAGCGGCATCCTGGGCCCGCGGGAGATACAGGACTTCCACCACCAGGCCAAGGGGGTGAGCTGCGGCCTCTGCCCCAACAACTGCCGCCTGACGGTGAACACCTTCAGCAGCGGCAGAAGGTACATCAGCGGCAACCGGTGCGAGCGGCCCGTCACCCACAGGGAGGCGGACGATTCCCTGAACCTTTGCCAGTGGAAGCTGCAAAAGCTCCAAAGCTACCGCCCGGTGCCCGGACCCAGGGGAAAGCTGGGGCTGCCCATGGGCCTTAATATCTTTGAGCTGCTGCCCTTCTGGCACACCTTCTTCACCCAGCTGGGCTTTGAGGTGGTCACCAGCCCCCTCAGCAGCCGGGAGCTGTACCTTTCCGGGCAGCACACCATCCCTTCGGACACCGTCTGCTTCCCCGCCAAGCTGATGCACGGCCATGTGGAGGCCCTCGTTGCCCAAAAGATAAAGACCATCTTTTACCCCTGTATGTCCTACAACCTGGATGAGGAGCTGGGGGATAACCATTATAACTGCCCGGTGGTGGCCTACTACCCGGAGGTCATCCGCTCCAATATGCCGGAGGCCCGCAGCGTCACCTTCATCACCGACTACGTGGGGCTGCACCAGCGGCGGCACTTCCCCCGGAAGATGGCGGAGATACTGGCCCAGTACCGGGAGGGCATCACCCTGCGGGAAATCAAGAGGGCTGCCGACGCCGCCTACAAGGAGTACGAGGACTACCTGGCCGCCATCCGGAGCCAGGGGGAGGCGGTTATCCGCCAGGCCCGGCAGGAGAAAAAGCCTATCATCGTCCTGGCGGGACGCCCCTACCACAGCGACCCGGAAGTGAACCACGGCATCGATAAGCTCATCGCCAGCCTGGGGGCGGCGGTGGTCACCGAGGACGCGGTGAGCAGCCACATGGAGCGGTTCCCGGTGGGGGTGCTGAACCAGTGGACCTACCACAGCCGCCTTTACGCCGCCGCCCGGTACATCGCCACCCAGCCGGACATGGATTTGGTGCAGCTGGTCTCCTTCGGCTGCGGGGTGGACGCCATCACCACCGACGAGGTGCGGGATATCCTGGAGGAGCGCCACCGCATCTACACCCAAATTAAGATTGACGAAATTACCAACCTGGGAGCCGTCAAGATACGGTTACGGAGTCTTTTTGCAGCAATTGAACAGCAAAAAGCGGAAAAGGAAAGCCTGGGCGGGGCTGCAGAAGAAGCTGCGGGCGGAAAGCGGTCTGCAGCAATTGAGCAGCAAAAAGCGGAAAAGGAAAGCCTGGGCGGGGCTACAGAAGAAGCTGCGGGCGGAAAGCGGTCTGCAGCAATTGAGCAGCAAAAAGCGGAAAAGGAAAGCCTGGGCGGGGCTACAGAAGAAGCTGCGGGCGGAAAGCGGTCTGCAGCAATTGAGCAGCAAAAAGCGGAAAAGGAAAGCCTGGGCGGGGCTACAGAAGAAGCTGCGGGCGGAAAGCGGTCTGCAGCAATTGAGCAGCAAAAAGCGGA
>OFGD01001678.1_pt1 | contig 10535 bp, 9 predicted proteins | sample 1521671 | NCBI WGS metagenome assembly OFGD01 (sample SAMEA3504114, study PRJEB24116) | mouse gut metagenome | biome: mouse gut; feature: mouse-associated habitat; material: faeces | place: Denmark | collected 2011 | reverse complement strand
CTTGCATGTGTTAGGCACGCCGCCAGCGTTCATCCTGAGCCAGGATCAAACTCTCGTAATAAAGACTTGGGTTCGGTCTTTCACGAACCTTAGTCGTATTACGCTTCACAATACTTAGCGAGGTCTCCCACGAGCTTAGTATTGCGAAGCATCCTTTTCGTTTAATCTCGGTCAAGAAAAATGCTCGCTTTTTCTTTTCCCGTTATTACTGTTTATAAGGTTGGTCTTGAACTTCCAAATCCATTTAGCCTAGCCAAACTTCTTCGTCCATTCAATTCCACGTTCTGAAATTTTCTCTCAAGAAATTTTCAGGGTTGTTGTCTATTGTTTAATTATCAAGGTTCTTTCCTGTTGTCGTCTCTCGCGACAGCTATATTAGATTATCACATCTTTCGTCGCTTGTCAACAACTTTTTTCAAGTTTCTTCAAACTTTTTTTCGCTGTCATGTTTTGTATTTCGTTGCTCATCTGACAGCTCAATTAGATTACCATATCTGTCATATCTTGTCAACAACTTTTTTGCACTTTTTCGATTTTTTTCGACAAAAGAAAGATAGGAGCTCAGCCTGCCCTTAATTAGGATGTATCTATCACAGGCCGGAATCTCCATCTCCTTCCCCTCTTAATCCTTCGTAAGCCTCCCCTTGTCCACATTCGGAGCAATAAACTTCTGGTACGCATATTCCCACAAAGCCTTAGACCCCTCTGCCGTGTTCTTGTTACGTCCCATAACCTGGCTCAACCGAATCCCATGCTCCTCCCAGCTCTTGCCGTCCGTCGCTGCGTTCAGCATCAGCGGCTGGATATGGTCCATGGCATGGGCGAACTTCGCCTCTGCCGTCTCTCCTGCCTCAAACTCATCCCACAACCCGCGCATCTTCTCCCCCTGTTCTTCCGGGAGAATCCCGAAGATTCGGTCTGCCGCTGCAAGTTCCCGTACCCGTTTCGTTTTCTTTCCCTCTTCGTCATAAGCATATGTATCCCCAGCGTCAATCTCCACCAAATCATGAATCAGAAGCATGGTTACTGTTTTTAGCACATCAATCTTCTCATTAGAATACTCGCTTAGAAGAATCGTCATGATCGCCATATGCCACGCATGTTCCGCATCATTCTCTTTCCTTTGTGCATCCGTCAGATACGTCTGCCTTCCAATAAATTTTTCTTTGTCAATCTCCCGAAAAAACTCAAATTGTTTGTCTATCCTGCTGTCTTCCATCGTTCCCTCCGTACCACGATTCTCTATCTCAAAACTACAAAACAAACATTTACCTGCCCCTTAGCGCCCTGCTGTTTTCTACCGCACAGGAAATCGCCTCATTATAAGTGGGATGTGCCCGCATCGCATACATCAACTGTGAAGAAGTAAGCCCATTTGCAATCGCCGTCGCCAGCTCCCCAATCATATCCGTCGCCCGCGGACACATCAACTGCGCCCCCAGAATCACATCGCTGTCCGCCGCAAATAGAATCTTAATTACCCCTCTCTCTTCCTTAGAGATAATTGACTGCCCGTTCCCGTCCATCACATATCTGCCGCATCGTATCGGTACGCCTTTCTTTCTGGCTTCTTCCTCCGTAAGCCCCACCGATGCAATCTCTGGATCTGTATACAGACAACTCGGCACGATAGAAATCGGTACGAACAGACAGCTCGGCACCATCTCAACGATAACGGACGCCGGGACGTCATTCATCCTCTCCACCACATAGGTCGCCTGCGCCGACGCCACATGTGCAAGCTGAATCCCGCCTATTACGTCTCCCACCGCATAGATTCCCGGAATGTTCGTGGCAAAGAAATCATCCACCACAATACGCCCGTTTTCCATTCGGATCGGCACATCCGCATCGAAGAGTCCTTCCGTATTCGCCGTCCTTCCCACGGATACCAGCACGGCGTCCACTTCCGCCTCCTGGTTCTTCCCATGGCAGACATAGCGGCAGCTCAGACTATCCGTCTTCTTCGCCACCTCTTCTAAAATACTCTCTTTATGAATCACGATTCCCCTGTCAGTCAAAATCTCTTCCAACGTATCCGAGAATTCCCTGTCCATATTCGGGAGCAGACGGTCAGACACCTCCACAATGGTCACTTCCCCGCCAAGGGCATTGAATACCGTTGCCAACTCAATTCCTATCACACCGCCCCCAAGAATCAGAAGCCGGCGGTAGCGGCTCTCATTGGACGTCAACAGCTCCTCGCTGGTCATCACTCCCGGCAGGTCCATTCCCGGGATGTCCACCATCCGGGCTTTGGCGCCTGTAGCAATCAGAATATATTTTCCCGTAAAATACTCTGTCTCGCCGTCTTCCCGGGCAACCCGTACTCTCCGGTCATTCTGAATCGTGGCAATTCCCCGCACGGACACGATTCCCAGCTCCTCAAACTCCTGCTCAAGCTCTTTTTTCATTCTTGCCGCAGACAAATCCTTATATTCGTAAATCTTTTGCAGGTCGAACCCTACTTCCTTGGCATATAATCCAAACTTCCCGCACTCCGTCATATCACGGTACAGCGTTGCCGTATGAATCAACGCCTTTGTTGGGATGCAGCCACGATTGATACAGGTTCCTCCCACATCCCCCTTGTCAATAATGACAACCGACATCCCTAATTTTGCCGCTTTCTTCGCCGCCACATATCCGCCCGGCCCTGCGCCGATAATGATAAGCTCATACTGCTTCCCCATTGTCTTCCTCCTGAATACTTATCTTTCTGAAGCCTTATCTTCCTGAATACTTATCTTCCTGAAGCCTAAACCCTCTCCTAAGACGCCGCTTTCCTGTCCGTCTAGTCAATCTGCCAGTCCACTGGCTCTACTCCATGAGCCTCCAAAAAAGCATTTGCCTGACTGAACGGTCTGCTTCCGAAAAATCCCCTCTGAGCCGAAAACGGGCTGGGATGGGGAGACTTTAATATCAAATGATTCGGATTCGTCAGCATCTTTGCCTTCCGCTGTGCCGGCGAACCCCACAAGATAAATACAATGGGGCGGTCTTGACGATTACACGCCGCAATCGCCGCGTCCGTGAATTCTTCCCAGCCAATCCCCTGATGAGAGTTCGCCTGATGTGCCCGCACAGTCAGCACCGTATTCAACATCAGCACGCCTTGCTCGGCCCATTTCGTCAGGCATCCGTGATCCGGTATTCTGCATCCCAGGTCATCGTGGAGCTCCTGGTAAATGTTAACCAGAGACGGAGGAACGTTCACCCCTTTTTTCACCGAAAAGCATAATCCATGTGCCTGTCCGTGATTGTGGTAGGGGTCCTGCCCAAGAATCACGGCCTTGACTTTATGTAGCGGAGTCAGATGGAACGCATTGAAAATGTCGTCCGCAGGCGGAAAAATCAGCCTTGTCTTATACTCCTGATTTACGGTTGCAAATAGTTGTTTATAATAAGGCTTGTGAAATTCTGCTTCCAGAGCTTCCAGCCAGTCATTGTTGATTGCCGCCATATTCTCTCCCTCATTTTTGCCTATCTCTTAAATCACAAACGCACCGCTACGCCCTTCGTGCGCAGATACTCCTTCACTTCCCTGATTTCCAGCTCCTTATAATGAAACAAGGACGCCGCCAGCGCCGCGTCTGCCTTTGCGTCCGTAAGCGCCTCATAAAAATGCTGCGGCGTGCCTGCGCCTCCCGATGCGATGACCGGAACAGAGACCGCCTCGGCAATGGTTCTTGTAAGCTCCGTGTCATACCCCGCCTTTGTTCCGTCGCAGTCCATGCTGGTGAGCAGGATCTCCCCCGCCCCCAGCGCTTCCACCCTGACGGCCCATTCCACCGCATCCATCCCTGTGTCCAGGCGCCCGCCGTTCTTATAGACCGACCATCCCCCCTGGGAACGCCGCCTGGCGTCAATGGCAGCCACCACACACTGACAGCCGAATTTATCCGCCGCCTCCGAGATCAGACGGGGATTCTCTATAGCCGCCGAGTTCACGGATATCTTGTCCGCTCCTTCCCTGAGTATGGCCCTGAAATCCTCCACACTGCGGATGCCGCCCCCCACGGTAAAGGGAATAAACAGTTTTTCCGCCACCTGCCTGACCCAGTCAAGCTGCGTGGCCCGTATGTCCGAAGAAGCCGTAATATCCAGAAATACCACCTCATCCGCCCCCGCGCTGTCATAGGCGGCGGCAGTATCCGCAGGATCCCCCGCATCCCTCAGATTTACAAAATTGACACCTTTTACCACTCTCCCGTCCTTGATATCCAGACAGGGAATGACCCTCTTCGTATGCATTCCCAATCCCCCTTAAGCCTTTCCCCCACAGCAGTCCACAAAATTCCTCAGAATCCCCATGCCCACATGGGAGCTTTTCTCCGGGTGAAACTGGCATGCGAACACATTGCCCTTTTCCACCGCGGCGTGGATATGTACCCCGTACTCCGTCTCCGCCGTGACAATGCCTTCTTCCTCTGCCTGCAGATAATAGGAATGCACAAAATACACATAGGAGTCCCCGCCAAGTCCCTGGAACAGCCTGCCGGGACGGGGGAAGCTCAGATTGTTCCACCCCATATGGGGAACTTTAAGCCCTCCCCCGGAAGGAATCCGCAGGATCTTACCTTTCAGAATATGAAGCCCCTCCACGCCGGGACTCTCCTCACTGCTGTCAAACAGCAGCTGCAGTCCCAGGCAGATTCCCAGAAATGGAATCTCCCTGTCCACTGCCTCCCTTATTACTTCCGCCAGCCCGAAAGAGTGCAGTTTCTCCATGGCGTCCCCAAAGGCTCCCACCCCCGGCAGCACCACACCTTCCGCTCCCAGGATCCGCGCCGGATCCCTGGTCACGGCCGTCTCCTGCCCCAGATGGGCCAGGGCCCTCTCTACGCTTTTAATATTGCCCGCATCATAGTCAACCACTGCAATCATATCCGCACACTCCGCAATCACTGGTTATCCACAAATCCCCCCTGCCCGGTCTCCGCCTCCTCAGGCAGCTCATCCGGCAGTATGTCCGTCGTTTCCTCTTTCTCAGGCGCCGGTGTCTCCACCTTGCCCCAGGAGCCGTAGGATCCTCCCTCCGCCAGAGCGGTGACAATCCTGGTGTACTCAAAGTCACTCTCCACCGCTGCAATCTCCAGGGCCTGGGCTTCTGTAATGCCGTATTTCTCGCTCAGAATGCTCAAAATAAGTGCATACCCGTCATATACCTCGGCCACCGCCTCCCACTGAGACGCATATTTGTGCAGCTCCGGATAGTCATTCACAGACTGGATCAGGCTGTCCAGGGCTTTCACCTCAGAGCCGTCCTCCACGAACATCTCATACTCCCGCAGCCAGAGCTTCATGCGGAGGATGCTCTCTGACTTCACATACATCATCTCCTCTGTCTCGCTGCGGTCCCTGCCGTAGAGGTTCAGATAACAGCCTTCATAGTCCCCTGCTTTATAGGCATCTTTTGCGGCCTGCTTATTCCCAAATCCTATGGAAAGGTATACAAATATCAACAAAACGGCTCCGAAAGAAGCGCCCAGAAGCGCAATGGGCAGCACCTTCTTAAAGCTCAGCCGCCTTCCCGGAACCTCCGGCTCCTTCTCCTTTGGCTTCTTTTCCTTCTTGGGCTTGGGAGGCTTAGGCGCCTTGGGAGCCTTTTTCTTCAGGGGCTTTTTCGCCTTTTTCTTGGCCTTCTTCTTGTCCTTCCCCTTCGATGCAGCCTTCTTATCTTCCTCTCCCAGGGCCTTCAGAATCTCCTGGTTCTCCTCTGAGAGCAGGATATCTTCATTCTCCGGAATGGGCTCCAGATCTTCCTCCTCTTCCTCTTCCATCAGGAAAGAGATGGCCTTGGACAAAAAATTCTGCTTTTTCTCCTTGGGTTTCTTCTTCTCTCCGATATCCGGAAAAAGATCGTCCACCTGGTCCATGTCAATGGCCATCACATCCGGCTCCAACAGGTCGGGAACCACTCCCCCTGTCTCCGCCTTGCCCAGGGGCACCTCTATCACATCTTCCGGCCCGGAACCTCTTCGGCCTCCCAGCGCTCCCGCCCCGGAGACAATATCGTCCAGCGCTTCCCGGTCAAAGGACACGTCCGTCCTGCCTTTCCCGCCCTTCTTTTTCTTGCCGGCGGCCTTTGCAGCTTTGGCCTCTTCCCTGGCAGCCTTTTTGGCAGCTTTTTTAGCCGCCTTCTCCTCCCTGCGCAGGGCACGCTGCTTTTTCTTGTCCGAAACATCCCCTGTCCCGGCTCCCTCTATGTCCGCCAGCAGTCTGTCGGCAGGGCTCTCCCCGGGGGCATAGCCCTCCGTGTCCAATCTCCCCTCCTGGATCGTCTCATTCCTGTCAGATTTCTGCAGCATATCCTGAATGTCCTGCAGGTCGCTGTCGTCCTCTCCCTCAAGCATGTCAAGCAGATCCCCCTCCGCCTGGCTTCCCTGGGACTCCACACGACTCTGGGACAAAAAAGCCGCAATGTCATCTTCGGTCATGCCGGCCAGGGCGTCCATGCCCGGAGCCTGAGACTCCTTCTCCTCCGCTTTTTCCGCTTTTCCTGCAGGTTCCCCGCTCATGGGGCTGTCCTGATACTCTTCTCCCGAAGGCATATTTTTCCCTCCAATTCCTCATTTCCGGCGGCTCCCGCCGCAGATACAGTTTATCACAGCCGGCACAGCCAATCAACCGCATTTTGCGGAATCCCACAGCCTTTTCCGGAAAGATTTTCGTCCAGCTGGTACAGTTCCTCATTCACCCTGGCGAAAAAAGCCTTCTGATTCAGAAATGCTGCCTTTTCAAAAGGCCACCGCACCACCGACGGAAACCTCATTCCCACCCCAAGTTCCAGAACCAGAAGCTTCCGGTTCAGCGTTCCCTGGAGCCATTTGGTGTACATATGCCACTGATCCAGATAGCCCTTTTCATCATATTCTTCCCCATAGACATTATTCAGCACCAGGGAAGAACCGCACCTGGGACACTGCCCCAGAAAGGACTTCACCTCCGGGGAAAAATGCCCCTGATACAGCTCTTCCATGGCCCGGTTGAGCTTCTCCCCATCCTCACGGGACAGTTCTTCCAGCTCCCCATCCCCCAGTATACACTGCTTCCTGAGGATGGAACCACAGGGCATCACAAGCCTTCCCTCCCTCCAGGGAGTGCGGGCAATCTGACTGTTGGTGGACACGGATACCACAAAATAATTTTTCCCTTCCAGAAGCCCGGCCAGCTTCCTCAAGGCATAAGCTTCCGGGGTGTCCCCGCCTTCCAAGCCGGACAGCCTGCCCCGGCAGTACTCCTTCCAGGCCGGCACAAGCCATCCAAGCCCGGCTTTCTTAAGCGTCTCCTGTCCGTTTTGGTACTCGCTGCTGCGCCCCAGGGCTTTCCCGCCGTCAAACTCTTCCCCCAGACCTGCCAGAATCATGTCCGCCTGCCCCAGCTTCTCCAGGCAAACTTCCGTCCCTTTCTCTATTTCCATATCTGTATTCCGTTCTCCCGCTCCGATTCTTCGCCGCCGCGCCTCCATGGCGGCGTGCTCTCTTATAAGGTAAAAAAGCTGGGATGCCGTCCCAGCTTTTTAAGACCCTTAATTATTCAAATGCCTCTCTTCTACAAGCTGATCAATTATTTTAACAAGATTTCCAATCTCCGGCTTAGAAAGCTGTGCATCCGCTCCCAGGGCCTCGCCCTTTCTCTTCATCTCCTCATTCACCAGGGACGAGAACAGAATCAGAGGAATGCCTGCAGTAGCAGGATCCGACTTCACCAGCTTGGTCAGTCTGTGGCCATCCATCTCAGGCATCTCAATATCGGATATAATCACCCGAACATTGTCCTGCAGCGTGCCATGTGCCTTACAGTGATTGATAAAGTCATAGGCCTGCTTTCCGTTCTCCGTGTGAGTGAGATTCTCATACCCGGCCTTCTTCAGACAGTCCACAATAAGCTTGTTCAGAAGGGGAGAATCCTCCGCAATCAGGATGGGGATCATGTTCCTCTCTCTGGTGCCCAGTTCGCTGATATCGGAAACTTTCAGCCCTGTCTCAGGGTTGATGTCCGTGACTATCTTCTCGAAATCAAGGATAATTATTAACTTGTCATCTTTCTTCACAATACCGATGGCAACGCCCTCCTCCGCTGAGGAGATGGTGACTTCGGGCTTGATGATCTCCGTCCAGGACACCCTGTCTATTCCAAGCACATTGTCCACATGGAAAGCGATGTCCAGCTTGTTAAAATTCGTTATAATAAACAGTCCCTTGGGCTCCGACTGGCCCCGGCCCAGGCAGTTCCTCAAGTCAATTGCCGTGATCATTCTGTCACGGGGCATAAAGACACCTTCAATGCTCGGGTGGGCATTGGGAACAGGGGTGACAGGCACATATTTTGTGATCTCCCTGATTTTTGCCACATTGATGCCGTAGCAGTTATCGCCCAGTGTAAACTCTAAAATCTGTAACTCATTGGTTCCGCTCTCCAATAATATTTTATTGTCCATTTCTAACCCTATCCTTTCCCGCCCGGAGCTTTTCCCAAGTAGGAATAGTTCCCCGTGAGCTCTGTCCTGAACCTATTTTAACATACTTGGATTAAAAATGAAACTATAATCTCTAAAAACTTTTCTAAAGTTACAGTTCCCTGCCCCTGCCCTCTCAGATATTCTCGTTTCTGATGGTGTCCATAATGTTTTTCCGTCCAATTCTGCTCATGGAATAGTGCAGGATGCCGTAGAGCAGCAGCGCCACCGCGGCGGCTGACGACAGAATTCCCTCCCAGGGAAACCGGAAAGCGGTGACAAGCCCCTCCCCCAGGGCCCTGTGAAAGCCCAGAGAAAACAGCAGCCCCAGGGGAATCCCTATGGCCAGGGCCTTCCCGCCGTAAAACACTCCCTCCAGCCACACCATGCGGCGGAATTCTTTTCTGGTCATGCCCACCGATTTCAGCATGGCAAACTCCGGCGCGCGAAGTTCTATGTTGGTGGTGACGGTGTTAAAAATGTTGGTGATGCCTATCAGCGCCACCACTGTAATAAATCCATAGAGGAAAACCCCCACCACCAGGTGCAGACTTCTGTCGGCTCTGTAGGCGGCGTCGTAGTTGGTGATGCTGTAGTTCATAAAATCCATCTCACTTCTGACAGTCTCTTCCATCTTGTCAGCGTCCAGGCATTTGATATAAATCTCCGTGTTGTTGTTCCTGCTTCTCTCCGGCCTGCTGTCCATCCAGCGGTCGCTGACAATGATCATTATTCCGTCATAATATCTGCCTGACTGTGAAAAGGGTCTCACTGTGGTCTGGGCCAGCACCTGGATCTCCAGATCGCTGTCTTCTCCAATTCCCCGGATCACTTCCCCGGGATGATATACGGCCACATTCCCTTCCTGAAGATACCATTTCCCATCTTCCTGATAGTCGTATCTATAGTTGGCGATCACAATGGCTTTCCCCTCCGCCTCCTGGGGCGTGAATCCAATCTGCTCCAGATAACGGGCGTATGCCTCCTGCCCCAGGGAAAGTGCAATCACCCTCTCCTCCCGTTCTCCGCCCAGGTCAAGATATTCCTCCGTGTAAGGAATCAGGGCCCCGTCCGCTTCAACCATTGCCTGCCTGACAATCTCTACCTCCTGCGCCCCGTCCAGGCCGGCAATCTGCAGACCCTTTTCATAGGCATCGCTGTCCACGCTGCTCACTCTCATCTGATACCTCATGTCACTGTAATAGACTTCCGAGGCCGTGCTCATCAGTTGGACAAAAGTGGTCATTCCAATAAATGTGGCCACGCTGATCACAATGGAGGCCACCGTGGTGCGGTACTTTACCCTGGCCCGCTTCATATTCTTGTAGGCGATCCTGCCGCCCACACCCAGAAAACGCTCCACCAGCCTGGGACAGCCCAGACCCCTTTTTCCCATCTTCACCGTATCGTTGGAGCGAATGGCGCTGATGGGGGAAAGTCTTGCCGCTTTTCTGGCAGACTTGGAAGCGGAAAGATAGATGGTCAGGGAGGACAGCACCAGAGCCAGAAGCACTGCAGGCACCGAGATGCCGAACACCAGCCTGATATTCACAGCCTCCTCCACCAGCCCTCCCACAACCCACACCAGAATCCAGGTGGCCCCAATACCGCAGGCTGTCCCCAGAGGAATCCCCGCCGCGCCAAAAAAAGCTGCCTCATAATACACAATCTTCCTCTGCTGTCTGGAGGTGGTCCCTACACTGGCCAGCCTTCCGTAGAGCTTCATCTTCTCCATCAGGGAGATGTCAAAGCTGTTCCGAATGCAGAACACACTGCTGGTCACAATGACAAACGCCGCCAGAGCCGACAGAGTATAGAGCATATTCATGACACCGGAGGAAAAGTTGAAAAGCTCCCACTTCATCATCCAGTAATTGCTGTTCACGGCCCTGGCCAGGGACAGCACCTGATCCTTCTCTTCCAGAGTCTGAATCTGCCCAGTGTTATATCTCTGGTACAGCTCCTGGGACACACCCAGAATCCCCGCCGTAACCTGCTCCTGATGGCGCAGGCCCCAGTGAGTGTAGGTGGCATAGACATCCAGAATCCCGTCCTCTTCCAGTTCCTCCAGACA
>OFGD01001672.1_pt1 | contig 10568 bp, 8 predicted proteins | sample 1521671 | NCBI WGS metagenome assembly OFGD01 (sample SAMEA3504114, study PRJEB24116) | mouse gut metagenome | biome: mouse gut; feature: mouse-associated habitat; material: faeces | place: Denmark | collected 2011 | reverse complement strand
GGATTCTCCTTTCTCTGCTTTTTTTCTCTCTGCTCGTCTAAAATCTTTCGGATACAGACATCGCAGAAGATGGTGTATTTGTCCTTATATCGGGGATAAGGGCAGGTCGTACAGTCGTATCTTTTCTGGCTGTCCTTGGCAGCCGTATTCTTATCGTTCACGGTCATCGCCGTTCCTCTGTTTCGGGGCAGGGGGATTGTTGTAGGGCATACGGCTTTCGGACTGGTATCGCTCATTGAGCTTCTCCCGTGCCGCCGACAGCTCGTTACAGTAATGCCCCCAGAAATAGTTGTCCCCGCCCTTGCAGTACCAGCACACATAGGGGTTGGGGGCTTTGGGGTTATGCCCGATGACAAGCTCTGTACTCCCGATGGTACAGCTCTCGATGATTTCATATCCTTGGTTGGAGCGTTTTTCTTCCTCCATAATCAGACCTCCGTTCAGTCGCTTTTTGCATATCTGCGGTATGCCTTTTCCCCTCTGGCTCGGAGCTTCTGCATCCGCAGGCTCCCAAGCAGTTCGGGGTGCTTCTCCTGCAATCTGCGCCTTGTCCTGCTGATGCTCTCAAAGCTCGGCAAGCCCAGATATTTATGCTGTGCCATGACCTCGGCAAAGGGCATCGCCCCTGCGCCTTTCAGACAGGAATTGCAGACCGCAAGGTAAAGGGTCATGTCATCGTTTCTGGCATCCTCGTCCTTTTCCAGAATCCGTCTGACCTTGCCCTCAATGGTTTTCAGATTGTGCATAGCGTACCTCCATATAAGGGTAAGGGGCGGCATTTTCAGCCGCCCCGTCCCCGTAAACGTGGATTACTTATTCTTCCTGTGGCGGATGTTGAGCCACAAGGCTCCACCGCCAATGAATGCCACAAGCACGATGGCGATGATGGTCTTTGCGTCCATTCTCATAAGACCTCCTTTCCGGTTTCTGACCGCAGGGGATTCACTTGCCCCGTGGTTCGGTCATCAGTCCTCTTTTTTCTTCTTCCCCTTAATCCCAAGAAAGCCCAGAACGCCCGCACCGATGGTGAATGCCGCCGCAAGGCTCACCCAGAGAGCGGGGTTGAAGTCATCGCCTGTTTTCGGGGTGTCCCGCAGCTCGTTGTGCATCTGGACGATGGTGGTCGCCCCCGTCTGCACGGATGCCTGCTTGTCGGCGGGCAGGATATAGCCTGCGGATGCCTTGTCGCTCACCTCGGAAACGGTGTATTCGCCAATCCGCAAGCCCTCGATGGAGATTTCGCCGTTCCTGTCGGTCTTAAAGGTCTGGTCGTAGTTCACGCCCGTGATGCGGAACGAGAAGCCCTCCACTTTGCCGTCCGAGGATGTCTTGACGATTTTGAGGTTTCCTTTCTGGGCTTCGTTCAAGAAGCCTTTTCCTGCTTCATTCTCCACGGTGTAGGTCTTGCCGTTTTCCTCGATGGATACGGGATAGACATTTTCATCAAGGATATATCCAGTCGGGGCGGTCTTTTCACGGACAAGGTACTTGCCGTAGCGGAGTTCTTTCATCTGGTAGATGCCGCCCTCCATCTCCGTCATCGTGCCGAGCAGCGTATCGTCCTTATCCAGTTTCCCGTCACCGTTGGTATCGGAGTAGACCTCGAACACCGCCCCCGTGAGCTTGTTGTCGGGGTAGTCCTTATCCACTTTTGTGAGGGAGATGCTGCCACGGATGAAGTAGTTCACAAGGGAGATTTCCACAATCTCGTCCACCTCACCGATTGTCACGGCGATTTCTTCCTCGGAGAGTACATATCCTTTCGGGCTTTCGATTTCACGGATTACCCATGTGCCGTAGGGTACTCTGGCAAAAGAAAAACTACCGTCCTCTGCGGATACGGTAGTCGCAATCGCTGTCTCCTTGGTAAATTCAGTTGTTCCAGTCTTGAAGATGCCGATAGCCGCACCGCCCAGAGTCTTTCCGTCCTCGTCCGATTTCTTCCCGCTGACAGAGCCGTAGATGAGCTTGTTCTCAATGGCGTTGCCCTCGTTTGTGGAGATATGGACGAGTGCCGTGTCCTGCCCTGCATACGCAAAGACAACAGGATACTTGGTGTCGCTTGTAAGATAGGCGGCGTTGGTGCTGATTTCCTGCACATAGTAGCTGCCAAGGGGCAGGTCGATAACCGACTTCCCGTGACCGTTCCCGTCAAGGGAAAGCACTTCAAGCAGGCTGTCGGCGGGGATTTCCGTGCCGTCTGCAGCGGTCAGCCCCTCCGCCGTGTAGAGACCGAAGCTCACATCACGGATTTCACCGTTCATCCCCACGCCGTAGGATTCATCTGTCTCAAGGCTCTTTACAAGGTCAATCTCCACACGCTGACGCTCATTGTAGAAGTCCGTGGCAGTTTCGGTGACGGCGATTTCCTGCCCTGCGTACACAAGCTCAACGGCGTGTACCTCGCCATTCAGCACAAAGCCAAACGGGGCAGTGATTTCCTTAACCTCATATTTTCCAAGATACAGTTCCTTGGACTTCGCCGTGCCGTCCGCACCCGTGGTAACGGTGTCAACCACTTCGCCCTTGGACGCTCGGAGAGTGCCGTCCAGAGTAATGATGTCCTCGGCGGCGGTAATCTCATAGACCGCACCCTCAAGACCTGCCACGGAGAAAATCGGCTGGTACAGTCCCTTTGTGCCAGATACGGTGCTGAATACCTCCCCAGACTTCCCTATGGTGATGATGCCTTTCTGTGCGGTGTTGGAGCGTACCACCTCGATGACGGTGATGCCGCTTTCTTCCTCGGAGTTCTCCTGCACCACGTCAAAATAGACTGGCTCGGAGTTTAGGACATAGCCGTAAGGAGCCTGCACTTCCACAAGGGAATAGCCCGTGCCGTATTCCAGTGTCTGGGGCGTGATGAGGTCGCCGTCCGCCGTGGTGTAAAAGGTGTCGATGGTGGTCACTTCGGGGTAGGTGAATGTCATGGTGACAAGCTCACCGTTGGGGTCGTAAATCTGGAAACCCACGCCTGCATAGGGGATGGTGTTGCCCGTCTCCGCATCTTTCTTCACCACCTTGATATAGCTCTCAAAGTTGGCGTTGTTGATAAGGTAGCGGTAGGTGTTTCCGTCCTTACTGATGAACACGTCAAAAGGCTTCATCAGCTCTCGTCCCTCCCATCCAGAGGTCTGCTCCACGGTGTAGATGCCGTAGGGCATGTCCTTGGTCTGGGCGAAGCCGTTCTCATCGCAGGTTAAGATGTCACGCTCGGTTTCCTTGGCGGCTTCATAGCTGCCTGCGGATTTGAGGTAGACTTCAAAAACTGCTCCCGTTTCGGGTGTTTCAATCTGGGTCTCGCCGTTGTCGGTGTGCTTGATGATGGCAATATTGCCCTTGATGACCTGCTCGTTTACATCATTCTTTGCGGAATTGTATTCCACGGTATAAAGCTCGGCTTCTGCGCCTACATGGTGGATTGTGCCGTCCAGAAGATAGCCCTCGGACGGGGAAATCTCACGGATGCTCCAGTCATTGCCGCAGACATAATACTTGGTGGTGAACTGCCCGTTTTCATCGGTGGTGTAGCTGTCAATCAGTTCCTCGCCCTTATAGATGCCGTAGACCGCACCTGCAAGGGAAGCGTCCCCCTGCGGCGTTCCCGTCTCCACGTCCGTCTTTGCCACGGTGACGTTGAACTTCTTCAGCACGTTCACGAAGCTGCGGCTCGTGACCTTTTTCCATTCAATCGGGGCGGTCTGGGTCGCAGGCACGACGTATCGGATGGCGGTATCCACTTCCTCCAGTACATAGGGGGTATCGCCGCTGATAAGCACGTTCTCAAACCTTGCCACGCCGTCTGCGTTGGTGACGGCATATTCGTCCACGGGGAGACCGCTTAGGGACGTGCCGAAAAGGTGGAACTTCATGCCCTCCACGATGCCGTCCTCGGAAGTCTTTACCACCTCCAGACTGCCACGCTTCAAGACGTTGTTGAAGTTCACGGTGGTCGTCCTGCCGCCGATTAGGGTCACGGTCTGGGTCTGCTGCGGCTCATAGCGGTCAATGGACTGCTCGGTGATGGTGTAGGTGGCGGGGAACAAGCCCTCCACGGTGAGGTTGCCCTCTGCGTCCGTCTTTACGGTCTTGTCGAAGCCGTCACCCTTGATGTGGAAAGAGATGCCCGAAACAACGCCGTCCTCGGAAGTCTTTCTGAGGGCAATCGTGCCGGTGGGGGTCTCGATGTTGAGATACGCCCTCACGCCGCCGACATTCTCCACGCCAGTCACCAAGTCCTGCAAGTTCGGGTCGCCGTAGGCAATCATCTTCGCCCCGCTGTCTACCGTGGGTACGCCGTCCTTGGTGGCGGTGATGCGTACCGTGCCGCCGATGGCTCTGGCGGAGCTGATGGTCAGCGTGTTCCCAGACCTTGTGACGCTCACGTTGGCATCGGAGCTTGCAAAGCTGAAATCGGAGAGTACGCCGTTGCTGTCGTTGAGGGTGAGGGTGTATTTCCCGTCCTTGTAGGCAAGCTCCCTCGTGATGTCATTCTCACCGCCCGACATAAAGCTCGGTATGGTGTTGTGGTTCGACATGAGGGACACAATCTGGTCGTAGGCAGCCCTCGCCCCGTCATTGGCATAGTTGGAGCCGAAGTGCAGGCTGTAGATGGTGCTGCTCGTCTGGCGGTAGGAGCCAGTGGATTCACGGCATCCCGTGACGAACTCCCACACAAGGGTCTGGGTGGCGAGCCATTTCTCGTCATCGCTCCCCGTGAGGTTATGGCGGTTGCCCTGGTATCCGTAGAGCAGGGCAAGCCCCACCGCTTTCCTCTGGCTGTCCGAGAGGGCGTTCCATGCGTCCGAGGAAGCCCGTCTTAGGGTGTTTCCCGTTTTCAGCGGTACGCCGGGCTGGATGCAGAACGCCGTCTCGCCGTCCACGGACATGCGGTACTTGTACTTGCCCGTGCCGCCTGCGGTGTAGCCGTTGATGTTGGCACTGGAATTGTAGCGCATGGCGTTCCCGCCGCTGTCATAGGTCATGGAAAAGGAAATCGTGCCGATGTCGCCTGCCGCAAACGCCGTGGTTGCGGGCATGACGGACAACGCCGTGACCGCAGCCATGACAAAAGCCGCAGCCTTTCTGAAAAATTTAGGGATTCTCATAGTTACCTCCTGTAATCTGGATTGTTGTTTGCCCGACTGACCGAAAAAAGCTGCCCGACTGGACAGCTTAAATAAATCTCTTTTTCTCGGATAGTCTTGGCAGTATCAAGGGGGAGAGGTGTGGAGAGGGGGAAAGCGGAAATGTGGCTATCCACCCATGCCGCAAAAGGGCAGACTTCGCCCTCGGTGTGCGGATTATCCTACCTTTCCCTGTCTTTGCTCCGCTGCAAGTGGCGGTTGTAGAACTCCAACGCCTTGACAACGAAGTCCGTTTCCTGCCCTCTGGGGATGGACTTGGGGATGAGCTTGGTTATCCTCTCGTCCTTGAAAGCGGGCTTTTCTTTCTGGTTGGGCTTTTCCTCCTGCATGATGCTCTGGATGACCTCATTGGTGAGCTTGCCCTCCTGCATGAACTTTTTCATCTTGATAGCCTGTGCAAGTGAGGGTGTGGCATCGTTGTACTCCATCGCTTCAAGCAGGGTGTACTGCTGTCCCTCGGTGAGATAGGATAATTCCACCGCAGGATTAAGGGCAATCCGCCGTTCGTCTACCATCATTAAAATCTCTGGTACAAGCTCGGTCAAACGAACAAAACGGAAAACCTGCCTTTCGCTATCCCCGCTTTTTTTAGCTACTTCTGAAGCACTCGACAACTTACTGCCAACTTGGCAGGAAGTTAAATCGCTTCTTTGCCCCTGCCTGTTCATGGCTTCAAGCCGCATCTTGTACGCAAAGGCTTTCTCGCTCGGCAGGATGGTGGTTCTCTGGAGATTGCTCTCCACCATGACGATAATCGCCTCGTCACGGGTAAGCTCCTTGACCTCACATTTCAGCGTTTCAAGCCCTGCAAGCTCGCAAGCCTTTTTCCGTCTGTGACCGCTGATAAGCTCATAACGCCCGTCCTCTTTCATGCGGACGGTGGCAGGCGTCATCACGCCGCTCCGCTTGATGCTGTCAACAAGCTGCTCCATGTCCTCGTCCATTAAGACCTTGAACGGGTGGTCTGGGAACTCGTCAATCTCCGCAATCGGGATTTCCCTAATTTTGCTTAGATTCGCTTCCGCACGGCTCTCGTCCGTTTCAAAGAGGTCATCGTATGCGGTCAGCTCGATTTTGCTTTCTCTGCTTCTCGCCAAGCTCTGCCACCTCCTTTCCGAACTGCTCATAAGCTGCGGCTACCTTGCCGCCTTTGTCGTAGGCAAAAATGCTTTTCCCCTCTGCGGTGGCTTCCACGGCACGGATGGAATGGGGTATCTGGGTATCAAATACCTTGATTTTCTGTCCGTAGGCACTTCTCACCGTGGCGGTGATTTCCTTGGAGATGTTCGTGCGGGGCATTACCATCGTCATAAGGATGCCGTCAATCCGCAGAGGGGGATTGATTTGCCGTCTGACTTTCGACACGGAGCGAAGCAACAGCTCTAAGCCTTTGGCAGAAAGATAGTGGGGCTGCGTAGGGATAACCACGCTGTCAGCCGCCGCCAGTGCGTTGATGGTGAGCATACCAAGGCTCGGCATACAGTCCACGAGTACATAGTCATAATTCTTCTTGACCTCGCTTACGCAGGTTTTCAGCACGCTTTCACGGCTTATGGCGTTAATCAGCCTTACTTCCAAGCCCGACAGCTCGATGTTGGACGGGAGCAGGTCAACGCCCTCGCCGTGGTGCAGGATGCCTTGGGCGACATCAACGGATTTATCGTCTATGATGTCCTGCATGATGGTGGAGAGAGTGACCTGCAAATCGTCTGGTCTGTGGTAGCCGAGGGACATGGTTAGGTTTGCCTGTGCATCGGCATCAATGAGCAGGACTTTCTTTCCCTGCTGTGCCAGAGTTACGCCCAGATTCACCGCCGTTGTGGTCTTGCCGACACCGCCTTTCTGGTTGGTTAAAGCGATTACTTTGCAATTTGACATAGGGTGCGTCCTCCTTTCGCATAGATTTAGCCGCTTTGTCAAGGCGGCTATGTAACTGTACCAGAGGACGCAGGACGCAAAAAAGCCGCTTACTCTTAAAATCCATAAGAATAAGCGGCTTCATGGTGATGTGCCTTAGACATATTCGATTTTCACTTTCTTTATCGGGGCATTGGCTACCTTGAAGATAAGCTCGTCAACGCAGTCCCCGTATCTGCCCTGCTGTATGAGCTGATTTTTCAGCTCCACAAGGCTATGTAATAAAATGCTTCTTTCTTGGCTATCCACATACAAATGATTTTTCTTTTCTCTCATAATCAACACCAACCTTTTTTGATTTCATTATAAAGAGAAATAGCAATCCCATCAAAGGTACGATTCAGACAAAAAAATAAGCGTACCACTATTTCTAATGATACGCTTATCATAATTCATCATCTAATCAAGGTCGATATAAACGGTTACATTCGTTTCTCTCCATTGATTTTTCCTTACATACTGTCCGTTAGCCTTTCGATAAGCTGCCGCCTGCTCGAAAGATAGCGGTAATTCAAAGGAAAGAGAACTCCTACCTACTTTGTATAGCCGCCTGTGCCGCAGCCAACCGTGCAATCGGAACACGGAACGGAGAACAGGAAACATAATCCAGACCAATCTTATGACAGAACTCTACGGAAGAAGGATCTCCGCCGTGCTCGCCACAGATACCGATATGAAGGCTTGGGTTCACTGGCTTTCCTAACTTGATTGCTGTCTCCATCAACTTGCCAACACCTGTCTGGTCAAGTTTTGCAAACGGATCATTTTCGAAAATCTTAGCATCGTAATATGCATCTAAGAACTTGCCTGCATCGTCACGAGAGAATCCAAACGTCATCTGCGTCAAATCATTGGTACCGAAGCAGAAGAAATCAGCTTCCTTTGCAATCTCATCAGCAGTAAGAGCAGCTCTTGGGATCTCGATCATGGTACCAACTTCATACTCTAATTCAACGCCTGCTGCAGCGATCTCGGCATCAGCAGTCTCTACGACAACTTTCTTAACATATTTCAGCTCTTTGATGTCGCCAATCAACGGAATCATGATTTCCGGCTTAAGCGCCCAATCAGCATGTGCTTTCTTAACATTGATTGCCGCACGGATGACAGCGCTTGTCTGCATCTTTGCAATTTCAGGATAAGTAACTGCAAGACGGCATCCACGATGTCCCATCATTGGATTGAATTCATGTAAGGAATCAATCAATGTCTTAATTTCTACTACAGATTTGCCCTGAGCGTCTGCAAGCTTCTTGATATCTTCTTCATCAGTCGGTACGAACTCATGCAGAGGCGGATCCAAGAACCGGATAGTCACTGGGTTGCCTTCCAGAGCTTCGTATAATTTCTCGAAATCTCCCTGCTGATAAGGAAGAATCTTGTCCAATGCAGCTTCTCTCTCTTCCACGGTATCTGCGCAGATCATCTCACGGAATGCAGCAATTCTGTCCTCTTCAAAGAACATATGCTCTGTACGGCAAAGACCAATGCCTTCTGCTCCCAATTCACGAGCTTTTTTAGCGTCAGCAGGCGTATCAGCATTGGTACGAACCTTCAAAGTCCTATACTTGTCAGCCCATGCCATAATTCTTCCGAATTCACCGGCAATCGTTGCATCAACCGTAGAAATCAAGCCATCATAAATGTTACCTGTCGTACCATCGATAGAGATTGGATCTCCCTCATGATACTCCTTGCCTGCCAGAGTAAACCTCTTGTTCTCCTCGTCCATGGCAATATCGCCGCATCCAGATACACAGCAAGTTCCCATGCCGCGCGCAACAACTGCTGCATGGCTAGTCATACCGCCGCGAACAGTGAGGATGCCCTGAGCAGCTTTCATGCCAGTAATATCTTCTGGAGAGGTCTCAAGACGCACAAGAACAACCTTTTCTCCTTTTTCAGCCCAAGCAACAGCGTCGTCTGCAGTAAATACAATCTTGCCGCAAGCAGCTCCTGGAGAAGCGCCAAGTCCTTTTCCTGCCGGAGTTGCAGCTTTGAGTGCCGCTGCATCAAACTGCGGGTGAAGCAATGTATCCAGGTTACGAGGATCAATCATTGCAACTGCCTCTTCTTCCGTTCTCATGCCCTCATCCACCAGATCGCAGGCAATCTTAAGAGCAGCCTGGGCAGTTCTCTTGCCATTACGAGTCTGCAACATATAAAGCTTCTCATTTTCAACCGTAAACTCCATATCCTGCATATCTCTGTAGTGATTCTCGAGCGTTGCGCATACTTCTGTAAACTGTTTATATGCCTCTGGGAATTTCTCTTCCATCTGAGCGATCGGCATCGGCGTACGCACGCCTGCAACCACATCCTCGCCCTGTGCATTGGTAAGGAACTCTCCCATCAGCTTCTTCTCTCCAGTTGCCGGGTCACGGGTAAATGCAACGCCAGTACCACAGTCGTCACCCATATTGCCGAACGCCATACTCTGTACGTTTACTGCAGTACCCCAGGAATATGGAATATCATTGTCACGGCGGTATACATTCGCACGTGGGTTGTCCCAAGAACGGAATACAGCTTTCACCGCGCCCATTAACTGCTCCTTAGGATCATCTGGGAAGTCACTGCCGATTTTCTCTTTGTATTCAGCCTTAAACTGAGAAGCAAGCTCTTTCAAATCTTCTGCTGTAAGATCTACGTCCTGAGTCACCCCTCTGTCAGCTTTCATCTTGTCAATCAGCTCTTCGAAATATTTCTTGCCAACTTCCATAACTACGTCAGAATACATCTGGATAAATCTTCTGTAGCAGTCCCAAGCCCAGCGAGGATTATTGGACTTCTCAGCAATTACATTTACAACAGTCTCATTCAGTCCCAGGTTCAAAATGGTGTCCATCATACCAGGCATGGAAGCTCTTGCGCCAGAACGAACGGAAACCAAAAGCGGATTCTCAGTATCGCCGAATTTCTTACCTGTAATCTCTTCCATCTTGCCAATGTACTCATTAATTTGACCCTGGATCTCCTCGTTGATCTGACGTCCATCCTCATAATACTGTGTACAAGCTTCCGTCGTGATTGTGAAACCCTGTGGCACTGGAAGGCCTAAGCTAGTCATTTCAGCAAGATTCGCGCCTTTTCCACCAAGAAGCTCACGCATGCTTGCATTTCCCTCTTTGAAGAGGTAAACCCATTTGTTTGCCATTTGAAAATTCCTCCTACATACTTATAGTAATTATTATGTGATTCATCCGTGTTCTGACAATCACTTATCCATTCACAGGGAAAAGCCTGTCCATGGATAAGTGATTGATGTTCCAGTGTACGCTACACCAGACGGCGGATTCTCACAAATTAGCACTTGCATGCACCCTGCTTTAAAAGTACATATAAATATTGTAACATACTTTTTTCGATTAGCAACATTTTTTTCTTGATTCTGGACACTTTTTTCCAAAAACAGGCATTTGGAAGATACTCCAAATGCCTGTTCCCATTAAAAATCAAACTTCTCAGCAAAGTATGCGTCTAAGTCCTCAATTTTAATCCTTT
>OFGD01001671.1_pt1 | contig 10582 bp, 5 predicted proteins | sample 1521671 | NCBI WGS metagenome assembly OFGD01 (sample SAMEA3504114, study PRJEB24116) | mouse gut metagenome | biome: mouse gut; feature: mouse-associated habitat; material: faeces | place: Denmark | collected 2011 | reverse complement strand
AGGGCGACTACAACATGGTCACCGTGGCCGAGGTGGAGAAGCTGGCCGGAGGCGATGGCTCCGGCCGGATTCAGAGATAAGGGGGCGCGAGCTTAGGCGCGCAGGACCGGAGCGAGGCCGAGCGGAGGGGTGCTGTGCGCCCCGCAGACCAGGCCGAGACGCAGTGAAAGTGGCCGAGCGTCCTGGCCGCTTTGCAGCGTGAGGAAAAGCGCGATATACGACAAAAGCCGCTCGGGGTGAGTACCTGGGCGGCTTTTATTATATAGTTCAGGCGTTTTCCCGGCTGTAGAAATAGCGCTCAGGGTCGATGACATGGCTGCGTAAATAGTCGGCCCAGCGTCCATATTCTCCGTAGACAAAGTGACAGCCATCGTTAGCCAGCTCGCGAGGAAGCTGGCCGTCCTCCCCGGTATAGACCTCGGCGGTGTTGAGGAGCACCACCCGCTTGTCCGCAGCCACTTGGGTGATGGCCTCGTTGTAGGCCGCAACATTGTCGTTATTAATGTAGCTGGCCAGTCCGTTGGCACGGCACATGGCGTCGTTTACCGGGGGGAGCAGCTGAAGGTAGATCACCGCCTTCGGCTGGGCGGCAATCACCTTGTCGATGAGCTCCGCCAGCCCCTCGCCGTAGGCCTGCGCCCCAAAGCCGAGTTCGTTTACGCCGATCATGATGTACACCGCGTCATACTCGCCTCTGGCCAAAACGCCCACCAGGGTGAGCTTTTCGCCGTCTGCTTCAAAGACCTTGTAATCCTCGTGGTCGGCGCGAAATACGCTCATGCCCCTGGCCCAATAAAAGGTGCCGTTCTTCAGTCCGCTGAACAGCTGCAAGCCCTCTGTGCGGGAGTCGCCCACGAAGACGGCGTTGTCAAAAAAACTGTCGTCCTCCACCGGCTCGCTCTCCTCCAGGGGCGCGCCAAACTCGTACACCGGCCAGGGCAGCGGCGTGGGGGTGGGCTCAGGAGTAGGCGTGGGAGTAGGGGAGGGTGTGGGTTCCGGTGTGGGGCGTGGCGTCTCGGCGGCGGAGGTGGCATCCGTCCCCAGGTCGGACGGAGCTGACGGGGCGGCAGACGGTCCCTGGGCGGAGCAGCCCGCCAGCAGGGAAGCGGCCAGCACGGCAGCGAGAAAAAACAACACATTGCGACGCATTTCGACAAAAACTCCTTATAATTGACAGTGCTTTTCATGGTAGCACCGGCGGGGGACAATGTCAAGGCGGAATGAGTTACAACTTTTCAACAAAACAGTAACAGATTTTGGGCGCGGTTCAGCCCTTCCGCCTCCGCCAGACCTCCAGCGATGACGACACCAGCAGCAGCCCCAGGGCGATGCACCCAGCAATGCCGAAGGTGCGGAAGAACGTCTCCCAAAATAGATCGGTATTTCCTTGAATGGCGTGATCCATGGCCTGATAGATGGTCAGGCCGGGCACCAGGGGGAACATGGAAATCAACAGGTAGGACGTGGCCGGGCACTTGCGCAGCCGGGCCATGATCTCGGAGTACACCGCCACGCACACGGCGGCGGCCAGGGTGGCGGCAAAGCTGTTTCCACCAAAAAGCATGACGAAAAGGTACACCGCCCAGCCGAGCGCTCCGCCGAAGCAGCACAGCAGCGCTCCGATTCCCTGGGCGTTGAGGGACGGGCAGAAGCCCAGACAGGCCACAAAGGCGAACAGGCACACCACGAGCCCCGGATAGCTCACCGTATACAGCGTGCCCGCCGCGCCGGGAAATAGGTCATGGTGCAGCGCCATGGCCGCGCCGGTGCCCAAGGCGATGGCCCCCGCAGACAGCACCGCGCGGGCAAAGGTGGCCAGTCCGGACAGCATATCTCCCGTGAGCAGGTCGCTCATAAAGCTGGTGAAGACCAGCCCCGGCACCAACACCATGATTGCTCCGGCGATGGTGACTTCAATGTTGATGGGCGCGCCCAGCGCCGCCAATGCACAGGCCGCCGCCCCCAGCGCAAACGCCGAAACCAGCGTGGTGATGAACGCATTGGCTTGGACCCGCTCCAGCGCGATCAGGCACGCCCCCGCCGCCAGCCCCGCCAGTCCGGCCGCTGCGGCGGAGCTCCAGCCGCCGGAGAAGAACAGCGCGAAAAAAAACGCCCCCACAAAATATCCCAGCAGCCGCAGCCTGGCGGGGTACTCCCGCATCTCCGCCAGAGTAGTGCGGCACAGCGCCAGAATATCCGCCGGGTTTTCGGGGGGCGCGGCGCACAGGCGGCGGGACAGGTCGTTGAACCGCTCAATGCCCTCAATGTTGGCGGCCGTGCCCGGCACCCGCCGCATCCGCGTGTGTACCTGGCCGCTGGGCGCACACACGCTGGCCCATACGCAGTTGGGCACGGCAAATACCTCCCCCTCCAGGCCGTAGGCCGCCAAAAGCCGCCGCACCGTGTCCTCCGCCCGGGGAATCTCGCCGCCAAAGCGCAAAAGCTGGACGCCTACCTGACAGCAGCCGTCCAAAAGCAGGTCGTAGTCCATGGGAAAAGCCGCTCCCTTCATGCCGCCCTTGACAAATGAGGGCGGGCGGAGTATCATAGACGTATAAGGGCGCTGCCACGACGGTTGGCCGCCCAAGTTATCCGATCAACACATTAGGTTGACCGCCTGGGGGCAAGCCGGGCGGTCAACACGCTTTCGGGGCTATGGAGATCATCAGCGCAAGCGCGATGATAAACCAAAACAGGATACGCAGGGCTTTCGCCCAGCGCCCGTTTCCCATTCGCATCACCCCCTTTGCGGGGGTAGCCAACCGCCGTATGTAACAGCGCCAGCCATAGTATATCACGCCGCGGCGGGAAACGCAAGCGCCGCCCTTGACAAAACCGGGCGGGCGGAGTATCATAGACGTATAAGGGCGCTGCCAGTAAGCGGTTCAGCCCCTACAAGTGGTTTAGTTTATCTTTGCAGAGAAACCGTCACCGGGCAGGGTGGCGGTTTCTGCGTTTCACAATGATCGTTACCGTATAGGCCCCGATATGTAACGTGATTCGCATGGCTCCACCCCCCTTCGAGGGTCGTGGCCAAACCGCCTACCGTTATGGCAGCGCAGGGACAGTATACCACGCCGCCCAATAAAAAGCAAGAATGGAAGGGGAGCTGGAAAATCCTGGCTCCACTTCCATTAAAATTTGTAAAAATTTACGGATAATACTTGCAAAATTTTGATGGTCGAGTATAATAGAAGCTGTATAACTGTGATGTCGGAGGCGTCAGCCAATCATTCCGATGGAAGGAGGGCCGAATGCCCGGTCACAATCCCCTATATGGGGAACGTTAAAACAGAGCGAGACTCGAATGATTTCCAACCAGAACAGGAGGAACAAACATGAAGAAAAGACTTTTGTCAGCCCTGCTCGCGCTCGTAATGGTGCTGGCAATGTTACCGGCCACCGCGTTCGCGGCGGACGACACGACGGGCAACCCCCCGGCGGACAGCAGCCAGACCGACAGCACCCCTGGCACCCCGGACGCAGATCCTGCCGACCCGGCGGATACGACCCCGGCTCCTGCGCCCGCCAATCCTGCTCCCAAGGCGGGTTCGTTGAGCGCTGCAACCAGCGCTCAGAATGGCTGGAGCACTAAGGTTATCACCAAGACAGATGCTGCCTATGACATCGGCCTTGATGATATTGGCAAGTATGCCGCTTACGGTCAGGAAGACGATGGCACTGGCAAGAAGGTTACGAAGTATTATATAATCCAGTCAGGCTTCGTATACAGCAACAGGTACTACAACTCCTTGAGCGATCTTCCCACCAGTGTGGCTGGTAATCTGACCAGTAACATCACCTCCATTGGTAGCAACAGTTCCGGTACCATTCCTGATCGGATTACCAGCGCTGTGATTGAGATTTTCAGCGGTGACCTGGCTATCACGGGTCACGCGAAGCTCACCAGCCTGACCGTGAAGAACAGCAAGAACACTGGTGTTCAGCCCACTGTCACGCTGGCCAACTGCGATAATTTGACCAACCTGACCCTGGAGAACGTGAACGGTTCCAACATTACCATCAGCGAGAGCGTCCCCGTCGTCAATAACACCCGCACCATCAAGCTGACCAACGCTAAGATTGGTACGATTACCATGACCGGCAAGGGCACTTATACCGATTCCAATGGCAAGTCCACCGCTGTTGACAAAGGCCGCACCATTCAGGCCACCAACAGCGACATTGGCGCGATCAGCCTCACCGGCTCCAACAGCCAGGTGAAGCTCACCGACTGCCGGCTGGGCACCAACGACGGCATCACCGTCCACTCCAATGGCGGCTCCATCTCCATTGATGGCCGCAGCATCGTGGGCGATATCGAGATCGGCACCCTGGACGCTAAGAAGACCCTCCCCACCATCACCATCGGCGGTACCGCTCAGGTGGGTAACATTGGTATTCAGGCCGCTGACCCCTCCGCGGTCACCGCTACCGCCAAGGTCAACATCAATGGCGCGGGCGTGAGCGTGGATCGGATTGTATTTGACAGCGCCGATGTGACGATTCAGGCAGGTAAGGTGAATGGCGTTACCTTAAATAAGGGTGGCAAGCTGGCCCTGACCGGCTCCTACATCACTGTCGGTGGTTTGAACCTGGGTGGCGTGGCTCAGCTTACCGTGGCGGGCAGTTACAACGCCGCCAACAGCAATTCCGGTTCCCACAACACCATTGGCAATATGTATGTTCAGGCCAGCACGGTTACACTGACCATTCCTAACGACCCCACCAACACGTTCGGCGGCGATACGAGCAATCTGAATAATTACACCAAGAAGAACATTCTGGGCGGTACCTGGAAGTTCGAGGTGCCCGCCAGCGCCCTGAGCACCACCCTGGTGTACTACCTGGTGGATAAAGCGGCGGCTCCCACTGAGTGGACCTATTATACCTCCACCCAGCTGGGCGCGGCCCTGAACAAGCAGATCGAGGGAAATGCCAATGGCGCCCGCGTGCGCGTTACGGGGCAGGCTTACACCGGTGTCGCAGTTGGCCATGTCCGCTTCATGAACGGAGCCACCAGCTGGGGCCTCCTGGAAGTGAGCGCACCCATGCAGATCACTCTGCCCGACATGATCAACAACGTGAAGCTCACCAGCTGGACCGACGGGGCCCATACCTACACTCTGCCCAGCGTTTACACCGTTCCCACTGTAGATAATATGCCCAATGCAGATGATGTTGCTGCTGGTGGCACGAAGTACGTGGAACTGAACGCCTCCGGCGGCGTGAACACCGGCGACGTGACCAAGCTCACCAAGGTGGCCGCCAGCGCCGGCGCTGACTACGTGGGCGGCAGCGTCCGGGCCGAGCTGAACGGCAACGTCATCAGCCTGTCCGGCGCGGTGAATCCCGGCACGTCTATGATTACCCTGACCCTCATCACCGACGCGGTGGAGAAGAAGGACGGCAAGGACATTCCCGTGACGCTGGATGTGGGCGTGACCTACTTCAGCGGCACCAAGAGCCTCACCTTTGAGAACAAGGGTACCACCGCTCTGGGTAAGGGCATGACCCTGGAGACCGACGCCAGCGGCCTGGGCGTTCTGCGCCTGTCCAACGGCACCAAGTACACCCTGAACGGCTCCGGCCTGAAGGTGCGCTCTCAGCAGATCAAGGTGGCGGGCTACGATGCCGATGTCTACGGGATTACGGACTACTCTCACATTGAGGTGAGCGTCAACGCCCCCACCATCAAGACCGAGCAAGACAAGCAGACCATCATTGATATGTTCACCGGCACCAACGGCGATTTTGACTGGACCAACAGCCCCGCCATGAAGCAGGCCATCAACGCCGCCCTGGCCACCATCACGGACCAGCAGGTGGACAACTGGCTGGCCCAGGTGCAGCGCGAGGCCTGGACCAAGGTGAACACCGGCACCTACAACGCCGCAGCCAACGCTACCGAGAGCGGCTATGACACGGTGTGGCTGGTGCCCTACCTCCAGGTGAACGTCACCGGCTACAGCACCAACGGCACCATGACCTTTACCGCCGTGCCCAGCTGGCGCGTAGAGGTGCGGCAGAGCACTCCGAAGGGTAACGCCTATGACACCGCGTTCTTTGACGCCAAGAAGCCCGAGAACAACCTGACCAACCCCAAGAACGCCAAGGTGGTCAAGGCCGGGACCTCTCTGGGGGCCCTCACCGGCAACATGGGGGATACGGACGACCTGAATAGGGGCGTGACCCTGAAGATCACCCATGGCTTTGTTGGGACTTATCTGCACCAGGATAATACCTACACCTATAATTCTGTCAACGGCACTGCTACCACCATCACCCACGCCGGCAATAACGGCCTGGGCACCCTGGTCATCAACAAGGACGCTCCGCTGGTGGCGCTGTACAGCGGCCATGCCAACGGCGTTCCTGCTGGTGCTGCTCTGGCCTACTACGACAGCCTCCAGGCCGCCGTGGACGACGCCAAGGATCAGCAGCACATTGTGGTGGATCAGAACTACAAGGGCAGCATGACCATCAACGTCACCGGTACCGCCCGCACCTTCACCATCCAGGGCAACGGCAACAACGTGGTGGTGTCCAACACCAACAACGGCCTGGTGACGCTGAACAGCACCGGCGGACTGTACACCGTGCAGCTCACCCGTGACGCCACCGCCGTGGGCGGCACCACCGCCGACATCAGCGTGGCCAGCGGCGTCACCAACGGCACCGTCACCCTGTCCACCACCCGCGCCAAGGCGAACACCAAGGTGGAAGTGACCACCACTCCCGCCGCCGGCTATCTGACCCGCAACCTCACCGCCACCGCCCGCACTGCGGACAACAAGAATACCACTGTGGCCGTGACCAAGACTGCGGACAATAAGTACACCTTTACGGTGCCCACCGGGGCGACCAGCATCACCGTCACCCCCACCTTTGCCATCAACACCGGGATGCCCTTCACCGATGTGGAGGCCAGCGACCCCTATTTTGAGGCTGTGAAGTATGTGTACGAGCACAATCCCCAGCTGATGAACGGCATGACCGCCACCAGCTTCGGCGGCTACGGCACCATCACCCGCGGCCAGGTGGTCACCATCCTGTACCGTCTGAGCGGCTCGCCCAGCGTGTCCAGCTACAGCGGTTTCACCGACGTGAACACCAGCAAGTACTACGCGGCCCCCATCACCTGGGCCCGCAATAACGGCATCGTGGATGGTTACGGCACCACCTTTGGTCCCGAGGATCCCATCACCCGCGAGCAGCTGGCCAAGATTCTGCACGACTACAGCGTCTTCCGTGGCCTGAACGTGAGCAAGACCACCTCCCTGAACGGCTATACCGATGCCGGCTACGTCCACAGCTGGGCGCTGGAAGGGATGCAGTGGTCGGTTGCCAACGGCATTGTGGGCGGCACCACTACCACCACTCTGTCCCCGGGCAACAGCGCGCAGCGCTACCACGCCGCCACCATGCTGATGCGCTACTGCAAGCAGTACGGTCTGTAAGAAGCGGCACAGGCGAATAGAGAGGGAAGTAGTAAGACCGGCCGGGGAAACCCGGTCGGTCTACTTTTTTCGTGATGGGCGGCGGACGCAAAAACCCCCGGACCAACAGGTCCGGGGGTGCTCGGGTTAGAGCTCGTCTTTGGGTTCCTCGTTTGGTTCGCCGTTCATGTCCTCAATGGTGCCCTCCATGTCCTGGATGGCCTCGTGGATTTCCTCAGCGTCCATAGGGGGCTCCTCCGGGCCGTCGTCATCCGGCGGTGTGGGTGGCAAGGGGATGGGTTCGTCCACGATGTGGACGTGTCGGGCGGGGGGCTCGATGTCGCCGCTCAGCTGGGGCTTAGCACGGGTGGAGGTGTAGGCTCCCTCCACCAAGGCGGGGTCCCGGCCCTCCAGAATGGCCACCATTTCGCCTCCGGTGATGGTTTCCTTCTCCAACAGATAGGCCACCACCTTGTCCATGTCCTCGCGGTTGGCCCGGATGACCTCTACCGCGTCCTTGTAGCACACGTCCAGAACGGCTTTCACGGCCTTGTCCATCACGGCGGCAGTATCCTGAGCACAGTCCAGGCCATAGCCGCCGTCCAGGTATTGGTTGCGGACGGAGCCCAAGGCCATCATGCCAAACTCCTCGCTCATGCCGTACATGGCCACCATGTTTCGGGCGATATTGGTGGCCTCCTGGATATCCTGGGAGGCGCCGTTGGTCATGGTGTCCATCACCACCTCCTCGGCGGCGCGGCCGCCCATGGACACGGTGATTTTTGCCATCAGCTCCGCCTTGGTGCGCAGATTGGTCTTGTCCTCCTCGGGCATCAGCAGGGTGTAGCCCAGAGAGCCCTCGGTGTGAGGAACGATGGTGATCTTCTGCACCGGCTCGGCGTTTTTCTGCTTGTAGGCCACCATGGCGTGGCCCACCTCGTGATAGGCCACCAGCTTGCGCTCAAATTCGGTGAGGACGGAGTTTTTTTTCTCACTGCCCGCGATGACGAACTCGAAGGATGCCAGCAGGTCCTCCTGGGTGACCAGTCTGCGGCCCTTGCGCACGGCCCGCAGGGCGGCCTCGTTCACCAGGTTGGCCAGGTCCGCGCCTACACAGCCGGCGGTAGCCAGAGCGATTTTGTTCAGGTTCACGTCTTCAGCCAGCTTGATTTTCCGGGTGTGTACCTGGAGAGTGGCCAGACGGCCCGCCAGATTGGGCCGGTCAATGGTGATGCGCCGGTCAAAGCGGCCGGGGCGGAGAAGGGCTTTGTCCAGAACCTCGGGCCGGTTGGTGGCGCCCAAAACGATGACGCCCTTGCCGGGGTCGAAGCCGTCCAGCTCGGCCAGCAGCTGGTTCAGGGTCTGTTCCCGCTCGTCGTTGCCGCCCATGCGGTTGTCCCGGGACTTGCCGATGGTGTCGATCTCGTCGATGAACACGATGCAGGGGGCCTTCTCATTGGCCTGCTTGAAGAGGTCCCGGACCTTGTTGGCCCCCATGCCCACGAACATTTCCACAAACTCCGAGCCGGAAATGGAGAAGAAGGGGACCCCCGCCTCCCCGGCCACGGCCTTGGCCAGCAGGGTCTTGCCGGTGCCCGGAGGGCCCACCAGCAGCACGCCCTTGGGCATCTTCGCGCCGATCTCCTGGTATTTCTGGGGGTTGTGGAGGAAATCCACCACCTCCATCAGGTTCTCCTTGGCTTCGTCCTCCCCGGCCACGTCGGTGAACTTCATGCCTGTCTCGCTGGCGATGTAGACCTTGGCATTGCTCTTCCCGAACCGCATGGCGCCGCCCATTTTGTTCATCAGCGCCCGGCTCATCAGCTGGCCGATGCCGATAAAGATAACGATGGGCAGGATAAGGTCAGCAGAAAGCTGAAAACGGGGTTCATCTCCTTGGGCTTCACCTCGTCAAACCGGCAGCCGCTCTCCCACAGGCGGTTCACCAGGTCCGGGTCGTTGAAGGCGATGGCGGCGTAGACGCCCGGGGTTTCGGAGGTGTCGGTGAAATAGATCATGTCCTGCTCCACCTGGGCCACGGCAACCTCCCGGTTGGCCAGCATGGTCAGGAAGGTGCCGTAGTCCACCTGGGTGACCTCCTGGCCCATGAGCCTGGGTAAGAGCAGGGTGTTGAGCAGGATCATGACCACCAGGACGATGGCGTAATAGAAGAGCAGCGGTTTTCGGGGCTTCTCCATTTTTTGCATAGTTTCCATTCTCCTTCCGGATTCTGTTCGGATATGAACCATATTTTACATAAAACCCTCGAAAAATCAAGAACTATCTGTGAACAAAGCGGGAAGTTTTTGTGACATCTGCGCGCCGGCGGCGCAGGAGCAAAATTTTGCGCCCGGGTATGGTTTTCCCCGCTTCCGTAAAGAATATAGCCAACAAATCTGAAGTCGGCAAACGATTCCTTCCGAATTTTTCATTCAGAAACAATAGCCGGGAAAGAGAGGATCACCCATGAAAGAAGAAACCAGGACAACCGCGCCCAGCGGTGAAAATGAGGAAAAGGACGCCCCCGAGGCCAGCCAGCGGATCGTGGATTTCGGCGCCTCCGTCAGCCGGAACAAGCGGGGAAACATCTACACCCTGACCATCGTGGGCCAGGTGGAGGGCCACCAGGTCCTGCCGGAGACGGCCAAGAGCACCAAGTACGAGCACGTCATGCCCCTGCTGGCCAGCCTGGAGCAGGACGAGGAGATCGACGGGGTGCTGCTGCTGCTGAACACCTATCCCCTGATGGTGTCGGAGGATCTGGTGTTTCGCTCCAAGGAGACCACGATGCAGAGCAGCGTGTCCGTCATTGTGTACTCCCTCTCCGGCCTGGACCAGCTGACGGAGGAGAATGTGGCGGCGGCCATGGCGGTGGTGGAGGAGTCCAGTTTGTCCCGGGTGCTGGTGACCAACAGCATGGGCCGGATTCTCTACGACACCCGGGAGACCGGCGGCGCCATCGGGGAGTACGGGCTGTACACGGAGATTGTCCAGGCTCTGCTGGGAAACGACGCCTTTACCTGTACCTACGGCCGGGGGGCCTTCCGCAGCCGGGCCTCGTCGCCGGTGCTGTACCGCAACCAGATCATCGGCGCGGTGTACGCCTATGAATACGACACGGAGCAGGCCGCCCTGCTGGCGGG
>OFGD01001667.1_pt1 | contig 10599 bp, 13 predicted proteins | sample 1521671 | NCBI WGS metagenome assembly OFGD01 (sample SAMEA3504114, study PRJEB24116) | mouse gut metagenome | biome: mouse gut; feature: mouse-associated habitat; material: faeces | place: Denmark | collected 2011 | reverse complement strand
GGTTTTATCCGGGTCTTTCCCATAGTCCAGACGATCCTTGAGCGAGCTGGCGATGGTTTCTCCCTTGCTGATATGGTGAGTAATGAGTCTGGTGGTTGCCATGATTGCACCTCCTTTCTCGGCAGATAAAAAGCGGTGATTATGATAAATAACCACCATAAAAAACTTTGGGACAAAGTGTCCCAAAGTCAGTGAATTTTCACCCAAAATGCTAAAAATATGATATGCTATATTTAAAATAAACGAGAGGGTGATTTCATGCGAATGAGCGAGGGCCGTGAAACTTTCAACAGGCTTCTTAATTGGGATAGAGGTCAAGCACCATCAGAGCGTTTAGCCGCAATCATTTTATCAAAAGAAGGATTTAAGGGAATTGATCCTTCGCATCCTTTAGGTGGTAAAGACGGATTAAAGGATATGACCTTATCTTTTGATGGAAAACGATGGATTGGTGCAGTCTATTTTCCGCGGGGACAGCAAACTTTTTCAGATATAAAAAACATGGGTCCTATAGATATTGCAGACCATATTGTAGAAATGAGTCAGGATTTAGACAAAATTGAATATCAACTTACAAAGTATGGAAAAGAAATCGGACGATGCAGTGTATATGAATATGAATCCTTGATTGATGATGTTTTTGATTTTTTAGAGTTTAAAATTAGAAAAATTTGCGAAAGGGGCAGTAATAATGGCTAATCTCCAAGAGCGCCGCAACAAAACCGGCAAGCTAGTCTCTTATTCTATCTGTGTCCACCGTGGCCGGGGGCCAGACGGGAAGCAGTTGAAGCCCTGGACGGCCACCTTTGACGTGTCTCCCACCTGGACAGAAAAGAGCGCACGAAAAAAGGCCGCTGACTTTGCAGCGACCTTTGAGAAGGAATGCCGGACGGGGATCACATCGGACAGCCGCCAAACATTCCAGGCATATTGTGATTATGTTCTGGAGACGAAAGAGGCCAGGGGGGCCAAACACAGCACCATTGTACGCTATCGGGAACTGACAGAGCGGATTTATCCCGTCATCGGTCATATCAAGCTGAAAGACCTCCGGGCTGATCATCTCAATGCCCTCTATACCACCCTGGGGAAAGAGGGGAGTGGGACCGGGAGCGCCCACGCCACGGCAAAGATTGATCTTGTCCCGCTCCTGAAGAAAAACACCCTCACACGGGCCAGTATCGCCGATTCTACGGGAATTTCTCTCCGGGCGGTATATGACGCTGTAAAGGGAAAGCCGGTCAGCGTGGAGGCGGCGGAGGCTATTTCTGCTGCCCTGGAGCGCAGCCTGGACAAGACCTTCACCGTAGAGAAGAACAGCCGTACACTGTCCCCCAAAACCGTTATTGAGCACCACCGGCTGATCTCCACGGTGCTGGACCAGGCTGAGAAGGAGGGCCTTGTCCCGTTCAACGTGGCAAGCAAGGCGACCTTGCCCAAAGTCCAGAAGAAAGAGGTCAACTACTTCCAGCCGGAACAGGTGGCCGCTATCCGGTCAGCGTTGGAGCGGGAGCCCATCAAGTGGAAAACCCTTGTTCACTTGCTGCTTATCACCGGGGCCCGCCGTGGGGAAGTCCTGGTGCTGAAATGGGACAAGGTAGACTTTGACGGAGACAGAATCCATATCTGCAACAACATCCTTTACAGCCCTGACCGGGGGATTTATGAGGACACGCCAAAGACGGCCACCTCCGACCGCTTCATAACTCTGCCCCCTGAGACAATGCAGCTGCTACGCCAATACCGGGCGTGGCAGAGTGGGGAGCGGTTACGCCTGGGGGGATACTATCAGGACCAGGGCTTTCTATTCGCCCAGGACAGCGGGAAGGCCATGCACCCGGACAACGTGAACACTTGGTTAAGGAGCTTCAGCAAGCGCCACGGCCTACCCCACATCAACCCACACGCTTTCAGGCACAGCATGGCTAGTCTGCTCTACTTCAACGGCGTTGACAGCGTGTCGATCTCAAAGCGCCTGGGACACGCTCAGGTCAGCACGACGGCGAACATTTACGCCCATGTCATGGCAGAGGCCGACCAGAAGAACGCTGACATTCTCGCCAACGTATTCCTGAATGTAAGGGGACAGGATAATTGAGAAACCGGGATAAACCGGGAGAGGCGGGGGAAGTGCTGGAAAACCCCCGAATATCAACGGGAACGGGCATAATCAGGGCGGGAAAGGCCCGGACATTCTCATTTTCATTGAGCGCGAAGGCGTCGACGGCGGTCGGCGTCTTTTTTTGTGCCCAAGGGCCGCTGGAGGGCGCACGTCGGCGGCGGCGCGGCGCGGCGGGCACCGGCCCGGCTGGACAGGAAAACCCCCGGAAAACCGCTTAAAAACGGCAATCCGGGGGCTTTTCTCGATGGCGGGGACGGGCAGGACATTATGGGGGCCGCTCGGCCACGCCCCGGAAGTCACAGCAGCAGACCAAGAAGGCGTGGGCTTCGCGGCCCTTGAGGATAGTATAGCAGGGCTGCGGGGGAAATGCAAGGGGGCCCAGCGTAATAACGCACCGTTAGAGCGTTAGAATTTAGGCCCAAACCGGGCGAACCGGCGCAGATCGGGCCGTTGGCGGCGTTACTTGACCGTTACTCCCACGGTCGGGGCGCATGGCCTTAGAGCCCCAAAACGCCGAGCAGCAAAGTGACAAATTGCTCAAAACCCGGTCACCATGTCACATTGTTGAATTTCAGGCGTTTTGTGGGCTCTGCAACCAAGCGAGGGCCCATTTTTCAATGTGACACAAAAACGGATAATTATTTAACCAAAACAGGCCAAAAAAATTTAGGCGATCACGCTCTGATTACCGCCTTCGGCGGGCCCGCTTGTCTGCCTGTACTCGTCTTCGATATACGTCGAGTAGATCGATCCTTTTTTCCCGGTTGCCTGCTCGTAGAGCATGGTGACAAAATCGACGGCATTTTTCCGATCGTGGGGGTTCAGCAGACGAAGCATAGCAATCACGTCGCTCTCCATCTGGGTTAATGGAACATCGTCACAGGTGAGCTCCCCGCTCGAGATCGGAAGCTCCAAAAGTCGACCGGCACTAATCTCGAAATAACGAGAGAGAGCAACTAACGCATCATACCCTGGTTTGCTACGCCCTCGTTCCCAGTCGCCTACATTCCCGTTTGAAACACCGATCGCCCTTGCAAGCTCGATCTGTGACACTTTCTTCTGGGCACGAAGCTCCTTCAGTAAATCACCAAACATACAAATACTCCTCTCGAATTTACGTAATTATTTCTCGAAAATGTATTGACATTCTCGTAATTACGCATTATACTATTGGCAAGGTCAAAAACTTATCCACAATTAAGCATATCACAAAAAACCGAGGCGCACAACAGGAAAGGAGCAGCAGAATGAATAGTTACAAAATTACCTACATCGTCGGTGAGGGCGAGACCGAGGAGACCTACATTACCGAGCGGACAGAGGCAGCGGCCCGGAAGCTCTTCAAGAAGGCCAGCGGGGGCCGGGAGATCACGGACGTGGAGCTCTACGACACCGACGCTCCGGCCACGAAAGACCAGGAGCGGGAGACCTTGGAGAAGATCAAGGCGATGGTCGCCGAGCTGGGCCCCCAGTCCTACCTCAAGACGGCCTTCGAGGGCGTCTACGAGGTCGCCGAGATGAACATCGACGAGGACGCAGCCTACAGCTTCCCGGGGCGGGTCAACATCCTCGAAGAGCAGCTCCGGGAGATGGGCAGCAAGTACAACGTGGCCCGCTCCGACGTGGAGGTCTTGAGGAGCCAACTCGACCACGCCCAGGAACAGGCCGACGCCCTCAAGAAGCAGCAGCTCCCCGTATGGCTTCACAGCGCCGTCTATGGGCTGGCAAGTGAGGAGCTCGCCACCTCCAAGGCGCGGATGGAACAAGCAGCCAAGACTATGGCCTACTACGCCGAAGCGCCCCAGGACATCGCCTTCGCCGAGGCCGTCAAGGGCTACCGGGCCGCAAAGGAGCGCCGGGAGGTATGCGAGCAGATCGTCAAGGGCCTGGAAGCCCTCACCGAAGAATAAGCCGAAACGCCCGCGAGGGCGTCGCCGGGGGGAGCCCTACCCGGCCTGACGATGGCAGGGCACATAGAAAGGAAGGACAAGCAGAATGAGAAAACTGAAGAAAATCAACGGCTATCTGGTCGTCCGGTTCAATGACCGGGAGAAGCGCGAGTACGAGGGCACCGGCCTGGGCAACTTCGGCGTGATCGACGCCGAGCTCTACACCGGCATCCTGGACGTCGACCGGATGGTCATGGAGTACGACGACGCCGAGACCCTGGAGATCGCGCTGGAACAGGCCCGGGGCCTGGAGTCCGAGCTGGACGTGGCGGAGCCGGAGGTGAAGATCACGGTCATCATCGAGGGCGAGACCGAGGTCAGCGAGGAGGACGTGGAGCCTGAGAGCTTGTTCAAGGGGCAGCGGGCCACGCTGGAGGCCCAGCTCAAACATGGGCCGCACCTCGACCTTGACCCCCTCACCGCAGCCCATGAGCTCCACGGTTACGCCAGGGCCCTGGAAGACCTGGGCATGATCGACGGCCACGACGAGCGGTTCCTGGTTGAGCACAACACCTTCGGCGAGGTGTGCAACCTCTACACCGACGAAGGGCACCGGGTCAACGTGGCCCTCCCGAGCCGGGCGGGGCTGGCCATTGTGAGCCCCCACGACTTCGAGGAGGGGGAGACCTTCACCGGCTGTACCGTTCAGACGCTCAAGTGTCGCCGCTGCGGGATGGAGAGCTTCGCCTGGAGCAAGGAACCGGCCCCGGGGCAGGAGGAGACCCTGGCGTACATCTGCGACGAGGTGTGCAAGTACCGGGAGGGCCGCACCCAGGAGGAGCTGGACGCAATCTGCGCGAAGTGCAAGGTGGACAGGTGGGCCGGGGCCCCGCCTACGCTGACGCCCCGGGATGTGCGTAACCCCCAGGGGCTGCTGAAGGAGGTGGACGACTACGTCAACGGCAGGGACAGCACCTTATCCCCGGGAGAACCGGGGGCCGAGCGAGACACCTTCATCCACGCGCACCCGGACATCCAGCGAGACCGCATGACCCGGAAGGTCTACGCCCTGGGGCTTGCACTCGCCGAGGAGCGCCCGGAGAACGACTGCAAGGTCTACCTCAACATCTTCAACATGGCCAGGGAGCTCGACAAAGCCCTGGACGGGGCCACAGGGTACCCGGCAACGGTGTTGCGGGGAGCCCTCCATGACCGGCTCCGGGAGCTGGCAGAAATGTATACCTCCAACTACGCCGTCCAGCAGTTCAAGGAGGGGATGCAGAAATGACCGGCCTGGAGATCATCAGAGCCCCCGGCACCACAGCGGAGCAGATCGCAGACATCATCGCGGAACACTGCCCGCCCGTCACCCCCGAACACTGCGACAAGCTCTCCTGCAGGGAGTGCTGGCTGGCATGGCTGACCACCGGCGAGCCCCCGAAGGAAAAGGGGCCGTCCGACAAACAGACGGCCCCGGACGAGGAAGGGCTGCACCCCAACCTCGTCGAGCATTTTCGCCGACAGCGACGAGTCACGGAGATGTTTCTCAAGGGTCTTGCGACTCGGTTCTCTCCCTCATGAGGATGTTCGACATCGTAACCATTGACTTGCATTTCTGATTCAGGCAGTCATAAAACTCTTCGCGGTCAAGGACACCTTTGTGCTCCAGATACGCAACAAGGGCCCAAAACTCTGGAAGCTGAGAAAGCCTGTGTTCGGTTGAAATATCGGCGTAAGCATCCCCTGTGTCAATATGGACAATATCGTTGAGGAAATTCATAAGACTTCACCTCCTCCCTGGGCTGGAGCCCACCTCTATTGTACCAGCCCGGGGAGGAAAAGGAAAGGAGCGCAGCATGGAAAAGACCCAGAAACTTGAGGCGGCATGGTGGTGGGCGCGGAACGCCCGGCTCGCCGCCCTCCGGCAGAAGCGGGAGGAGCATGGTGACCCGCACAACCCCCTCCGGGCCCTCCCGGGCCACGAGGCGGAGTTTGAAGCTGCCACCGAGCTCGCCCAGAGCATGGGCGTCATCCTCGGAGCCCTGGAGCGGGAGATCGCCAGGGCGCGGGGGGAGGCGGTGAAGCGCAAGGCCCTCCGGCTCCGCGATATGGCCCTGATCTTCGGGCTGGCGTCGCTGGCCACGCTGGGCATCGCCGCCGTGTTCATCACGGTGGGAGCCCCAGACCCCATCACCCAGGCGTCGGCGGTCATCGGCACCAGCCTCTCGCTGGGCTGGGCACTCAAAATCGCCTGGAAGTAGTTCTAAGACCCACATCGCAGAAAGGAGGACGGCGATGAAGAGCAGCAACACCCTCACCCCCTTCGGCAAGCTGGTGGTCAAGGCCCTGGTTGACCAGGACATGACCAAGACGGAGCTGGCCGGTCAGATCGGCACATCGCCGCAGCACCTGAGCCGTATCCTACACGGGACGCGCCCCGGGGGAAAGCACATCCCGGCGATCGTCGCCGCCCTCGCCCTCGACCCCCGGAAGGTGGAGAAGGCGATGGCCGCATAACAGCAGAAGGGAGGGACGGCAGTGCAGGACGCATATATCACGCTGGAGGAGGCCGCAGCCTTCGAGGGCATCACCTACAAGGGGCTGACCTCAAGGATTGCCCGCAACCCCAAGCAGTACGACACCAAGACCCAGGCCCGCGAGGGCGGCGGCAAAGATCAGGTATTGATCTCCGTCGCCTCCCTGACGGCTAAGGCGCGGAAGGCGTGGCGGGCCACCCAGAAAGTAGACGGGAGGGATGTAATCATAGACCGCAGAGCAACGGAGGCGGCTCCCTGGTATGTGACCGCCGACCTCAATCACTACATAGACGGCCACAAGAAGGCGTACTACGAGGCCGTCGAAGCGGCCCGGGTGGTTCAGGAGTTTATTGACTACGCCGGGCCGGAGAAGCGCACCGACCTCGCCGCCCGGCTCGCCGTGGGGCTGGGCGTCAGCCCGCAGAGCTTCTACCGCTACCAGACACAGGTGCTGGAGGCCAACGCCTGGGCCCTGAAGCTGGAACGGGAGGACGGGCAGTGCCGGGACTACTTCCGGGCCCTGGCACTCTGCCGGAAGCCGAAGGAGGCGGACACCTTCCCCAGCCTGACCCCGGAGCAGCGGGCGATCATTGAGAATATCTGGTTCGACAAGCAGTTCGCCTCCAACCTGGGCACACGGGAGATGCTCTACGAGAAGTTCGAGGAGATCGCCCGGGAGCGCGGCTGGCAGGACTACCCCTCCACCAAGACCGTGGGACGGTATATCAACTACCTCATGAGTACCAGGGGCGCGGCCTCGGCCCATTTCCTCGCAGCCAACGGGACGCGGGAGTGGCGGAACAAGATGATGCTCAAGGGCAAGCGGGACGCCACCACCCTGGAGGTCATGGAGCTCCTGGTGGGCGACGAGCACACCTTCGACCTCTGGGTACAGTACACCGCCCCCAATGGCAAGGTCAAGGCCGTCCGCCCGGTATTGGTGGCCTGGATGGATATGCGGAGCCGGGACATCCTGGGCGACGTGATCTGCGTGAAGGCCAACGGCGACACCCTGAAGGAGTCCCTGGTGAAAACGATCTACACGGCGGGCGTCCCGAAGCGGCTGCTCATCGACAACGGCAAGGACTACACCAAGCAGGAGCTCACCGGCCAGAGCCGGAAGAAGCGGAACATCGACTTCGACTTCGACGCCGAGACCGTGGGCTTCTATCAGAGCATCGGCATCCTGGGCGTCGACCGGGCCCTCCCTTATCAGGCATGGGTCAAGGCAGTGGAGCGGTTATTCGGAACGGTCTGCTCCCGGTTCTCCAAGTGGTTCGCCTCATACACCGGTACCCTCACCGGCTCCAAGACCGACGCCAAGCGGCACAAGGACGTGGAGGGTATGCTGGAGCGCGGGGAGCTGCTGACCATGGAGGAGTTCTATGAGGTCTGGACGGAGTGGAAGGAGCTGCACTACCGCACCCGGAAGCACCGGGGCCTGACGGACGCCAAGGAGAAGTGGGTCACCCCGGGCGAGCTGTTCGCCCACGGCCCCCGCTATGAAAAGGCGGCACCGCCCAGGGAGTATGCGGCGATGCTGCTCATGAAGGCGGACACGGCCCGTGTGACCAACCAGGGCATCACCAAGTTCGGAGTCCTCTACACTGACTACGAGCTCTGCTTCTGGAAGGACAAGAAGGTCAAGATCAAGTGGGACATCGACGACGTTTCCAAGCTCTACGTCTACGACTTGGAGGGCCACAAGATATGCGAGGCGGTCTCCGCCGAGGTGCTGGGCTTCGGCGAAAAGTGCTCCCAGGCAGCACTGGAGAAGCTCATGCGCGACCAGAAGCGGCAGTACCGGGAGAGCGTGGAGGCCCTGGAGGACTTCACCACACCTTACGAGGTACGCATCGAACAGGGCCGACCCTCCGACGCCGTGGGCAAGCTCGACCTGATGATCGGCCACGCGCCCAGCAGCAAGATTATCTCCCTCCCGACAGACAAGGAGTATCGCGGCGAGGTCGCCGCCCAGAGCAGGAAGAAGCGCAGCGGGGCCGGGGACGAGTTCCTGGCGTCGAAGGCCGGGGACGCCCTTGCCAGACTGAGGGCCATAAACGAATAGGAGGAACATCATGGAAGTCACAGCAGCAGAGCGCACCACCACCTACACCGGGGCCCAGAGCCTCGCAGCGAAGATCAACGGCTACATCGTGGCCCAGCGCACCAGCATCGCCGCGATCGCCAAGGAGATCGGTTACAGCCGGGTCACCGTTTCCCGGTATCTGGCTGGCAAGTACGACAGCGACCCCACGGGCATCGAGGCCAAGCTCGCCGCATTCCTGGCGGGCCAGACCGGGGAGGAGGTGGAGCTCCCGCCGCCCCCGGAGCCGGGACAGAAGGGCGGGCAGAAGCCCCGCTTCTACGAGAGCCGGGACGCCAAGGCCGTCCTGGGCGTGTGCCAGAGCAGCCAGGAGTATATCGGGCTGGGCATCGTGGTGGCCCGCAGCGGCTACGGCAAGACCTACGCCCTCCGGGAGTACGCCAAGCTCCCCCGGGTCGCCTACATCGAGTGCGACGACACCATGAGCAGCCGGGACTTGGTGGAGGCGATCGAGCGGAGCATCGGGCTCCCCAACGGCTACGGCACGATCTGGCGCAGGGTCAACGGCATCCGGGAGTTCTTCAACACCAACCGGGGCTACCTCCTCATCATCGACGAGGCGGACAAGCTGGTGAGCAAGTACACCCAGAAGAAGATGGAGATACTCCGGGCGATCTTCGACCAGAGCGACGTGGGGCTGGTGATCGCGGGCGAGCCGAAGCTGGAGGCCCAGATCAAGACCTACCTCGCACGAATGGCGAACCGGGTCGACTTCTACGCCTCGCTCCGGGGGCTGGCTCCCTCCGAGGTGGAGGGCTACCTGGAGGACTTCAACATCACCCCGGACGCCCTGCTGGAGCTGAAGGAGCGGGCGTGTAATATGCGGACGGGCTGTTTCCGCCTCCTCGACCGCACCCTTTCCAACGTGGGGCGCATCCTGGCCGAGCGGGGTGAGGACACGGTCACCGTGAAGATCATCGAGCAAGCGTCCTCCATGATGATGCTCTGACGACAGGGGGCCGGGACAATGAAAATGAGAAAGCAGCGGCACATGGGCGCGGCCCTGGTGGTTCTCTCCTGGCTCATCCTGCTTCTGGCCGCGACCGGGGCGACCCCCATTGACCAGGACGCCACCGCCGCAGTGCTGCTCCTCCCCCTGGGGCTCTACATGATCTTCACGGAGCAGTATATTTTGTACCCCTGACGCCGACCGGCGCGGGCATATAACCGAAAGGAGCTTAGACATGGCAAGAAAGCGAGTCATTGAGGAGCCGACCCTCAAATCCTGGGAGGACGTGAACGACGCCCTCCGTCAGATCGCGGAGGCCCAGATCGCGCTGGGCGACATCGAGAGCGATATGCAGAAGCAGATCATCGGGGCCCAGAAGGTGGCCGAGGAGCAGAGCAAGCCCATCAAGGACGCCCAGGCCCGGCTGGAGCGGGAGATCAAGGCATTCGTCACCGAGCACCGGGACGAGATGGGGAAGGCGAAGACCATGACCCTGACCTTCGGCGAGGTGGGCTTCCGGCTCTCCACCTCCATTTCCCTCCCCCGGGCGAAGGAGAAGCTGAAGGAGATCATCCGCCGCCTGAAGTCGCGCCAGATGCACGACTGCATCGTGGTGGAGGAGAAGATCAGCAAGGACGCCCTGAAGAAGTACGGCGAAGACACGGTCAACGCGGTCGGGGCCACCTGGAAGCAGAGCGACGTCTTCGGCTATGAGGTGAACATCGCCAAGCTGGAGCAGATCAAGGCGGGCGGCTGAGAAAGGAGGCCCGAGGAATGGCAGCAGCACGAACAGGGCGCAAGCAGCCCTCCATCCGCACCCTCTGGGCGATCGCCAAGTCGCCGGAGCTGCACATGACGGATGAAGACCTCCACGCGGTGGTCTACCGCGAAACCGGGAAGGAGTCCATAAAGGCGCTGACCCAGGGGCAGATCAACGAGGTGGCCCGCGTCCTCCAGAACATGAAGGACGGGGTCAGCCGCAGCACCCGCCCCAA
>OFGD01001657.1_pt1 | contig 10642 bp, 5 predicted proteins | sample 1521671 | NCBI WGS metagenome assembly OFGD01 (sample SAMEA3504114, study PRJEB24116) | mouse gut metagenome | biome: mouse gut; feature: mouse-associated habitat; material: faeces | place: Denmark | collected 2011 | reverse complement strand
CTAAATGGCAAAGAATACGGCAAACAATTATGACGCTTCCAGCATTACGGTGCTGGAAGGTTTGGAAGCCGTGCGAAAGAGGCCGGGGATGTATATTGGCAGCGTGTCCCGCAAAGGCCTGAATCACTTAATATATGAAATTGTGGATAATTCCGTGGATGAACATTTGGCAGGATTTTGCGATACTATAAGAGTGACTTTGGAAAAAGATGGTTCTTGTACCGTGGAAGATAACGGCAGAGGCATTCCGGTTGGGATGCATGAGAAAGGTGTTTCAGCGGCCCGTCTGGTATTCACCACGCTTCATGCCGGAGGAAAGTTTGACAATGATGCTTATAAGACCAGTGGCGGGCTTCACGGAGTGGGTTCGTCGGTGGTGAACGCTTTGTCAGTATGGCTAGATCTCGAGGTCTATCTGGATGGAAAAATACATCATGACCGCTTTGAACGAGGGAATCCCGTGATAGAGCTGCAACAGGGATTGCTGCCAGTCACGGGCAAGACCCGTAAAAGCGGGACTAAAATAAATTTTCTTCCTGATCCAGAAATTTTTGAAAAAACCCGGTTTAAGGAAGAGGATGTAAAGAGCCGCCTTCATGAAACTGCGTACTTGAATCCCAAGCTTACCATCATCTATGAGGATAAGCGGGCAGCAGAGACGGAACATGTGGAATTTCATGAAGAGGAAGGCATCGTCGGCTTTGTGAAAGCGCTGAACCGCAAAGTGGAGACGGTTCATGACGTGGTGTATTTTCACGGGGAAAGCGAAGCAATTGCAGTGGAAGCCGCTTTTCAATATACAAATGAGTTTCATGAAAATGTGCTGGGCTTTTGCAATAATATTTATAATGCAGAAGGCGGGACGCATCTTACTGGATTTAAAACGGTGTTTACTACCGTCATCAACAGCTATGCCAGAGAGCTGGGAATTTTGAAAGAAAAGGATTCAAACTTTACTGGCGCAGATGTGCGCAACGGCATGACGGCAATTGTTTCTATCAAGCATCCAGATCCCCGGTTTGAAGGGCAGACAAAGACGAAGCTGGATAATCAGGATGCTGCGCGTATTACAAGTAAAATTACTGGAGAAGAGATTCAGTTATATTTTGACAAAAATCTTGATAATCTCAAAAAAGTAATTTCTTGCGCGGAAAAAGCGGCGAAGATCCGCAAAGCGGAAGAAAAAGCGAAAACGAATCTGTTGACGAAGCAAAAGTTTTCCTTTGATTCCAATGGCAAGCTTGCCAATTGTGAGAGCAGAGATCCTTTAAGCTGCGAAATATTTATCGTGGAGGGGGATTCTGCCGGAGGATCAGCCAAGACGGCGAGAGACCGGAATTTTCAGGCAATCCTCCCGATCCGGGGCAAGATTTTAAATGTAGAGAAAGCTAGCATTGACAAAGTCCTTGCCAATGCAGAGATTAAGACGATGATCAATGCGTTTGGATGTGGATTTTCGGAAGGGTATGGCAATGATTTTGATATATCAAAGCTGAGGTATCATAAGATTATCATCATGGCGGACGCCGATGTGGACGGGGCGCATATATCCACGTTGCTGTTGACGTTGTTTTACCGCTTTATGCCAGAACTGATCTTTGAAGGGCATATTTATATCGCCATGCCCCCGCTCTATAAAGCCATGCCTAGCAAGGGGGAGGAGGAATATCTGTATGATGATATCGCCCTGGAAAGATATAGAAAACGACACAAAGGTTCTTTTACTTTGCAAAGATACAAGGGACTTGGGGAGATGGATGCGGATCAGCTCTGGGAGACGACGTTGAATCCAAAGACACGTATTTTAAAGCAGGTGGAGATTGAAGATGCCAGAATGGCGTCGGATGTGACGGAAATGCTGATGGGAACGGAGGTTCCTCCGAGACGGGAGTTCATCCATGAACATGCCCAGGATGCAGAACTGGATATATAAGAGCAGCCAGAAATACAGAGTGTATGCAGAAAGGAATCAATCATGCAGCAGAGTGAACAGATCATACGGACAGAATATTCTGAGGTGATGCAAAAATCCTATATAGATTATGCTATGAGCGTGATTATCGCCAGGGCGTTGCCGGATGTCCGGGATGGGCTAAAGCCGGTGCAGCGAAGAACCTTATATGATATGCATGAGCTTGGAATCCGGCATGACCGGCCATTCCGTAAATGCGCCAGAATTGTCGGAGATACGATGGGTAAGTATCATCCCCATGGAGACAGTTCCATTTACGAAGCGCTAGTAGTAATGGCACAGGAATTTAAGAAAGGGCTCCCTCTGGTGGATGGTCATGGCAATTTTGGATCCATTGAGGGGGACGCAGCGGCGGCGATGCGCTATACTGAGGCCCGTCTTCAGAAAATTACCCAAGAGGCCTATCTTGCCGATCTGGACAAGGACGTCGTGGATTTTGTGCCCAATTTTGACGAGACGGAGAAAGAGCCTTCCGTGCTTCCGGTCAAGGTGCCCAATTTGCTGATTAACGGAGCGGAAGGAATTGCAGTGGGTATGGCAACGAGCATTCCCCCGCATAATTTTTTCGAGGTGATCGAGGGTGTTAAGGCATTTATGAAAAATCCCGATATTACCACCAAGGAATTGATGGAACATATCAAGGGCCCGGATTTCCCAACCGGGGGGATCGTCGTCAACCAGGACGACTTGCTGCAGATTTATGAAACCGGAGCTGGAAAGATCAAAATCCGGGGCAAGGTGGAAGTGGAGCAGGCAAAAGGCGGAAAACAGAAGCTGGTAATTACGGAAATTCCCTATCCGATGGTGGGCGCCAATATCGGAAAATTCCTGATGGACGTGGGGAATCTGGTGGAGACCAAGAAGACGGCGGATATCCTGGACATTTCCAATCAATCTTCCAAGGAAGGGATTCGGATCGTTCTGGATCTGAAAAAAGGCGCCGATGTGGAGAATCTTTGCAACATGCTGTATAAAAAGACGAGGCTTGAGGACTCCTTTGGCGTTAACATGCTTGCAGTGGCAGAGGGCAGGCCGGAAACCATGGGACTTATTCCAATTATCCGCCATCATGTGAATTTCCAATATACGCTTGCCACCAGGAAATACCGCACGCTTCTCGCCAAGGAACTGGACAAGAAAGAGATTCAGGAGGGGTTGATTCAGGCTTGCGACGTGATTGACTTGATCATTGAGATACTTCGAGGCGCTAAAAATATCAAGGATGCTAAGGATTGCCTGATGAACGGCAATACAGACAAGATCAGATTCCGCTATAAAGGATCTGTGGCGGATGCCAGGCAGCTTCATTTTACGGAACGGCAGGCGACGGCGATTCTGGAGATGAGGCTCTATAAGCTGATTGGCCTGGAAATTGAAGCGCTGATGAAGGAACATCAGGCAACGCTCTTAAACATTGCAAAATATCAGGAGATCTTAGGCAGCCGCAGTGCAATGTCGAAGGTGATTGTCAAGGAGCTGACCAAGTTTCAGAAAGAATATGCAAGGCCAAGGCGGACCAAGATAGAGAACGCAAAGGAAGCTGTTTACGAAGAGAAGAAAATAGAAGAGATGCCAGTGGTGCTTTTGATGGACCGTTTTGGCTATGTCAAGACGATTGATTTACAGACGTATGAACGAAACAGGGAGGCGGCAGATACAGAAAATAAATATGTGATGCACTGCATGAACACGGATAAGCTTTGTATTTTTACAGACAAGGGACAGCTTCATACGGTGAAGATCTTAGAGCTTCCTTTTGGAAAGTTCCGTGACAAGGGCACGCCTCTTGACAATGTAAGCAATTATGACAGTAGTGGGGAAGTGATGGTTTATGTCAACTGCCTGGGAAATCTGATCGGTAAAAATCTTCTGTTTGTCAACAGCCAGGGAATGATAAAAGTGGTTGCAGGGGATGAATTCGACGTCGCCAAGCGAACCACGGCGGCAACCAAGCTCAATGAAGGAGATACGGTTCTGACTGTTCTAATGCTGGAGCAATCACCAGAGGAGACGGTTATACTTCAGACCGAAAAGGGAATGTTCCTGCGCTTTCCTGCGGCGGATGTCCCAAGGAAAAAGAAGGGAGCCATCGGAGTTCGGGGAATAAAGATTGATCCTAAGGATCAGTTAAAAGCAGCGTACCTTGTGGGGGAAGAAGAAAGAATCATCGAGGAAAAGGAAAGGCAGATCATGCTGCACAGACTTAAGATCGCCAGCCGGGATGGAAAAGGCGTAAAGAAATAGAATAAGGCGGCCAGTAGGTAGGAGGAACATATGAAGGATAAAAAAATTGTAGGGTTTTTAAGAAACAGCCTGATTGTGGTGATTGCCGTCTGTATCCTGGTGTTTACCGGTGTGACTGTATTGATGACCCGTATGACCCAGGAGGTAGTCAGAGATATCAGCGATATTTACATGGAGGAAATGAATATACAGCTGCAACAGAAATTTCAGTCTATCATCGAACTTCGCCTGCAGCAGGTATCTGGCGTGATCCTGACGAATCCCCCAGAGGAAAGCCAGTATGGAGAAGCATTGCTGCAAGACTTACAAAAAAGGGCAGAGGTTAGAGATTTCGCCTATCTTGGATTTTATACAGAGCAAGGGGATTTGATAGATATTTATGGTAGCAAGTTACAGTTGGAGGATCATTACAAGATACAGACGTCTCTGATGGAACAGGGAGAATGCGTTACTCAGGGCTGGGACGAGAATCACCAAAAATTTCTTGCCCTGGGCGTGGAAGCAGCGTATGATCTCGGAGATGGGAGAAAGAGCATGGCGTTGATAGCGGGCCTTCCCATGGAATATCTTGATGAAGTGCTTTTTTTTGAAGAGCAAGATGAACAGGTTTATACCCATGTGATTGACCAGCAGGGCAATTTCGTGATCCGCAACGGAGGCGTCTACCAAGTAAATTATTTTCAGCGGATGATGGACGCTTATGGGGAAGAGGAAAAAAATCATATTGAGGGGCATGTAAAGAAACTTCAGGAGGCTATGAAACAGGGCGAGGACTATTCGATGCGGGTATACGCATACGGAGAAAAACGCATGGTGTATTGTTCTCCGCTTGCTGGGAATTCCTACTGGTATCTGGTTACTACTATGGTGGAGGGAAAGATCGATATCAGCGTTACCAAGCTGGATGCGATGCGCCTTGGAATCATGATGGGCTCTATGCTGTCTATATTGGTAATGATGGGAATTATTTTCTTGTTGTACTACCGCTGGTCCAAACAGCAGATGTTGGAACTGGACAAAGCAAGAAAAGAAGCGGTCGTTGCTAACGCTGCTAAGAGTGAATTTTTGGCAAGCATGAGCCATGACATCCGAACGCCGATGAACGCCATTGTAGGAATGACAGAGATCGCTTTGAAGAATATCCAAAACGGGGAACGAGTGGAAGACTGCCTGCGCAAGGTAAAGTTGTCCAGCAAGCATTTACTGGGGCTGATCAATGACGTGCTCGACATGTCTAAGATTGAAAGCGGAAAAATGACGCTTAATATTGAGGTGATGTCTCTTAGGGAGGTTATGGATGACATTGTAAATATCATTCAGCCTCAGATCAAGTCCAGAAATCAGCATTTTGACATTTTTATCGACCAGATTTTATGCGAGGAAATTTACGGTGACGGCGTCCGCCTCAATCAGGTGTCACTCAATCTTTTGTCCAACGCTGTGAAGTATACGCCGGAGGGCGGCAGGATTGATATCCACTTAAGCCAGGAAGCTTCTCCCAAAGGAGAGGATTACATAAGGACCAGTTTCAGCGTGGCAGACAACGGAATAGGAATGACTGAGGAATTCCAGAAGAAAATCTGGAATACGTTTACCAGAGAGCAGACAGACCAGGTACATCATATTGCTGGAACAGGACTGGGAATGGCCATCACGAAAAGCATTGTAAGCCTTATGGGCGGTAGCATTGAGTTGGAGAGCCAGAAAGGAAAGGGAAGTAAATTTACTGTGGTCTTGGACCTCAAGAAAGCGGAAGGGGTTGTGGCGCACATGAAGCTTCCGGAATGGGATGTGCTGGTAGTTGACGATAATGAACAGCTCTGTCTTACGGCAACCTCAAATCTGGAGGAACTTGGAGTTCATGCGCAGTGGGAACAACATGGAGCGCAGGCAGTGGAGTTGCTGGAAGAGCGCCACAGAGAAGGCAAGGATTTTGATTTTGTATTGATTGACTGGAAAATGCCTGAGATGGATGGAATGGAAACAATCCGTGAGATCCGAAGAAGGGTGCCGAAAAGAATTCCTCTGTTTTTGATGTCTGCATATGATTGGAACGATATTGAAGAAGAGGCAGACAAATTGGATATTGAAGGATTCATTTCAAAGCCATTGTTTAAGTCTACTTTATTTGCATGTCTTAGTAAGTATGTGGAAGGACTTGAGAGAAAAGATGATGGCAAGGACAGCCAGAATATAGATTTTACTGGTAAGAAAGTTCTTCTCGCTGAAGATATTGACCTCAATTGGGAGATTGCCAATGAGATTCTTTCCGCTACAGGAATGGAGCTGATTCATGCTTGCAACGGCAAGGAATGTCTGGAATTTTTTGAAGCGTCAGAGCCTGGGACGTATGATGCGATATTGATGGATATCCGCATGCCGGTGATGAATGGGTATGAGGCCACGGAAGCGATTCGCGGACTGGATCGCAGTGACCGGGATCTTCCGATTATTGCGATGACAGCCGATGCATTTTCTGACGATGCGCAAAGATGCTTAAACATCGGTATGAATGCGCACATACCAAAACCCCTTGACATTAAGCAGTGCATGACAGTGCTGCAGAAATTTTTACATTAAATGGGAGGCACCATGGAAAGAGAGACAGAGGTTATAATTGTGGGCAGCGGAGCGGCAGGCTTATTTTGTGCGCTGCGGCTTCCAGAACATATTAAGGCGGCGATTATAACCAAGGATGCGGCAGAGAACAGCGATTCCTTTTTGGCACAGGGAGGAATCTGCATGCTCCGCTCCGAAGAAGATTACGAAGCCTATTTTGAAGATACCATGAAGGCGGGACATTACAGGAATAACCCGGAATCGGTGAAAATCATGATTCGCAGCTCTGGAAAGATCATCGAGCATTTGATTCGTTACGGCGTGCAGTTTGACCGGAGGAACGGGGAATTGGCTTTTACCAGGGAAGGGGGACATTCCAAGCCGAGAATATTGTTCCATGAAGATATTACCGGAAAGGAAATTACAGGAAAGCTTCTGGAACAGGTAAAAAGACGCAGCAATATCACGATGTATGAATACACGGAAATGATAGATATTCTTTGCGACAATGGAAGTTGCTGCGGCATCATAGCAGTGGATTCTGCGAAAGAGGTGATACCGGTCCGAGCGCAGCATACAGTGTTTGCATGTGGCGGAATTGGGGGCTTATACCGTCATTCTACGAATTTTCCGCATTTGACAGGGGACGCCCTTGCAATTGCGCTACGTCATCAAATTCCATTACAGGACGTTAATTTTGTCCAGGTTCATCCTACGACCTTGTATACAGAGAAACCTGGACGGAAGTTTTTAATTTCAGAGTCTGTCCGGGGGGAGGGGGCAGTGCTTTATAACGGCAAAATGGAGCGATTTGTAGATGAGCTGCAGCCAAGGGACATTGTGACCCATGCCATTCAAGAGCAGATGAAGAAAGACAGAAAACCGTATGTCTGGCTTTCCATGGAGCATGTTCCCAAGGATGATATCCTGGGACATTTTCCCAATATTTATCAGCGGTGCATGGAGGAAGGATATGACATAACCAAGGAATGCATCCCGGTAGTTCCAGGCCAGCATTATTTTATGGGCGGCATTCAATCCGATATGGATGGCAAAACGTCTATGCAGGGATTGTATGCGGTAGGAGAGACGAGCTGTAATGGCGTGCATGGAGCGAATCGGCTTGCCAGCAATTCCTTGCTGGAAAGCCTGGTATTTGCAGACAGGGCGGCACAGGCGATTGCGAGGGAGAGTGCGCAGAGCCTGCCCAGAGAGGAACGGGTGGCAGAATTTCTCCGGCAGATTAAAAACCCCTGCCATTTCAAGTGTGGCAAGTTTACCGTCCGGGCACAGTTTGCGGAAAACGGCGTATCTTTGGAGGACTGCCTGAAACAAGTTTTAATTTAGCGCTTTAACGTGTTGACTTCCCCGCCTGCCTGTGCTATACTGACAGTGGAAAAAGAATTGCATCAGGTAAATCCGAATCACTCTTTGATTTATGGGGAAAGTCCGTAAATTTCAAAGGAGTGATTTTTTTATGGCAAAATACGATGCAACGGCATACCTGCGGCTTTCCTATACGGCTGACCAGAGCGAGGAAAGCGACAGCATTACCAACCAGAAAAAACTGGTGGAGGACTTTGTAGCCGCCCACCCTGACATTACGCTGGTAAACGAGCGAGTGGACGACGGTTACAGCGGCGTTCTGTTCGACCGGCCCGCATTTCAGGAAATGATGCAGGACATCACCCAGGGAACCATTAACTGCGTGATTGTCAAAGACCTGTCCCGCCTGGGGCGTGAATACATCGAAACCGGGCGTTACCTGCGCCAGATTTTCCCCGCCTACGGGGTACGGTTTATCGCAATCAATGACGGCATTGACACCGCCAATGAACATAACGGCGATGATTTGAACATTTCCCTGAAAAATCTTCTCAACGACACCTATTGTCGTGACATTTCGGTGAAAACGCGCAGCGCTTTACTGAGCAAGCGCAAAAACGGGGAATATGTGGGAGCCTGCCCGGTGTACGGCTACCGGAAAGACCAGGAAAACAAAAACCAGCTTGTAATTGACGAGGACACGGCGCGGGTTGTGCGGGACATTTTCCGTCGCCGCATTGACGGGGCCAGCGCCAAACGGATCGCGGACGAACTGAACCGTCTGGGCATTCCCTCCCCGCTGGCCTATAAAATCAGCCGGGGCCTGCCACATCCGAAAAAGGGCTATGCGGACAGCCAGAAAGCAAAATGGTCGGCCCATGCCATCCTGCGTATCTTGCAGGAGGAAACCTATACTGGCGTCCTGCTGCAAGGCAAACAAAGCACTCATAACCACAAAATCAAGGACATCATTGAAAAGCCTGCCGAAGAATGGATACGCACCGAAAACGCCCATGCCCCGATTATCCGCAAGCAGGACTTTGAACTGGTGCAGAAAATCATGGGGCTGGACACCCGGACAGCGCCGGACGGGGATGCGGTTTATCTGTTTTCCGGCATCTTAATCTGTCGCTCCTGCGGCGGACGTATGACGCGAAAAACCAATACCGTCAAGGGTAAAAAGTATATTTATTATCACTGTCCCACCGGAAAAAAGCACGGCTGCGAACACCCTACCATGTTGCGGGAGGATGAACTGACCGCCTGCGTCCTGGAAAGCCTGCAAGCCCATATCCGCAACGTGGTATCGCTGGAAAAGCTGTTGGACAGCATCAGTGAGGAACAGATCAATCAGGAACTGCAGGATTTAGATTCTATTTTAGCAGATTTTGATGAACGTGACAGGAAAGCCTTTCGATTGAAGGTCGACGATATTAAGATCAAATATAAGAAACTCGTCCAATATCAACAGGAGATTAAGGAGACGGAAGGGTTCATCCGGGAAGGTGCGGTTACATGTGAAGCTTTGGAGAAAGCGATTCAGGAACAGGGCAGGAAGATTGAGGAGGCCGACCTGAATTATTCCGAGACAAAAGAAGCTCTCCGCAAATTGGATGTGTCGAAGGCGATCAGCGCGTCGGAGCAGATGATTCGTACCTATGAAGCACAATTAACTGTTCTGGAGAAGGAAAAGGAGAATCTGGAAAAGTTTCAGAAACGAATGCAGGAAGTTACCGTACAGTTAATCGAAGCGGGGACGGCGGCGGAGGATGCCGGCAAACACGTCCTGGCGCAGTTGCTGGACCATCCTCCCGGTGAGCTGCTTGGCGGACAGGGCACTGAGGGAGCCTAGGGCACACAGAAGGAGGATATAGCCCAGGGCGACCCGGAGCAGCCGCCAGAACCGGGCCCCCGCCCCAGCCAGGGCGGTGTCGATGGCCTGTTGGAGCAGCAGGGAGACCCCGGCGTTGAACAGGGACGCCAGCAGCCCCAGGGCCAGGGTGAGCAGCAGCACGGCAAGCAGGCCGGGGCCGTATTTCATCAGCACCGGCTGCGTCCCATGCCGCAGGTGGAGGTCAAAGAGCCACAGCAAGCCGGCAAACGCGGGGAAGGAGGCCAGCCAGCAGGAGGCGTCGTTCAGTGTCCAGCGGTAGGCCATCCGACCCATGAACAGCACGCCGAACCCGCCCAGAATGCACAGGCCCCCGGCCAGAAGCTGTGCGGCGGGGATGGAGAACTGATACAGTTCCGGCGTGTTCTGCCACATCCGGAGTCCGCGAAACCCTGCCTGCATACTGAATCCCCCAGCGGCGGAGAACAGGACCCATGACGCGGCCAGCGCGGCCATTTGGAAGGGACAGGGATTGCCGAAGGCGGGCAGGAAATCATCCAGCCCCTCCCGTTTCTCTCGGAGGAACAGCAGAAGAACCGCTGCCAGCAGGGCGGTCAGGCCCAGCAGGGCATAGGTGGCGGGTGCGCCGGAAACAAACAGCTCTGTCTCCGGCTGGTAAGCGGAGGCCAGCTGCCACCGCCGCAGAAAAA
>OFGD01001654.1_pt1 | contig 10656 bp, 9 predicted proteins | sample 1521671 | NCBI WGS metagenome assembly OFGD01 (sample SAMEA3504114, study PRJEB24116) | mouse gut metagenome | biome: mouse gut; feature: mouse-associated habitat; material: faeces | place: Denmark | collected 2011 | reverse complement strand
CGGCGAAGAAGTCGCGCAACAGACCCACGCACTCCCCTTCTGCCACACCCGGTGTCACCTCGAACTGATGGTTGAGCCGCCCGTCCTCGTGAATACGGTACAGCGTGCCCAGCGCCCCAGCCTTCTGGTCGGGTGCCCCGTACACGCAGCGGGCCACCCGCGCCTGATGCATGAGGCCCGCGCACATAAGGCACGGCTCCAGTGTGACGTACACCGTGCAGTCGGCCAGCCGCCACGCGTCCAGCACCCGGGCCGCCTCTTTCATGGCGAGGAATTCCGCATGGCCCGCCGGGTCGCGGTCGGTCTCGCGCCGGTTGTGGGCCCGGGCGATCACCCGGGGCTCGGCCAAGGGGCGCCGCGTGGCTCGATCCATGGGCTCGTGCACCACCACAGCACCGATGGGCACCTCGCCCGCATCGGCCGCCGCCCGCGCCTCTTCCACGGCCAGGGCCATGAAGGCCACGTCCAGCTCCGCCTGTTGTTCCGGTGTGCGATGTTCGTTCATAGGGGGAATTATAGAAGGAAGGCACCCGGCTGCCCGCGCGACCGAGGCACCCCCACGAAGAGAACGCAGCCGAGCCTTTTCTCGCAAGCCTCTGCGGAGGCGGCCGAGTTATGGTATCCTTACCCCTGCTTGCGGCCGTTCCGGTCGCGCATGCTTTTCGCGGAGGCGTGTCCGAGTGGCTTAAGGAAGCAGTCTTGAAAACTGTCGTGCCGAAAGGTACCGTGGGTTCAAATCCTACCGCCTCCGCCACAACCTCCAAGACCTCCTACCGGGGGTCTTTTTCATGCCCGGCTTCACTTCTGCCTGAAATGTACGATGCGACCCGTCACATCGGCATTTTGGGACAGAAATCCTCCAGCACCACCCCTTGAATCCGGGTTTGCTGCCCGAAATGCACGATGCGCTCAGTCACATCGACTTTTTGAGGCAATGACGGCGTAGACAGCGCTCTTTCCGATGCCATCTATGCCCCAAATCGTCGGTATGTTCCGTCACATCGACGATTTGGGGCACAGGCGAGACGGAGCCAGACGCACAAACGTAACGAGCACAGGCGCACCTACGGAGCGCAATAACGCAGCGCCCTAGGCTACTTGGTGGTGGGCGAAGGTGCGGGCGGCGAGGGGAGCGCAGATGAGAAATGCCGCGGCGTACACGGTGAAGAGCGTCGCGTGGTAGTCGAGCACGAGCGGGCCCGCCGCGTAGGATACGGGACCGAGCAGCGTGGAGGCGTCCAGGGCGAAGTACGGCAGCAGGTACAGCAGGTGGTTCGCCACGTTGTTCTGAATGGAGGGCACGAGCAGCGGCGCCACCAGCACGGCGATGCCGATGGCAAAGATGGCCATGGACGAGCGCAGCCGCGCCGACAGCAGCAGCGTGACGGCCAACAGCGCGAGCAGGGCCGCATAGCCGAGGCCCACGCCCACGGCCACGGCCTGGGTCACCGTCAGCCCCCATGCGCCCGTGAGGCTGCGAATCTGCACGGGAAGCGCTCCGCCGTCGGCCCCGAAGAACACGAGCGGCACCCCGACGATCGCCAGGGCGAACAGGCCGTAGGCCGCCGTGGCGAGCAGCACAGCGGCTACCACCTTCGCCCAGGGCAGCTTCGTCTTCCCGCAGCGCGTGGCCAGCACCACGGCATCGGTGCGCTGCTGGTACTCGCCGGTGAACACGGGGGCGCAGGCCAGCACCACAGCCATCATGGCGAACAGCAAGAAGCCCAGGCAGTCGAGCACGTCGTCCCAACCGCCGGCGTAGCCGTACTCCACGGGCTTGGGCACCTCGTCGTAGCGGATCAGCCAAAAGGCCTGCTCGGTCGGCGTGTAGGTAAGCCGCCCGTCGGGGTCGGCCAGCGTGGCCGCCAGCTTCGCTGCTGCCTGCCCGTACACGTCCAGCGGCTCGGCCGTATTCACCCGCACGGCCACCACGTCGGGCGTCTCGTAGCCCTGCATCCAAGGACCGAGCACCAGGTTCAGATACTGGTAATGGGTGTGGTACCAGGCGCGGAACTGCTCGCCCTCGGGTGTGGCGGGGTCATCGTAAGGCGCCTTCACCTCGCCCTCTTCGTCGAGGAAGGTTTGGAACTCGCCCACGACGGCCGCCACCGCCTCGTCAGTGATGGGACCGGCACACTGCTCGGCATCGGCGCGTTGCTGGGCGATGGCGGCGGTGCCCGACAGCATGGACGGGTCACCCGCGGGGTTCACCGCCGCCTGCTGAACCACGTTCAAGCCCATGAACAGCAGCGACAGGGCGAACAGCACCCCCAGAGACACTTGGGTCACCCGGCGCCCCAGCATCTTCTTCAGCTCGAATATCACCAGGCTAGCCACGACGGCCTCCTTTCTTTCCCGAGCGAGACGGCGCCCCATCGCCCGACGACAACGTCCCCTCGCCCGACGATTCTTGGAACAGGTACAGGTACACGTCCTCCAGCGTGGGCTCCACCGGCACCGCCCGGGGATGCGGGCGCCGCTCGGCCACTACGCGCACTACGGCCATGCCGTCGGTGCCGTAGTGAAGGTTCCCCGCGGTAAACCGCGCCGCCAGCTCGTCGGCCTCGCGCGGCGTCACCGCGCATTCCCACACCGCGCCGCGCCCGTACTGCACGATGTCCTCCACGGTGCCGCGGCACACGATGGAGCCGGCCCGCATGACGAGAATCTGGTCGGCGATGTACTCGATGTCGGGCACGATATGGGTGGAGAGGATGACGATCTTGTCCTGGGCGAAGGACGCGATGAGGTTGCGGAATCGCACGCGCTCCTTCGGGTCCAGGCCGGCGGTGGGCTCGTCGAGCACCAGCACCGACGGCTCGTTCAGCACCGCCTGGGCAATGCCGAGCCGCTGCTTCATGCCGCCCGAGAAGGTGCGCACCTTCTGCTTCGCCACGTCGCGCAAGCCCACCAGGTCGAGCAGTTCCAGGCAGCGGCGCCGGGCGCGGCGGCTGTCGATGCCCTTGAGCGCCGCCAGGTAGCCCATGAAGTCGAGGGCCGTGAAATCGGGGTAGTAGCCGAAGTCCTGGGGTAGATAGCCCAAAAGGCCGCGATAGTCGGCACCGAGGCGCTCGATGGGCCGCCCGTTCCACAACACCGAGCCCGACGTCGGACGCAGCACATCGCAGATCATGCGCATGAGCGTGGTCTTCCCCGCTCCGTTCGCGCCAAGCAGCCCGTAGACGCCGGGCTGGAACGTGGCACTCAGCCGGTCCACGGCGATATGGCTGCCAATTGCTTCGACAGCCGATCTAAGGTAAGTTCCATAGGTTGCATCCTTTCGTTGGCAGAGAGGGTCAGTTCAGCGCGGGCACGGCGTCCAGCCCGCTTCCCACGGCGCGGAAGAGGCAGCGGCCCTCGTGCACCGCTGCAAGAAAAGCGACAGATGCGAGCGGCGACCACGCCGCCACCGACATGCCGGCGTACAGGCCGGGGGCCGCTGCCCACACCCCCCAGGCCGTCAGAATCACAACCGCGCCGAGGGTCATGCAGCGGGCCGTGAGGGAGCGGCGCCCATGGCCCGCGATCCAGAACACGCCGGCGCACAGGGCGAAGAACGGCGTGCAGGCGTACAGGAACACGCGGAACGGATCGGCCCCGGTCAGCGCGGGAATGGCGACGATTGCCGCCGTGAGCACCGCCACGTCCGACAACCCCAGCAGCGCACACCGGGCAGCGAGCACCTGGCGACAGTCGAAGCGGCAGGCGTATTCCAGCTCGGCCACCCCGCGCTCGCAGCTGCGCAGCCCGTCGGGCACACCCACCAACACCGTGAGCACCGCTGCTGCCACGGCGACCAGCACAGCCGAACGCTCGCTGGGCAGCGCAGCGGCCGAGGCCACCACCAGGGCGATAAGGGCTAGCTGGGCGACCCACGCCCACGGACTCACGAACCGCAACTGCCCTAGCACGAACCGCGGGAACGAGGGGGCGGGCCCGGTCTCGGCCGATAGCGACGCTTCCCGCGGGAACACCGCACCAGCCGCTTCCCGCAGGGACGCCGCGCCCGACATGGCCTGCAAGAATGCCGTCTCGCACGCTTTCGCGTCCCGCGCCTCCGTCGCCTGGGGGCCGACCCCCGCAAGGGCTCGCGCCTCTTGCGCGATGCGAACGAGCGCCGCCGACTTTCCGGCCCGTGCTTCGGCGGGAATGGGCTCGCGGTAGTGCCGGGCAAGTCGCCCTTTCAAGTTTTCACGCATCCTGTCTCACCCTTCCCATTCCAGTCTGAGCGCCGCAAGCGCCTTCCGTTCCAGCCGTCGCACCGCAAAACGCGATCGCTCCGTCACCTCGGCGATCTCGCCCACCGCCAGCCCCTGGCCGTAACGCAGCTCCAACACCTCCCGCTCGTCAGCGGGCAGCGTCGCCAGCGCCGCTTCCAGTGCCAACCGCTCGGCCGTGCGGTCGGCGGCGGGGTCGGGCACATCCACTTCCAGCGGCTCCACGACCGGGCCGCGACGGCGATGAGCCTCGGCACACACGTTCCGCGCGATAGTGTAGAGGTAGGCCAGCGGTTTGCCGCGCCGCTCGTACAACGCCCCCGAGCGCGCAAGCCGCAGGAACACCTCCTGAGTCGCGTCCTGCGCGTCGTCCCACGACGACAGCCGCCGCCGACAGTAGCGCAACACGTCATCGTAGTGCGCCGCCGCAAATTCCGCCGCCAACGCCGCCGCCCACTCAGCTTTCTCCTCTTCCACGCCGTTGCTCACCTCCTGCCTCGTTTAACGCGCACCCTACCCCTTATGTGCGCGAAATCCCGAGAATTACAAAAGTGAAATGAACCAGGTGCCCTTCGCCGCTGCCGCAAATGCGCGGTTTGAACGGGCAGACCAGCGTTTTGGGGCAGAAATCCTCCGGCAACACCCCTCAAATCCGGGCTTATTGCCTGAAAATCACGATATGCCCCGTCACATCGTGATTTTCAGGCAATAACAACACCAAAAGCGCCCTATTCAACGCTGCTGATGTCCCAAAACGTCGATACGCCCCGTCACATCGGCGTTTTGGGGCAATGGAGGCGCAGGGAGTGCCTTTTCGATGTCGTCCGTGCCCCAAAATGTCAGTACGTTCTGTCACATCGACGTTTTCCGTCAATGAGAGCGGAGGCGACACCTCTCAACGCAAAGAAGGCCGCCGTTGAGGCGACCTTCCAGGTGACGCAACTTTCCCGAGACAGCTTCCCCGGGCCGATGCCACTTCCCCGGACAACTTCCCAGGGCGATGGCTCTTCCCTACCGCTCCTCGATGGGGACGTAGGGCTTGGTGCCGCGGACGGTGTTCTTGTAGGCGGGGCGGATGATGCGCTTGCCGGCGGCGATTTCCTCGAAGCGGTGGGCCGCCCAGCCGGCCATGCGGGCGCAGGCGAACAGCGGCGTGAACAGGTCTTCCGGAATGCCCATCATGGCGTAGATGAAGCCGGAGTACATGTCCACGTTCGCGCAGAGCGCCTTGGTGGAGCCCTTCTCGCGGGCGAACACTTCCGGGGTCAGCCGCTCGATGGACTTCAGCAGGTTCAGCTCGGCCTCGTATTCCGTGCCCGCGGCCAGCTGTTCGGCGAAGCGCTTGCCGATAATGGCGCGGGGGTCGGACAGCGTGTACACCGCGTGCCCCATGCCGTAGACGAGCCCCGTGCCGTCGTAGGCCTGCTTGTTCACGATTTTCGCCAGGTAGGCGGCCACTTCGTCGTCGTCTTCCCAGTTGCGCACGTTCTCCTTGATTTCCGCCTGCATGGCACGCACCTGGTGGTTGGCGCCGCCGTGGCGGTGGCCCTTCAGCGACCCGAAGGCCGCGGCGTAGGTGGCGTAGGGGTCGGTGTCGGACGACGACAGCACGCGCGTGGTGAAGGTGGAGTTGTTGCCGCCGCCGTGCTCGGCGTGCAGGCTCAGCATGATGTCGAGCATGCGGGCCTCCTGGGCCGTGAACTCGCGGTCGGGCCGCAGCATGGAGAGGATAGTCTCGGCCGTGGACTGGCCGGGGATGAACCGGTGCATGATCATGGAGCCGTGGTTGAAGGCGGCCTGCTTGGCGTAGTAGGCCAGCACCATGATGCGCGGCAGGCGGCTGATCAGCGACAGCGCCGTGTGAATCTCATGCTCGGGGGAGCGGTCCTCGGCGCAGGGATCGGCGGCGTAGAGGCGCAGGATGGAGCGGGCCATCATGTTCATGATGTCCGGGGACGTGTCGGCCATGAGCACCGAGGCGGTGAAGCCGTCGGGCAGCTCGCGCTGGGAGTCGATGACCTCCACGAAGCGGTCCAGGCGCTCGCTCGTGGGCAGCTCGCCCATGAGCAGCAGGTACGCCACTTCCTCGTAGGCGAAGCGGCGGCTCGGGTCCAAATCGCCCAAGAGGTCGTAGATGTCGTAGCCGCGCAGGCGCAGGGAACCCTCCGCGGGCACACGTTCGCCGTCGGAGATCACGTAGCCGTGCACGTTGGACACGTTGGTCATGCCCGCCAGTACGCCGGTGCCGTCGGCGTTGCGCAGGCCGCGCTTCACGTCGTAGGTTCGGTAGTGCTCCGGATCAATGGAGTTCACCTGGTAGAAGTTCTCGTACAGGTGCACGCGGCGGGCCTCGTCCGCGCTGATCTCGATGGGCTCGGCGCCGTCGATGTCGGCGCGGTTGTCCACGCGGATGACGGCCTCGTCGATTTCCATGGCCATGGGCCTCTCCTCTCCCGAAGGCCGCGCCAGGCGGCCGCAGTGTATCGGCCCATTGTACCGTGCACGAAGGCGGCGACGCGCCGTCAGTAGGGGGCGACCGCCGCCCGCACGGCGAACGGTGCGGAAGGAGCCGGGGAAGTGGGCCGGCGAACGACGCATTCCGAAAAAGTTGAAAATTGTCGTTGACAAGCCCCGGAGGTCATGGTTAAATAATCGTTGCTGTTCGGAAGTGCGCCGTTACCTCAGCTGGATAGAGGGACTGACTACGAATCAGTACGTCGGGGGTTCGAATCCCTCACGGCGCACCACTTTTAGCAGTTCAACCGCTTCACGCGGTTATTTTTTTCTATAGGCCGGATTGAAAGGAACGTACTTGAAGGTTCGAAAATCGAAACCTCACAGTATGTAAGCTTCCGGCTTCTTCCTCCGCGGCGGTAGTCGGAAGAGACGACTGTCGCACGGAGGAACATCTATGCTCTATCTGTCCCAAATGATCGGGGAACCCGTCGTCGATGCGACGGGCGAGCGCCTCGGCACCATTTCCGACCTGGCCATTTCCACGGGCGAGGTCTTCCCGCGCATTACGAGCCTGGCCTTCCAGGGCCCCGGCCGCGTACCGTTCATGATCTCGTGGCGCAAGTACGTCGACACCTTCGACGACGACGGTATCGTGCTGTCGGTGGACGCCCACGACATCCGGTTCAGCTACCTGCAGCCCGACGAGGTGCTGCTGGCCCGCGACCTCATGGACCGGCAGATCGTGGACACCCAGGGCATGAAGGTGGTGCGGGTAAACGACCTGAAGCTGTCCCAATCGGGCACCCAGCTGCGCCTGCTCGGCGCCGAGGTGGGCGTGCGCGGCATCCTGCGCGGGCTGCACCCCGTACTGGAACGCGCGGTGGTCTCGGCGGCGAAGCTCTTCCACAAGAAGGTGGACGAGCAGCTGATCGCGTGGAACTACATGGACCTGCTCGACCGCGACCTCTCGGAAGTGCAGCTGTCGGTGACCCACCGCCGCCTGGACGAGCTGCACCCCGCCGACGTGGCCGACATCTTAGAGCAGCTGGATCCCCAGCAGCGCGCCAGCGTGTTCGAGCATTTGGACGACGCCCGGGCCACCGAGGCCATCTCCGAGATGGAGGACGAGTACCAGGCCGAGTTCATCGACGATCTGCCCGACGCCAAGGCCGCCGAGCTCATCGGGAACATGGACCCGGACGACGCTGCCGACATCGTGCGCGACCTTCCCTACGAGAAGGCCGAGACGCTCTTGCGCCTCATGGGCGTGGAAGATGCCGCGGAAATCCGCCGGCTGCTCGGCTACAAGGACGGCACCGCCGGCGGCATGATGACCACCCAGTTCGTGGCCGTGCCGAAGACGGCCACCGTGGGCGACACCATCGAGGTGCTGCGGGCACTGCCCGATGACCATCCCACGGTGCACTACGTGTACGTCACCGACGAGTACGGCAAGCTGCTCGGCGTGAACTCCCTGCGCACCCTGGTGCTGTTCAACGCCGACCGGCTCATGGGCGACATCATGTTCGACGACATCATCAGCTGCTTGCCCTCCGAGGAAGAGGAGGACGTGGCGGCGGACATCTTCAAGTACGACATCCCCGCCATGCCCGTGGTGGACGAGCACGGCACCCTGCTCGGCATCGTGACCACCGACGACGCCTGGGACGCCATCGAGGACGACGTGGCCGGCGACAAGACGCGCACCAACGCCCTGTCCATCGCCGGCACCGTGGTGGCGGTGCTGCTGGGCCTGTTCCTGTACTCGCTCATCCTGCTGCAGCTGGCCGGCTCGCTGCACATCGGCGGCCTGCACTACTAGGCGAGCGGGGTGACTGCCATGAACGCGAAGAGAACCGTGCGGCCCGACGCCGAGCAGCAGATGCGGAACCGCGCCGCCGCGGAGCTGGCGGAATCTGGCGTGCCTGCGGGCGAGCAGCCGGGCCCCGGCGCCGCGAAGAAGCCCAGCAAGTTGCTGCTGGTACTGGCGGCCATGGGGCCGGGCATCATCACGGCCATGGCCGGCAACGACGCCGGCGGCATCTCCACCTACTCCACGGCCGGCGCCAACTTCGGCTTCGGCACACTGTGGGTCATCCCCATCATGTGCGTGCTGCTCATTGTGGTGGAGACCACGGCCGGGCGCATGGGCGCGGTCACGGGCAAAGGGTTCGCGGCGCTCATCCGCGAGCGCTTCGGCATCCGGCTCGCGGCCTTCGCCATGCTGGCCCTGCTCGTGGGCAACGTGGCCACCACGTTCTCGGAGTTCGCCGGCATTGCCTCGGGCATGGAGATGTTCGGCGTGTCGAAGTACATCTCGGTGCCCGTGGCGGCCCTGGCCGTGTGGCTGCTGGTGGTGGGCGGCTCCTACAAGCGGGTGCAGAACGTGTTTCTGGCCCTGTCGCTGGTGTTCGTCACCTACATCGTGGCGGCGTTCCTCGCGAGCCCTGACTGGGGCCAGGCGGCCCGGGACACCGTCGTGCCCACCTTCGTGGGGGATGTGAATTTCATTTCCCTGGTCATCGCCATGATCGGCACCACTATCGCCCCCTGGATGATGTTCTTCTCCCAGAGCAACGTGGTGGAGAAGGGCCTCACCACCAAGGACCTGTTCTCCCAGCGGGTCGACGCGGTGTCCGGTACCATCGCCGCCTGCATCGTGGCCTGGTTCATCATCGTGACCACGGGCGCGGTGCTCTTCCCCGCCGGCATTTCCATCGATTCCGCCGCCGACGCCGCCGCGGCCCTGGCCCCCTTCGCCGGGCCCTATGCGGAAGCGCTCTTCGCCGTGGGGCTCATCGCCGCGTCGTTCCTGGCCGCCTGTGTGCTGCCGCTGACCACGGCCTTCGTCATCTGCGAGGCCTTCGGCTGGGAGGCGGGCGTGTCCTTCAAGTGGCGCGAGGCCCCCACGTTCAAGTCCATCTTCACCTTCGTCATTGCGTTCTCGGCCGTGGTGGTGCTGCTGCCCGACGTGAACCTGCTGACCATGATGCTGACGGCCCAGTTCGTCAACGGCGTCATTTTGCCCATCCTGCTGGCGTTCATGGCCATCATCTCCGCCGACAAGCGCATCATGGGCGAGTACCGCTCGCGCCGCCTGTCGAAGGTGCTTCTGTGGGCCACCGTCGGCGTGGTGGCCGCCCTCACGGTAGTGCTCCTCGTGATGCAGGTGCTCGGGCTGGCGTAGACGGCGAGGCGGCCGGACACGAGGCCAGCTGGAGCCGGCCACTTGCCCTGGCGCCGCCTCACTCGCCGGCGTATTTTGCCTGGGGTTTCTTACGGAGCGGCAACGTATGCGAATCGGTGCGCTCATCGTTTGGTACATCCCTTGTATTAGTGGGCTGCCCATCGCATACTGCAAGTGTCGGAAGCAAACAAGACCGCTTCCGGCACACCTACAGGTGACGCAACGCCGGCGTTTACGTCGGTCGTAGGCGTCAGCGGTGCGCAAGCTGCAGACCTGCGGGTGTCGATACGTAAGGAGGCTGCAGTGCAACTCAAAGCATCGACCGATTATGGACTGCGTGCCGTTCTGTACCTGGCCGCGCAGGGGCAAACCTGCTCGTCGAAAGATATCGCCCAGGACATGTCAATCCCCCGCGACTATCTGATTCAGCTGGCCCAGCTGTTGCGTAACGCCGGCATCATCGAGGCCCGCCCGGGCAAGCACGGCGGTTACCGCCTGGCCAAGGAGCCGTCGAAGATCACCCTGCTGCAAGTGGTGAACGCCCTGGACGACGATGCCAAGGACACCACCCGCGCCCGCCGCAAGGATCGCGCCGGCGCCCCCATGGTGCAGGGCATCAAGCGGGCCTACGACCTGGTGTTGGACGGTTACGACGCCTACTTCGACAGCATCACCTTGGAGATGCTGCTCGATTGCTCGCGCGACGAGAAGATGGGCAAGGAATTCCTGGCCGGACGCCTCATCGCCGAGAGCCAGCGCCTGCTCGCCGAAGCCGCCGCCGTGGCCTAACGGCCC
>OFGD01001653.1_pt1 | contig 10661 bp, 19 predicted proteins | sample 1521671 | NCBI WGS metagenome assembly OFGD01 (sample SAMEA3504114, study PRJEB24116) | mouse gut metagenome | biome: mouse gut; feature: mouse-associated habitat; material: faeces | place: Denmark | collected 2011 | reverse complement strand
CGCCGAGGTGGTGGCGGACAGCGTCTACTTCGGCGACTCCAAGCGGGAGGGAGACGGCCAGGGGAGCTACATCGGCAATAACGGCTATGGCGGCGGAAGCTACGGACGGCCCGCCCCATCCGGCCCATCCGACCCCGCCGCGGACTACGGCATCCCGTCCGGAAGCGATGAGTTCGAGGAGCTGTCCGATGATGATGGCGATTTACCGTTTTGAGGTATTGACCCATGAGCCGCCAAAGAAAGGCCGGACTTGGGTATTTCCCGCTTGATACGGGGTTTTTCGAGGATAAGCGCATCCGACGCTTAACGGCGCGGTTTGGCGCAGATGGGCCGCTCTTTTACATTTATGTTTTGTGCAAAGCATACGCAAGCGGATATTGCGTTGAGCACAGTACCGATTTTGAGGAAGACGCGGCACTTGATCTTGGATGCAGCGCAGAGAAAATAGGCTTGATGTTGCACTACCTGTTGGATAAGTCACTGCTTGATAGCACACTGTTCAATACGGTAAAGGTTCTCTCAAGCCACGGTATACAATCTCAATTTCAAGCTATCAAAAAATCACTGAAGCGTGATGTTGAGGTAGACAGTAGCTCCTGGATTTTAGAAAAATCCGAAACTGAGGGGTTTATTAAAGTGCGCCATCCAGAAGATAAATCCGGGATAAATGCCGATAAATCCGGGATAAATGCCACAAAGGAAAAGGAAAAGAAAAATAAAAGCAAAACCCAAAGGAAAGGAAGGGAAGGGGGAAAAGGGCCAGATTCTGCCCTGTCCTGCCCTGGCGATGAATGCAGTGGCGATGAGGAGCCTGCCTGGTGGAAGCGTTATCACGAATCATGTAAAAGGTTGGGGTGGGAGTGAGTATTTATGAAACTGATAATCCCAGGACAATTACCTGGCCTTAACGAATACATAGGTGCACTGGACAGGAGCCGTCACGCCGGGGCCGCGCTGAAGAAATCGGCCCAACGCCGGGTAGAGTGGTGCGCGAAAACACAGCTGCGCCGCTTTCATCCAACCGGGCCGGTCTGGATGAAATACATTTGGTACGAGCCGAACAAACGCCGGGACAAGGACAATATTTCGTCTTTCAGGCGGAAGGTTATCCAGGATGCTCTTGTCAAGGTTGGTGTTTTGGGAAACGACGGATGGGCGAACGTTGATGGGTTTTCGGACAGATTTAAGGTTGACAAGAAGAATCCACGGATTGAAATCGAGATTTTGGAGGTTACAAAGGATGAGTGATATTTATAGACCGTGTGATACTTGTGCGAAAGATGGCTGTTGCACTCTGAAAATGGGGTGCTATCAGTGGAAGTGCTGGTTTAAGGCGTATTGGGCGGAACTGCGGAGACTGGCAAATAGCTAAATTACAGATGGTTTTGAGGTAAAAATATGAACACAGAGGTTTTATTCTCAAGCAAGTCGGAGATGTGGGAAACTCCGAAGGATTTTTTTGACAAGCTGAACGCAGAATTTCATTTTGACCTCGACGTGTGCGCGCTCCCGGAAAACGCGAAATGCAAGCGGTACTACACGCCGGAGCTGGATGGGCTTTCCCAGCCGTGGGAGGGCGTTTGCTGGTGCAATCCGCCCTATGGGCGAGAGATCGGGAAATGGGTTAGAAAGGCTCAACTTGCATCCGCAGAAGGCAGTACAGTCGTAATGCTTCTTCCTGCAAGAACGGATACAGCGTGGTTTCACCGATGGATTTACGGAAAGGTGGAGATCCGTTTTATTCGGGGACGATTGAAGTTCGGTGGGAGTAAAAACAGCGCACCATTCCCTTCGATGGTGGTGGTTTTTAGGCCGAAAGGAGGCTGACATGGATTACAAAGAACTGACCAATCAGTTGGAAGTGTTGGAGCGGCACACCGGGTTTTGCGCTCTTGGCGTTTCCGCCACCGCCATCGAAACCCTGCTGGATGAGCGGGACGCGGCGGTGGAGGACTTGCGAGGCCTGTGCTGGTGCTGTGCCCACGGGAAGAAATACGAGAATGGACTTCCTTGGAGCAAGGCCACAACTTGCGAACATATGCGAGAACTTGGAGTGGTAGCCCGCAGCAGCGGCAAATGCAAGTGCAAATTCTGGCAATGGCGCGACCCGCAGAAAGGAGACGGGTATGATTAAGCCTGAAAACCCATACACAAAATACATACGAAACGGCAAGAACGGGAAGAAAATATCCGTTTTATGGTCTGTGTTTGAGGGTGATTGGGAGGACCTTACCACTCAGCAGATCGCGGAGGTGCTGAACGTCGCACCTGTGACGATCAAGAATTACCTCCGAAGGATAAGAGCGGAGACCGGGTACACGGTGCCCCACGCAGCGAGGAGGAGACCGGATGATTACGACGAATAAAATACCGTGCGGAACGTGTAAAAACGCCCCCTGGCTGGCGCAGAATCCAAGCTGGATATGCCAGTGGTGCATAAGTGATGAAGATATTGCGCTGGCGGTTATGAACCCGGCTCATCCGGTGGATTTTACCCACTATGAACCGATGGAGGGAGAGAAGCGTGAATAAGCAGCATTACCCCTGGTGGGGCCACGTAAAGTCCATCATACGGGCTTACCCGGGGCAGATAGGCAAAGACCCGTCCCGTGTGGAAGCGATGAACTACGAGGCCGTAAAAGCCGCCATAGAGGCCACGCAGCGCATGGAGAACGGCGAGGCGCGGATGAAGGTGATTCGGCTGGTACATCTGGACAGGACGCACACAGTGGAGGGGGCGGCACTGGCGGTGCCGTGCAGTGAGAGGACGGCCAATAGGTGGCAACGATTGTTTTTTGAAACGGTGGCCCGTAACCGGGATTTCCTTGATTGAAGGTTGGCATTTTTTGACCCTAATTTTATGCTACGATAGGATCGTGGGCGGCGCAGCCCACACCCTACATTCTTCCTCCCCCTTGCGCAAGGGGCGGCAAGCTCGACGCTGCCGCCCCGCCTATGCCGCTGTAGTTTAAGTGGAAAAACTACTTGCCGATGTGCAAAATGCCGACAAGCAATGCCGGTTCGATTCCGGCCAGCGACCCCAGCCGCAAGATAAAGATGCGGCAGTTGAACAGGGCCTCCCGCACCTCTCAACGATGTGGCCCAGGGAGGACATTATCCCCCCGACCGTTTGGCCCTCCCACGATTCGGGATGCGGCTACCGTTCGGGCACCGCCCCAAAGTACACGGGGCACCCGTCAGCCCTGCGGGACAGAAGATGGGCAAATCCAAATCAGGAGGCGCAGCAGACCAATGATCATGATTGCGGCTTTGCTTATCTGCTGTTCCTTGCTGCGCATCCCCAGCCAGACCCCGCTGGGCTGCGGCGAAAACCTGACTCGAGCCGCGAAATAAAAGCGAATGCGGGGGAAGCCGAGCCGATCTGCGCCTGCCATTTTACACATCAGGATTCAAGTAGCTATGGCGGTGGGATCAGATAAATTTAAGATTAGTTTTGATGCCCTGCCGTTTCCGAAGCCGTGCGTTTCTATGTGGGGCCCATAGTAGGAGCGGCGGGGCCAATATGCAGCCGCCCGGTGCATGAGCCGGGGGCTACGCCAGATAAATTTTGGACTGAGAGGTGGTGGTAATGGCCGCAAGGCTGACGGACAAGCAAAAAAAGAAAATCCTTGCGGACTATACTGAGCTGGAAAGCTATAGCGCAACGGCAAAACTAAATGGAGTGTCAAAAGATACTGTACGCAGAATAGTTGCGAGTTGCGCCGATTTCGCCGGGAAAGCGAAGGAGAAAAAAGAACAGAATACCAAAGACATTCTCGCTTACATGGACAGCAAGCGGGGTATCGTGTGTGAAATATTGGGGAAAGGTCTGAACGCCCTAAACAGCCCTGACAAGCTGGCAGAGGCAACCCCAGCGCAGATTACCACGGCGATGGGAACGTTGATTGATAAGTGGGCCATGATTGGAGGCGGCCAGAAAGACGAAACGGTTGAGGACGATTTGAGCCGGAGCCTGAGAGAATTGGGAGAGGGGTTGGAGAGCGATGAATAAAGTAACTGTCAGATGGTTTGATGGATATATGGAAGAATTTGAAGCAACCGAAGTTCGATTCGGAAGCGACCTTTTGTTCCTGCGGCTTTCTAACGGGAGAAATAGGCATATACCGTTGCGTCAAGTTCGCTGGTTTGGCATGAGTGAAGAAAGCCATCAAAAGCCGTGATTTCCGCCAAGCAAAAGAAAATCCTCGCATTCCCCTACAGTCCCTACGACGCCCTGATCTGCGACGGCGCGGTCCGTTCCGGCAAGACCTCCATCATGGTGGTTGCGTTCATCGACTGGGCCATGCGGGAGTTTTCCGGCCAGCGGTTCGGAATCTGCGGAAAGACGGTTGGAAGCGCAACGGAGAACATGGTTATCCCATACATATCCAGAAGCTACGCCAAGCAACGTTATACGCTCCAATGGCGGCGTTCGCAAAAAATCCTTGAAGTACGGTGTGGACGAAAGGTCAATTATTTCGAGGTGTTCGGCGGACGGGATGAATCCAGTTTCGCTCTGATTCAAGGCAGGACGTTGGCGGGGGTACTGCTGGATGAAGTAGTCCTTATGCCGGAGAGCTTTGTCAATCAGGCACTGGCCCGGTGTAGTGTGGACGGCGCAAGAATCTGGTTTTCCTGCAATCCCGGAACCCCTTCCCACTGGTTCAAAGAGGAGTGGATTGATAAGCGGGAAAATCACAACGCCCTCTATCTCCATTTCGAAATGACTGACAACCCCAGCCTGAGCAAAAAGACACTTGCCATGTATCAGTCCATGTATCACGGCGTGTTCTATGACCGCTACGTCCGGGGGCTCTGGGTCGCAGCTGAGGGGCTGGTATACCCCATGTTCACTGAAGAAGCGATAGAGCCGGACGCAGAACGTTCATACCGTAAATATATGATTTCCATGGACTACGGCACCCGAAACCCCACGGCGATGGTCCTGTGGGGGCTGTGCGATGGGGTGTGGTACGGGTTTAAGGAGTATTACTTCAACAGCCGTACGGAGATGGCACAGAAAACGGACCAGGAGTATTACGACGACCTGTGCAAGTTCGCCGGAGACCTGCCTATTGACCACATCATCATAGACCCGTCGGCACTGTCCTTCATCACACTGGCGGAGAAAAACCACCGCTTCAAGGTTTGGGCCGCTGACAACGACGTTCTTGACGGCATCCGGCACACTGCGCAGTGCATTTCTGACGGGACAATCAGGATATGCGCCGCCTGCGAGAACACCATCAAGGAATTTGGCCTGTATTCCTGGGATGAGGACTCCACAGAGGACAGGCCCATCAAGGAGAACGACCACACGATGGACGCCGTGCGCTACTTTGTGCAGACTACGGGCATTTGGCGAAAAAAGAGCGGCAGGACGCTGTTTTAACAGAAGGGAGGTTGCCGAGATCAAAACCTATCAGGATTTGGAGGCAATCGGCCTCTCAGAAAAGAACCGGATGGACTTTATCCGGTCTGTTGTAAATGAACACAGAACCAGCGCGGATTACAGGACGGCGGAAGACGCCGAATTATACTACGCCAAGCGCAACCCAACGATAAACAAGGCTCAAAAGTACGTCTACGAGGAGGACGGCACGAAGGTGCCAGACATATGGAGCAGCAACTATAAGCTGACCCACGGCTTTTTCCGGCGGTTTGTGCTCCAGCAAGTGCAATACATCCTTTCCAACGGCGTTACTTTCCAGCAAGAGGAGACAAAGAAAAAGCTGGGGACCAACTTTGACAACCGCCTTCAGGAACTTTGTAAAAAGGCAATGATAGACGGCGTGGCGTTCGGCTTTTGGAACCTGGACCATCTGGAGGTATTCCCGTTTGCGGACACGCCAAAATCTCCCGGCTTTTCCCCGATCTATGACCGAGACAGCGGGCTTTTGCGGGCGGGAGTGCGGTATTGGTGTACCATTGATAGCAGCGGGACCACAAGCAGGGAAACGGAGCGGTTCACGCTTTATGAGCAAGAGGGATACACCGACTATATCAAGCGTGAAGGCGAAGACATGATGCCCCTGGGAGAGCGAAAGCCGTACAGCGTGACCACTTTGGCAAACACATTTGGTGTTGTGGAGAGCGTTGCAGGCGAGAATTACAACGGCCTCCCCATTATCCCCCTGTGGGCCAATGATTTGAAGGAATCGGAAATCATTGGCATCCGCCCATCCATTGATTGCTATGATTTCATTTCCTCTGATTTGGCGGGGGACATTTCTGACAGCAACGGGTTTTTCTGGACCCTGAACAATGCCCAAGGCATGGATGACGTGGACTTGGTGAAGTTCGTAAAGAGGATGAACATGGTACGGGCTGCCGCCCTGGGCCGGGACGTAACCGCAGAGGCCCACACCCTGGAAATCCCTGTGGAGGCCAGTATGCGGATGCTGGAGCTGCTGCGCTCTGACATGTATCAGGACTTCATGCTGCTGGACATAGAAAAGGCCCTGGCAGGGGATAAGACCGCAACCTCAATCCGCATGGCATACCAGCAGCAGGATGACAAGTGCGGGGACTTTGAGTTCTGCATCCGGGACTTTATCGCCCGGCTGCTGATGCTGCTGGGCCTGGAGGATGAGCCATCCTTCCAGTGGAACCGCATTGCCAACCAGCTGGAGGAGACACAAATGGTGATGATGGCCGCGGAGGAGCTGGACAGCGAGACCATTTTGAACAAGCTGCCGTGGATCACGCCAGAGGAGGTGGAGGAAATCCTGAAGCGCAAAGCGGCGGAGGATTTGGGTCGGTTTGACAGGAACGGCAAACAACAGGTAAACAAAACCGAGGAGGAAGAAAAAAATGCTGAAATGTGAGATTTGTGGTTGCGAATTTAACGCGCAGATTGAGAAGCACTATATTTCCAGAGATGAAGGGAAAACTGGACTGGCCGCGATTTCTGGCGGAAGCGAGGTCGTTGAATACGACACCTTTGACTGTCCTCAATGCGGATGTCAGCATGTCGTTCAAAAAAAGAAAAAGAACAGTAAATGACGATTTGTATGACGGCGGGAATGAGCCCGAGGAAGGGGATAAACGATAATGCAAGATTTTTTGAAATTCTTTGACGAAAAAGCGAGTGGCTTTCCAATGCACCTTGAAATCTATTACTCAAAAATTATGGATTGGTGCATTACCATCTACAAAAAGGGCTGTGGGAAAAATGGGGAAGACTTACAAATCGTTTCTGTGCAAAGCTGTGATGTGGAATATGCGTTTGCAAAAGCGCAAGTTGAACTGAAAGATTGGCTTATGAAAAACGATGGCGGCTATTGATAAAAAGCCTGACCTTGCCCACCATCTGACCGACAAAGAGCTGGCCGTCTTTGAAAAGTTCATCGCCGTATGATTGGAGGAGAATATGAAAGCATCTGAAATTTTGTTGTCATTGAGCAATGAATCGCTAGAAGTTTGGAGATACCAGACAAATAGCGGAGGGATAGGCGTATACTATAAGGGTTGCGAAATCAAGGACGGCCCATTTTTGATAGGTGCACATGGAGGAGGAACAACATTTGAAGAAGCGTGTGAGGCATATCTTAAAAAGATAAGAGGGAAAACATTGGTTTTCAATGCTTGTTCTCCATCACGATATGAAGTGAGGGTTTTAGGGTAAATGTCAAAACTTGACGAAGCCCATATTTGGACAGACGCAGGACTTGAAAAGCTGGAAAAACGCATTGCCGCCGAATATCAGAAGGCCGCCGACGAGCTGACTGATAAGATCAACGCCTACTTTAAGAGCTTCAAAAAGCGGGACGAGGAAACAAAGTCGCTCATTGGCACCATAGTCAATGGCATGGAGTACACTGAAAAGGACTACCAGCAGTGGCGGCTGGCGCAGATCGGACGCGGGAAGCGGTTTGAGGCCCTGCGGGACAGGGTGGCGGAGCGGATGACCCAGGCCAACCAGGTGGCCGCTGCCTACATAAACGATACCACGCCAGGGCTGTATTCCCTGAACCGCAATTATGCGGCGTACACCATCGAACAGCAGGTGGGCGGGGATGTTGGTTTTGATTTGTGGGACGAGCAGACCGTGAAGCGGCTGGTTGCAGAGCAGCCGGACTTGATGCCCTACTACCCGCCGGAGCGGGCAGTGAAGCGGGGGATTGATTTGGCCTGGGGCAAGCGGCAGATTACCGCGCAGGTGACCAGCGGCATTCTCCAGGGGGAGAGCATCAAGCATCTGGCGGACCGTCTCCAGACCAACATTCCGAACATGAACCGGGACAGCGCAATCAGAGCGGCCCGTACCGCTGTTACCGGGGCACAGAACGCGGGGCGGCAGGACAGCTATGACGTAGCCGTGAAAATGGGCATCGAGCTGGAAAAGCGGTGGCTTGCCACACTGGACAGCAGGACGCGGCACGATCACGCAGCGGCTGACGGGCAGACGGTGGCAGAGAACAAACCATTTATCGTAGGCGGCTATGAGTTGATGTATCCGGGGGATTCCAGCGGCCCGGGGCATTTGATTTATAATTGCCGCTGTACTATGATTGTGCAGGTAAAGGGCGTGGATATGAGCGATGCCCTGCGGCGGGACCGATTTGGACCTTTGCCGAATATGACTTATGCCCAGTGGGAAAACACAAAACGCGGGGAAGGTGCGATTGCCGCTGAGAGATACGCAAAAAAAGAATCCGATCGCGAGGAAAGAGACAGAAAGCAATATTCGGATTACAAAGCGATTTTGGGCAAAAATGCACCTAAATCATTTGCAAAATTCCAGGATTTGAAGTATAATAGCGGTAAGTGGGAAGCATTCAAATCTTACAAAAGGGCAATTCAAACCGGAGAACTCACAGCGTTGGCGGATTTTTCTCTCTATCAGAAAACCAGCAGGGAAATTGATGAAAAACTGGTTGGCCTGACGACCTCAAATGGGATAAAAATAACGGGGAAGTCCAATCATTTCATTTCCAGGGTTATCGGTTCCGTTGAACAGAGTCGTTCCGGTGTTGCCGTGGATAAGGTTTTGGATGCGCTTACATCAAAAGATACAGTAATACTTCCCGAAAGAGTGTCGCCAAGCGGGAAAGTGAGCCAGCGTTTTATTCTTGGAGGCGTGGAACTTTCCATAAACCCAGAAAACGGGAACTTAATACAGGTGAACCCGTATAGCAGGGGGAGAAAACAGTGATTAAAATAACCGAAGAACAGAAAAGATATCTTCTGGAGCAGTCTGTTGGCATCAATGATGCACTTAAAAACAATGATTTGGGTGCATTGCTTTTGACGATTGATGATGCAATTGTGGATAATATTGTAGATCACAATGATGAACCAGATGAAATCGGGATAAATCTGCAACGGATTTACGACCAGATTTACAATCAGAACACGGAGAGCTGACATGGCGGATTCTATGCATATCAAGATCACCGACAACAGCGGCCTCGTCAAAGAGGAAATGCTCTCCGCCTGTCTCCGCGCCCTTGAAAAATGCGGCATGGTTGGCGAAGGATATGCAAAGCTGCTATGCGTTGTCGATACTGGAAATCTTAGAAACAGTATTACTTATCTGGTTGTCGTCGGAGAATTAAAGGTCTACATTGGAACAAATGTTGAATATGGTCCGTATGTGGAGCTTGGGACGGGCGTTTATTACACAGGAGGCCGTCAGGACCCGTGGGTCTACCAGGACGCGAAAGGAAACTGGCACCTGACCCACGGCCAGCGGGCGCAGCCGTATTTGAAGCCCGCCGTAGCAGACCACGTGGCACAGTACCGCAGCATTATTGAGGGAGAACTGAAGAATGGATGAAAAAATCGCAAAGGCCACTAATGAGGTCAAAAATCGAATCAAAGAGATAGATATGGCTCCGTTGTTTGCAGAAATTGACCGCATAAAAAGCGAAATGGTAAACGTTCTTTCCAGAGGCGACCGCGTGGAGCTGATACCCGTCAAGGACGGCGTGAAGGTTGTGCAGGTGCGGAGGGAGGAAGTGAAAATATGACGCTTGAAGAACTAAGGGCACAAAAGGCCGAAATAGATAAACAAATTCGTGCATTCAAGGATATTCCTGCCAAAACAGAAAATTTTGAAGTTGAACGACAATCGGGAAAGAAACTTCTTTTAAAATATGGGTTAAAAAACACAAAGAAACGTGCACTTGTTTGCGTGCACGATTTTGACAAAAGAGGGAAAGAAACTCTCGACAACGATCTATGTGAAGTTTTGGATTTTCTTATTTGTCAACTTCAATCGTTAAAAGAGCAGATGCAAAGTTAAATACTGTTTGCCGCCGGTAAGCGTTCCGGCGGAACGTCCGAGCGTGGACATTCATTTCAGAAATGGAGTGAGTGCCCACGCTTTTTCTTTTGGTAAACCCGCGAAGCATAGCGGTTTTATACAACGTTCACCCCCAAAGAACCGGGGCCAAAGAAAAGGAGAACGAATATGGCACTGACAAGGAAATTTCTCAAAGCAATGGGCATCGAGGATGAAAAAATTGACCAGATCATCGAGGCCCACACCGAAACCGTGAGCGGCCTGAAGGACAGCCTGGAAAAGGCGGAGGCCGCGGCGAAAGACCTTCCCGGCGTTCAAAAGGAACTGGACGCGGCGAAGGCTGACCTGGAGGCCGTGAAGAAAGACGGCTGGAAGGACAAGCACGACACCCTCAAGAAGGAATTTGAGGACT
>OFGD01001646.1_pt1 | contig 10690 bp, 7 predicted proteins | sample 1521671 | NCBI WGS metagenome assembly OFGD01 (sample SAMEA3504114, study PRJEB24116) | mouse gut metagenome | biome: mouse gut; feature: mouse-associated habitat; material: faeces | place: Denmark | collected 2011 | reverse complement strand
CAGGATGTTGATGAGCATGATGAACAGGAAGAGCACCAGACCGATGGAGAAGAGGGCCTGCCGCTGGAGGGAGCCCGGAGCGGCGTAGTTCATCTCAATGGCAATGCCCGTGGTGAGAAAGCGGACGCTGGAGAGCAGGGAGGGCATGTTGGCCACGTTGCCCGCCACCATGAGAATGGCCATGGCCTCCCCGATGGCCCGGCCCACCCCCAGCACCACCGCCGCCGCCACCCCGCTGCGGGCCGCCGGGGCGGTGACCCGCAGATAGGTCTCCACCGGGGTGGCCCCCAGGGCCAGACTGGCCTCCTCGTACTCCCGGGGCACCGCCGCCAGGGCCGCGTCGGACACGGAGATGATGGAGGGCAGGATCATCACCGCCAGCACGATGATGGACGCCAGCAGGGAGTCCCCCGCCGGCAGATCCAGCCAGGCGCGGAGGGCCGGCACCAGCACGCACATGCCCACCAGGCCGTAGACCACAGACGGGATGCCCGCCAGCAGGTTCACCGCCGGGCGGATGAGCCCCGCCAGCCGGGGCGGGGCCGCCTTGGCCAGGAAGAGGGCGGTGAAGAAGCCCACCGGCACCCCCAGCACAATGGCCCCGGCCGCGCCGTAGATGGAGGTGAGGATCATGGGCAGGATGCCGAACCGGGGATCCGTGGCGTGGGTGGAGGCCCAGGTGCGGCCAAAGAGGAAGCTCGTCAGGCCGATCTCCCGGATGGCCGGCAGGCCGGCCAGGATCAGATAGACGGTGATGAGCAGCACAAAGGCAATGGCCGTCAGGCCGCAGATCAGAAAGAGGGTCTGCATGGCGAACTCGGCTGGTTTTATCCGGCGCTTCATAGGGCGTGCCTCCTCTAAGGTTTTTCTCTTGATTCTTTTCTTTGTGAACAAAGAAAAGAATGACTGCCCCCGCTTCACGGCGCAACCGCGCCGGCCCGGGCGATATAGGGCCCCGCCTCGCCGCCGCAGGCGTAGTCCAGGAAGGCCTGGGCCGCCGGGGAGAGGGCCTCGCCCTCCCGGGTCACCAGCAGGAAGGGCCGCTGGATGGGGTAGGCCCCGCTCCGCACCGTCTCCTCCGTGCAGGCCGCGCCCTCCACCGCCAGCGCCGACACCGTGTCGCCCACGGAGGCCAGGGAGGTGTAGCCGATGGCGTTGGGGTCGCCGGCCACCGACGTCATCATGACCGCCGTGGAGTTGGTGATGGCAGCTGCGGGCGTGGTCATGTCCACCTTGTCGCCGTTGGCGTCCTTCTGCTCGATGCCGAACAGCTCAACGAAGGCGCCGCGGGTGCCGGAGCCGTCCTCGCGGGAGTACACCGAGATGGGAGCGTTGGCGGATGCGCCGCTGCCGCCAGATGCGCTGGCCGAGTCGCCCGCTGCGGCCGTATCGCCGGCCGATGTGCCTGCGCAACCCGCAAGCGCCACTGCCAGCGCCCCGCACAGAGCCGCCGCTCCAGCGAGCACCGCCAGCCGCTGCAACCGCCGCGGCAAACGAGAAGATACCGAAGATGCTTTCATGTCGTCGTTCCTTTCAAACGCGCGGGTCGGCATCCCAGAACCACCGCCCGCAAGGGCCATTCAACTCGCGAAAGCGACCCACAAGGGAACGTCGCTTCCGTGCATTCATGATGGCCCCGCTCCGTAAAAGAACCGAGCAGCGCCCGTAAAGAGTCTCCGTCAGTTTCGAAAAGCTTTGGTAAAGCGTCAGCGCCAAACACCTGCAGCGCTTGCTTGACCGCCGTTTGGCTCGCATGGCAATGACTGCTCCGAGCAGCTGCCCTGGCAGTCTCCCGCGCGCTTCAGGCACCTTTGGCATCCCTCCGGTCATTCAGGCGCTTTTCATATGCCAGAAAGTTACTTAATCGTGCGACTCACCGCAAGAAGGCCGGAGCGCTTGGGAGGGGACGCGCTCCGGCCGGACAGAGAGGAGAAAACAGATGAAGGGTGACAGAACAACCTAAGCGACGCCAGTCAGCGCGGCTAGCTTCGCGTAGATCTCGGTATTGTCGTAGAAGCCATCGAAAACTTCGGCACCGGCGCCTAGGGCGAACACGGGCACGGTGAGACCCGAATGGGCGCAGGTAGAGAAATCGACGCCCGACTTGCGGTTGAGCAGGTGCGTGAGCGTTACGGTAAAGGGCTCGTAGGTGCCGTAGTGGACGTATTCCTCCTGGGTCATGTCCTCCTGATCGCCGGCGCCGACGGCCACAGTTCGCTCGTAGGCCTCGCGCAGCTGCTCGTCCTCGCAGGCAGTGAGCATCAGGCTACCCGTCTCGGCCTCGGCCACTTGCGCGGCGCCCTCGTCGTAGGTGCGCGCTACCTCGTAGCCGGCATCGCGCGCCGCCTCGTACAGATCGATGCGGTTATCGCTGGCGCCCGTGGGGTTGAGCAGGCCGCCACCGGCGAAGTAGTCGAACCCGCTCGCAATAAGCTCCTGGCCAATCTCGCAATAGTTCTTGCGCGACTGCTGATGGGCGTAGAAGGCCGCCGGCGTCGCGTGGTTCAAATTCACGCTGGTGAGCACGCCTACCTTGTAGCCGAGCTGGCGCTTCAGTTTCTCGGCGATGGTCTCGAAGCGCTCGGAAGCGTCCGGCGACACGTTGATGACCCCGCTGGCCGTCTTGCGCCCAGAGGCAATGGAGGTGGCCGTGGAGGCGGAATCAGGGCAGAACGAGGTGCTATCGTAGGTGTACTGGGAACCGATGACCGGGAAGTCCATGAAGCTCACGCGCTCGATGGTCGATTCTTCCCCTCTCTGCTGGGCACCGTTGAAGTAGGCCGTCGCCTGAATCTGCGGGTAGCTCATGCCGTCGCCGATGAAGAGGAACACGTACTTCGGCACCATGGCCGCAGAGCCTCCTTGCGCCCCGCCTTCACCGGTGGCAGCCATGGCCACCGAACTTGGCTCGTCCGAAGCGCACCCGAACAGCGCCCCCAGCGACGCCATCCCCGCCAGGCCTGCCGCCCCACGCAGGAAGTTGCGACGGGAAACAAGATCTGGAGTCGCATCGTCTATCATGAGAAGTCCTTTCTCGAGTTTTATCTCTTAGCGAACAACTCAACGATAGATCGGCATCGTAAAACTCCGGTAAGCCGCAAGGAAAACCTTTGAGCGCTTTTCGTAAGTTCCCGCGAGGCGCTACGAGCCAAGAGCGCAGGGCGTCCCTGCCAATCTGCGACGCATTTGGCAAAACTTCAGGATGCTTCTGCGACCGTTTTCAGGAAATTCACCCTGTCTTTGCGACATGTTTTACCTCTAAGTCGCCTTCGCGCCCCTTTGCGGGACGGGCCTTTTCGGTTTTTCCGTTGCCGTGTTGCCCGAGATGGTGGCCAGGGAGCGCTCGTAGGCGTTGAAGGCCTCCACGACGTCCCCCGCCACGTAAATGCCGCTCTTGCGGTTCTTCGCATTCTGCTTCAGAATCCCCGCCGCAACGAGCTCGCCCACGGCGGTCCGGGCCGCCGGATAGCTCTTTCCCGTGAGGTTCTGGGCAGTCTTGATGCTGATGACCGGCGTCCCCAGAAGAATCTCAATAAGCTGCGCCACCGCCGACCCCTCCCGAGGCGACACCTTCGCGCGCCATCCCTCCTTAACAGCAAGCAGCGCGCGCTCGAACGCCGAGGCGCGCTCGCAAGCCTCGCAGGTCGTCCGGGCGAAGTACTCCACCCATCCGTTCATCGTCTCGCGCCGCTCGGTTTCATCATCGCCTTCGAAGCGGAAGGCGGCGAGATTGGCGATGTAGCGCTCACGATCGGTGGCCAGCAACAACGAGATGGGAGGCACCGTGACGCGCGTCGTGCCGCCCTTCTTCAAAATAAGGTGAACGAGCGCCCTGCCCACGCGCCCGTTGCCGTCCGCGAACGGATGGATGGTCTCAAGCTGAGCGTGGGCAATGGCGGCGATGGCAATGGAAGGAAGCTCGCTGCGGTTGGCGAAGGCGACGAGATCTTCCATAAGAGCTGGCACGGCATCGGGAGAGGGAGGCACGTAGGCGGCGCCGACCGGGTTGACGCGATTGCCGCCGATCCAGTTCTGTTCGGCGCGGATGACCCCTCCCCTCTCTGCGAGACGCGTGCCGGCCAGAAGCACGCGATTGAGCTCGCACACCTCCTCGACCGTGAGCGGAGAGCCCGCCTCCGCCCGCGCCAGACCATCGACGAGCGTATGAAGATTGCCGAGAATCTGGGCCTCCGTGCCATCGAGGCGATGATCGACGCCGAGGCGGTCGAGCTCCTCGTATTCCAAAAGTTTACCCGCCGGCATCTCAAGACCCTCGATGCGCGAGGAAGAGACGGCCTCGGCCCGCAGCATCATGCGCGCCAACGGCTCGGTATCGATGCGGGAGCCGGAAAGCTCGAGCTTCGCCAGGGCCTCCTGGGCATCCGCCACCGCGCTTGCGCATGAGGGGCTGAGCAGAAGCCCGTAATCGGCAAGCGTGTCGGGAAGATACGGGTGGTACGGCCCTCCCATGCGTTCAGCCTTGTTCATGCCCGCCCCATCGGACTGCCAGAAGCGGTCGAGATAGACTCCCATGCTCGTAACCTTTCTTTTTCGTTGCAGAAAAGAAAGGTTACTGCACTAACCTTTCTTTTTCAAGAGGTGTGAAGGTTGGTCGCTTTTCCGAGAGGACGGCGAGCAGGGCGGCGGGGATCTCGGGGGCGAGGCATTGCAGGAACGTCTCCACGGGATAGGCAAATCCCATCTCGGCACGGTAGGCCATGAGCGCCAGGATGCCTCCGCTCGCATATTCGACGACGATGCGGAGCGTCGGATCGTTGGCATCAAGCGGCAGGACATCATCCAATTCGGGCAGCACATCTTCCAGAAGACGGCGCTTCACCCGCTTCTGGGCGAGCGCCGCATTAGGGCCGTTCAGCACCGCGCACAGCGTGTCGATGCTCTGGGAGTTGCGTCGCACCAAGTCGGGAAGGTCCAGGTCCCTTGGGCCAGAGGGGCGGCCAGCCGCTTCTTCGCCGGCGGCCATCTCGCTTTCGCCAGACTCGCCGCGCGCAGCCTCTTCCCCATCAGAGTCGCGGCCGACGTCCGCAGCCATCGCCTCGCGGAAGGAGGCGCCGAGCCGCACGAACGAGAGCAACACCCGGGGAATTTCCACGGGCACCACCGCATCAAGCGCCGCTTCGGCCAGCTGTTCGGTATCGGCAAAATAGTAGTAGAACGTGCTACGATTGCAGCCCACTTCTTTTATGAGCGAAGTCACCGTCACGGCATCCACTGGCTCGCGAATCAGCCGATCGGCCATGGCAGAAATCAAACGCTCGCGCACCTTATGGGTTGCTTCATCTTTCCGGGGACGACCCATACCTGACCTCCTTCTTACGAGCGACAATCCGACAGAGCGTCGCGCATTGCTGGTTTTTCCCGACACTCTGTTGGATTACTATCATAGCCGGAAGACCCACGCCGCGAAAGGAGCTCAGCCATGAACGCAGACACCCCGGCCATCGCCATCGACCGCGTCCAGTTCCGCTACGGGCGCCCCGGGCCGCGGCGGCGGGATATCCCCCTCGTGCTGAAAGACATCTCGCTTTCCGTAGCGGCGGGCGACATCCTCTGCCTTCTGGGGCCCTCGGGCTGCGGCAAGACGACGCTCGTGAACCTCATCATGGGCGTGGATGTGCCCACCTCCGGCACCGTGCGCGTGCTCGGCGAGACGGCCCCCTTCCGCACGGCGCGGGCGCGCATCGGATTTATGCCCCAAGACGATGCGCTCTACGAGGACGTGACCGCCGAGGAAAACCTTCGCTTCTTCGCGGCGCTCTACGGCGTGAAGGGCGAGCACCTCGCCCGCCGCATGGACGAGCTGTTCGCCTTCGTGCGTCTTCAGAGACATCGCAAGAAGCTCGTTCATGACTACTCCGGCGGCATGAAGCGGCGGCTCTCGCTGGCGGTGGCCCTAGTGCACGAACCTGCCGTGCTCGTGCTGGACGAGCCCACCGTGGGGCTCGATCCGGAGCATCGCCGCTACATTTGGAATCATCTGGAAGCGCTGGCCGCCCAAGGGTGCGCCATCGTAGTGACCACTCATGTCATGGACGAAGCCGAGCGCTGCGCCCGCATTGCCATGATTCGCGAGGGACGGCTGATCGCCGATGCCTCGCCGGCGGATATCCTGGCCCGCACGGGCACGAACACCTTGGAAGACGCCTTCCTGGCATTAGAAGAGTCGGAGTCGCCGGATACGGCAGCGGAGCCGAACGTCTCGCCGTCTCTTGGCGAAAAGGAGGCGTGCCATGACTAGCGTGTTCGCCATTGTTCGCCGCATTCTCACGCAGTTCGCACTGGATAAACGCACGCTGGCGCTGCTGTTTGTAGCGCCTCTCGTGGTGTTGTGGTTGCTGTCGGTTATTCTTGGCGCCGACACGGTAGGCCCTAAAATCGCCACCGTGGACTTACCTGCTGAGTTTCAAACGCAGTTCGGGCAGACCGATGCGCGCATAACCGAGGCCAATGCCGACGAGGCAAGCGCGCTGCTCGCCGCCAACGACGTGGCAGCCGTGCTTTCCATGGAAGGCGAGCACATGCTGAAGGTAGAGCTGGAAGGCACCGATTCTACGAAGTCGGCGGCCGTGCTCGCCGCGTGCGCCGAAGCCTTGGGCGAGTTGCGCGGCAAGGCGGCTGAGGAAATGGAAGCAGCCGTTGTCGACAAACGAGCAGAAGTAGAAGACACCATCGAAGAGGCGAGCCAGCAACGCGAAGAGGCCCGAACGGCACTCACGGGCGTGATGGTCTCGATGCCTGCCGAAGCCCGCTCCGGCCTAGCCGAGGCGTTGGGAGGCCTCTTCGACGACGATGCGGCTGAAGCGCTTTCCGCCGAAGACTTCTCGATGAATGTGAGCGACTACCTGCCCATAGAGGACATGGAAACCGTTTATCTCCACGGCAATGAGGACTGGCGGATGTTCGACTTCTACGGACCGGTGTTCATCGGCATCTTCCTGTTCGTGTTCACCTTCATTACCAGCGGCATGTCGCTCGTCACCGAGCGCATGGGTGGCACCATGACGCGCTTTCTCGCCACGCCGGTGAACGCAGGGCAGATTCTCGGCGGCTACACGCTGGCCTTCGGGCTTCTGGCCTGCGTGCAATCGGCCATCATCTTGTGGGTGGCGCTCACGTTCATCGGATTTCCCAACGAAGGCAATCTGGGACTCGTGGTATTCACCTGCGTCTCCATGGCTATGGTATCGGTAGCGCTCGGTCTTCTGGTATCGGGGCTGGCCGCTACGCCGTTCCAGGTTATCCAGCTCATTTTGCTGTTCGTCGTGCCGCAAATTCTGCTGTGCGGGCTATTCGACCTTTCCGGTGCGCCCGACTGGCTCGCAGCCTTGAGCGCCTTCATGCCCGTGACCTATGGCGTGGATGCCCTGCGAGCCGTCATGCTGCGCGGCGCCGACCTTGCCGCCGTAGGGTTCGACCTGGCCGTGCTGTGGGGATTCCTCGCCCTGTTCTTCGCCCTAGCCGCCGCCAGCTTCCGCAAGAAACGTGTCCGAACAACATGCTGAAGATCCTTCCGTTGTGCCATCTTCGCAAATGCCATTTTCCGATTTTCCCGAGACAATGCCAGTTGAGGGCAGAAATGGTCGACAGGCGCGGGACGCCTCTGCCATTGCAGGCCTGAAGTGGCAGAAAAATGCCAGTTGAGGGCAGAAATGCGCAGTGACCCCCAAACGGGTCGACCATTTCGGGGTGGAAGTGGCATTTACTATGCGAAAAGACAAAAAGAGGGCCGTCGTTGGGACGGCCCTCAGGGCGTTCGAATACTTAGAAGCTCGGGCGCTTGAGTGCTCGGGTGCTTGGGACGCGACGCTCTACTCGGACGGCGTTCTACTCGGCTGCCGGCACGTCGTGCTTTACGCGGTCGTGCTCTTCGGCGCGCTTGGCGTCGTTGAAGCGATCGAGCGTGCCTACCAGGTAGCCGGTGATGCGGCGGATGCGCTCGAAGGGCTGGTTGTGAGCGTCCTCGGTGCGACCGCACTTGGGGCAGACGTCCTCGATAATGCCGTTGTAGCCGCACACCGGGTCGCGGTCGACCGGGTGGTTCACCGAGCCGTAGCCCATGCCGCAGTCCTTCATGTAGCGGATGACGCTTTCGAAGGCCTCCAGGTTGTCGGATGGGTCGCCGTCGAGCTCGATGTAGCTGATGTGGCCGCCGTTGGTGAGCGCGTGGTAGGGCGCTTCCAGGGCAATCTTGTCGAAGGCGGAGATGTCGAAGTACACCGGCACGTGGAAGCCGTTGGTGTAGTAGTCGCGATCGGTCACGCCGGGGATGACGCCGTAACGCTCGCGGTCGATGCGCACGAAGCGACCGGACAGGCCCTCGGCCGGCGTGGCGATGAGCGTGTAGTTCATGCCGCGCTCCTTCGAGATGCGGTCGCAGTAGCTGCGCATGTGGCCCACGATCTCCAGGCCCAGGCGCTGGGCCTCGGCGGACTGGCCGTGATGCTGGCCGGTGAGGGCCACCAGACACTCGGCCAGACCGATGAAGCCGGTGGTCAGCGTGCCGTGCTTGAGCACCTCGCGCTGCTCGTCGGTGGGCGAGAGCTTTTCGGAATCGATCCACACGCCCTGGCCCATGAGGAACGGCGCGTTGTACACGTGCTTGCGAGCCTGAATCTCGAAGCGCTCGTCCAGCTGACCGGTCACGAGCTGCAGCTTGGAGTCGAGCAGGTCGAAGAACAGGTCGATGTCGCCCTTGGCGCGGATGGCCAGACGGGGCAGGTTGATGGACGTGAACGACAGGTTGCCGCGGCCGGGCGTCACCTCGCGATCGGGGTCGTACACGTTGCCCATGACGCGGGTGCGGCAGCCCATGTAGGCGATCTCGGTTTCCGGCGTGCCCTTGTAGTACTGGGCGTTGAACGGGGCATCCAGGAAGGAGAAGTTCGGGAACAGGCGCTTGGCCGAGCAGTGCATGGCCAGCTTGAACAGGTCGTAGTTCGGATCCTCCGGATTGTAGTTCACGCCTTCCTTCACGCGGAAGATCTGCACGGGGAAGATGGGCGTCTCGCCGGAACCCAGGCCCTCTTCCGTGGCCAGCAGCATGTTCTTGATGACCATGCGGCCCTCGGGAGACGTGTCCATGCCGTAGTTCACCGAGCTGAACGGCGTCTGCGCGCCGGCGCGGGAATGCATGGTGTTCAAGTTGTGCACCAGCGCCTCCATGGCCTGGAAGGTCTGGCGGTCGGTGTCGCGGGAGGCGTTCTTCTCGGCGTAGGCCACGATGCGCTCGGCCGTAGCCTCATCGGTGCCGGCGGCAACCAGACCCTCGATGACGGCGGCGCGAAAATCGGGGTCCGCCTCCAGGGTGGCGAAGGTGCCGGTGGCCTCCTCGATGCGGGCGAGCATGGCCTCGACCACAGAGCGGTCGTCGGCGATGTCGGTGAGCAGGTCCACGCCCTCGGCCACGTGCTTCTTGAACAGACGGCGATAGGTCTTGCGCACGCCCTCGGCCAGGCCGTAGTCGAAGTCGCACACCGACTGGCCGCCGTGCTGGTCGTTCTGGTTGGACTGGATGGCGATGCAGGCCAGGGCCGCGTAGCTGGAGATGTCGTTGGGCTCGCGCAGCACGCCGTGGCCCGTGGAGAAGCCACCCTTGAACAGCTTGCGCAGCTCGATCTGGCAGCAGGTGGTGGTCAGCGTGTAGAAGTCCATATCGTGGATGTGGATGTCGCCCTCGCGGTGGGCCTTGGCGAAGCGCGGGTCGATGACGCACATCTCGTAGAACTGCTTGGCCGATTCCGAGCCGTACTTCAGCATGGTGCCCATGGCGGTGTCGGCGTCGATGTTGGCGTTCTCGCGCTTCATGTCGGAGTCGGCGGCCTTCGAGAAGGTGATGTCCTTCAGCGTCTGGATGAGGCGGGAGTTCACGTCGCGCACGCGGCTGCGCTCGGCGCGATAGAGGATGTAGGCCTTGGCGGTCTGCACGAAGCCGGACTCGATGAGGGTCTCCTCCACCAAGTCCTGTACGCCTTCCACGGTGGGCGTGCCCTCGATGGCGCCGCTCTCAAGCTTCTCGACGACCGTGGCGGCGATCTTCTCGGCGGTGTCGCGCCCCTGCATGGCCGCACAGGCCTGGAACGATTTCTCCACCGCATCGGCGATCTTCTGGGGATGGAACTCCGCCGTACGCCCGTCGCGCTTGATGATGGTCTTGACCATAACCGCTTTCTTCCTTTCGTTTGCCGCGTTTCCGCGCCTTGCCAACCACAACATGCAGAAGTGCGGCAATGTTTTCCCCACTACCGCACTTCCGAAACTCCTAAGGGGTAAACCCGTGTTTCCCGATGTTTTGCCCACCGGCTTTCCACAGGTTTTCAACCGCTTGAACCACTATATATAGTGCTTACCTGCCCAAACGGCGGATACATATAGTACTCGCCGAGGCGTTCGAGATCAACCGAACAAGTTGTGTTTTTACGCAACCGAAAACTACAGAAGTTTTTTCGATGAGAGGTGACAGCGCGTCAGCAAGCGCCGAGAGACCTTCGCTACCCAACTAACCTTCTACCACGACGTCCAGGCCGGCAGTGGCGGCGGCCAGGACGCCGGTGTAGGCGGGGGTGGCATCGCCGGCGGCGCGGAGGAACTGGACGCCGGCGGCGCGGAGGTCGACGGCGGCGGCCATCATGGTGTCGGGGGCGTAGTAGGGGTTCTCGGTCGTGGGACCCTG
>OFGD01001643.1_pt1 | contig 10709 bp, 14 predicted proteins | sample 1521671 | NCBI WGS metagenome assembly OFGD01 (sample SAMEA3504114, study PRJEB24116) | mouse gut metagenome | biome: mouse gut; feature: mouse-associated habitat; material: faeces | place: Denmark | collected 2011 | reverse complement strand
AGCGGCCCCGAGGGCCGCTCGCGTTTTTGTGCATAATCGGGAAAAAAACTGCCACACTGAAGGTATTCGGTCCTTCCAGAGAGGGGACCGGCCCTGTTTTCCCCGGGGGAAACAGAGGATCAGAAAAAGGAGCGGATATCTGTGGCCATCAATTACAGAAAGGCGGCTGTCATCGGCTGCGGCTTTGTGGGGGCGTCCATCGCCTTCCGGTTTTTACAGCAGGGGCTGTTTTCCCACCTGGTGCTGGTGGACGCCAACCGGGAGAAGGCGGAGGGGGAGGCCATGGACCTCAGCGACGGCCTGCCGTACGGCTCGGCCATGGAGATCACGGCGGGGAGCTACGACGACATCGCCGACTGCGCCCTCGTCGTCATCACAGCCGGAGCCAACCAGAAGCCGGGGGAGAGCCGCCTGGACCTGATCGGCCGGAACATCGCCATTCTGCGCTCCATTATCGGGGAGATTACCGCCAGGGAGTTCGGCGGGATTCTCCTCATCGTGTCCAACCCGGTGGACGTGCTGACTTACGCGGCCTGGAAGATGTCCGGCTACCCCAGGGAGCGGGTCATCGGGTCCGGGACGGTGCTGGACACCGGGCGGCTGAAGCAGCTGCTGGGGGAGGAGCTGCGGGTTGACAGCCGGAATATCCACGCCTTCATCATCGGCGAGCACGGCGACAGCGAGCTGGCGGTATGGAGCGAGGCCAACGTGTCCGGCCTTGCCCTGGAGGACTTCTGCCGCATTCGCGGGCAGGCGCTCCGTCCCGGGGATATGGACCGGCTGTACCGGGAAGTGCGGGACAGCGCCTACGAGATCATCCGCCGGAAGGGCGTTACCTGCTACGGCATCGCCATGGCGGTGGGCCGCATCGCCTCCTGCATTGTCAAGGACGAGCACGCGGTACTGCCCATTTCCGTGGCGCTGGACGGACAGTACGGCTTGAACGGCGTGGCCCTGAGCCTGCCCTCCCTGGTGGGCCGGGGCGGGCTGGAGGAAATCCTGGAGATCCCCCTGAGCCCGGAGGAGCAGCACGCCTTGGACGTCTCCGCACGGCAGATGCTGGAGGCCATCGCGGCCCTGGGCGGCCAGATGGATACGCCCCGCACGGCGGTCACCGTCTGACACGCAAAAAAAATCCGGTATCGAAAGATACCGGATTTTTTATGGAAATGTCAGGATCAGCCGGCGGACTTCGCCATCTCAACCAGCTGCTTAAAGGCGCCCTCGTTGTTGACGGCCAGCTCGGCGAGCATCTTGCGGTCGATGGCCACGCCGGCGGTCTTCAGACCGTGCATGAAGGTGGAATAATTCATCCCGTTCATCTTGCAGGCGGCGCTGATGCGGGTGATCCACAGGCGGCGGAAATCTCTCTTCTTCAGGCGGCGTCCCGTGTACGCGTAGGTCAGGGACTTCATCACCTGCTGGTTTGCCATCTTGAAATGCTTGCTCTTAGCGCCCCAATAGCCCTTGGCCATCTTGAGGATCTTATTCCGTCTCTTGCGGGTCATCATCGCGCCCTTAACTCTTGCCATTGTAAAAAGCCTCCTATTCTAAAGCGTATCGTTATTTCTTACTTGTAAGGGATCATCTTGCGGATGGCGGATTCGTTGGTCACGTCGGCATAGCCGCCAGCGCGCAGACGACGGGTACGCTTGGTATCCTTCTTGGTGAGGATGTGGCTCTTAAAGGCCTTGGCCCGCTTGACCTTGCCGGTCTTGGTCAGGTTGAATCTCTTCTTGGCGCCGCTGTGGCTCTTCAGCTTAGGCATAATTGTGTAACTCCTTCCGTATTCCTTGTTGCAATTGCAAAAACCTGCTTATTTTTTGGGGGAGAGGAACATGGACATATTCCGGCCCTCCAGCTTGGCGCCCTTATCGACGTTGGCAATCCCGGCGCACTGCTCTGCAAACTTGTCCAGGAGCTTCCGTCCGATGTCGGTGTGGGCCATCTCGCGGCCCCGGAACCGGACAGATACCTTGACCCGGTTGCCCTCGGACAGGAATTTCTGGGCGTTCTTCAGCTTCACGTTGAAGTCGCCCACGTCGATGCCGGGGGACATGCGGATCTCCTTGATCTCCACCACGTGCTGGTTCTTGCGGGCCTCTTTCTCCCGCTTCCCCTGCTCGAACCGGAACTTTCCATAGTCCATCAGCTTGCAAACCGGGGGCTTGGCCTGGGGGGATATCTTGACCAGATCCATGCCCTTCTCGTCAGCAATGCGCAGAGCGTCCTCGGAGGACATAATCCCCAGCTGCTCGCCGCCGCTGCCGATCAGGCGCACCTCCTTGTCGCGAATATCCTCATTTAGTTGATGCATTACAATGCTAATAACCGAGACACCTCCTTCAACATGTTGCCCGAATACGTGACCCATAAAACAAAAGCGCGGATGCACCTGCACCCGCACGAACAAACGCGCCCCGGTCTCCCCGGGCGCTTCGTCCTATGAACCCCTTCGCTGCGCTGGAGGTGAGGCGGGCGCATCCTGCCTACTTTGTTTTCATCTGCTTACTATAGCAGACCGGACCGGCGTTGTCAAGATTTTTTTCATGGAGAGACAGGGCGCGGCAGGATTCGGCTATTTTTTCCTTGCGGACCGTCGCTTTTTCTGATATAATGGACCAAACAAGGTATGGATCCGGCTCTGCTTCCGGTCTGTGCGTGAAAAGGAGTACAATTATGTCAAAACGCTGTCCCGACTGTCACCGCCTCAACGACGACGGGCGCATCTACTGCGCCTTCTGCGGCGAGCCGCTGGACAACAATGTCCGGATGATTAAGAACCTGGAGAAGGAGATCTCCGCCGGGCCCAAGGGGGCGGCGCAGTCCGCCTCCCGGAAGAGCGATGACGGCGACGATGATTACGAGTACATCCCGCCCGTGAAGACGCGGCAGAAGAAGGGCAGCGCCGTGCCCTGGCTGATCCTTCTGGCGGCGGCGGCAATCGCCCTGTGGTTTTTCCTGAGCCGGTAAGCCCCCCTGCGTGTGCCTGCTCCTTTTGGAGCGCAAAGCGGAATCGGCAGAGGCTGCTCTCTTGAAAATAGAGAGCAGCCTCTGATTTTTTCTCTCAGCAGGCGCCAGAGTCTATCAGCGCCCTGGCGGCCTCCTCCAGGGAAAGGCCCCTGGCCTTGGCCTCCCGGCTCACCGCCTGGTAGGCCTCCGGCTCGGAAAGCCCCTGGCGGGCCATCAGCTGCTCCTTGGCCCGGCGGAGGGTCTCCCGGCCGCTTTGCTGGGCCACCACCGCCTGGCAGAGAGAAACCAGGGTGCAGCGCTTTTCCATGGCCAGCCTTTGGAGGCGGCGGTAGGCCTCCCCCTCGCTGGTTCCTTCGCTTTTTGCCAAAAGGGCCTTGGCCCGCTGGATGAGCTTCTGCTCCTCCATCTGGCGCTTCATCTCTTCCGCCTCCCGGCGGGCCTCCCGCAGGCGGGCGGCCTGGGCCATGGCCACCTCCAGGGTGGGGAGCAGCAGCCGCTCCTCCACCGGCTTTACCAGGTATCCGGTGACCCCGATGCGCCCGGCCCGCTCAATAAGCTCCCGGTCCTGAAAGGCGGTGAGGAGCACCACGCACCCGCAGAGCTCCTCCCGAATCAGGGTCTCGGAGGCGGTCATCCCGTCAAAGACCGGCATTTTTATGTCCATCAGCACCACATCCGGGTGGCAGCGGCGGCAAAGCGCAATGGCGTCAAAGCCGTCCGCCGCCTCCCCCACCACCGTAAACCCCATTTCGGTAAGCATCTGGCGCAGGTCGATGCGGGTGATAGGCTCGTCGTCCACCACAATGGCCCTTCGTTTTTCCGCCATGACTTAACCTTGGAACTCCGCCCGCACCTGGGCAAAAAGGTCGGGGAAGTTGGTGATGACCCCGTCAATCCCCTTGCGGAGCATATCCTCCATATCCTCCCGGCGGTTCACCGTCCAGGCGTTGATTTGGACCTTTGCATCCTTCAGCTCCCGCACCACGTCTTCGGTCATGTCGTAGCAGAGGGGGTGCCAGCACTCCACCTTGTGCTTTGTGCAGTAGGCGGCGGGGCCGATGATGCGGCTCTCCTCCAAGAAGCCGCAGCGGAGGTCCGGGGCCAGCTCCTTCATCCGCAGGATGGAAAAGTGGTTAAAGGAGGAGATGAGGGTATCCCCCCGGCGGCCATACCGGTCGATTATCTCCAGCGTCTTCTCCTCGATGCCGGGGTACCAGATGACCCCCGTCTTCAGCTCGATGTTGGTGAGTATCTCTTTTCCCTGAATCAGCTGGAAGTATTCCTCCAGGGTGGGGATGGGGTTGACGCCGTACACCCCGGTGAAGCTCGCCGAAGCGTCCAGCTGCCGCAGCTGGGCCAGGGTGTGCTCCGCCACCAGGCCGCTGCCGTTGGTGGTGCGGTCCAAAAGCTCGTCGTGGATGATAACCAGCTCCCCGTCCTTGGAAAGGTGGACGTCAAACTCGATGCCCTCCGCCCCAATCTCCAGGGCCTTCTCAAAGGCCAGCATGGTATTTTCCGGGTACCTGCCGCTAAAGCCGCGGTGGGCGATATTCTTTGCCACAAGGAAAAACCCCTTTCAAATAATTTTCTGCTGTTGACTGCTCCCTTAGAGCCTATTCAAGATCACCTGGCGCACCGTCTAAACGGGCCTTTTTCCGCCCATCCGGCACATCCGGAGATTCTGAATAGGCTCTAAGAACCACCCCGGAGGAAGAAGGCGTTTTGCCCTCCCCTCCGGGGTGGTTTTTATAGGTAGGCTTCCTCCCCCAGCAGGCGGAGGGCCTCCTGGTAGCGCCCCTGGAGCTCCAGCTGGAAGGGGACGGTGTTCAGGAGGGAGGCGGGGTCCGCCAGCAGCCGCTGGTAGGCCCGGCGGCGGAGCTTTTGGGAGCTGGAATGGCCAGCCCAGCGGCTGAAGGAGGCCATGTAGCTGTCCATCAGCTCCCGCCAGCCGGAGAAGGTCTCCTGGATGGCCTTGGCCACCGGGAGGGAGTGCTCCAGCAGCTCCCGCCGGGTGATGTATCCGGCGGCGTAGCCGTACCCCAGCACCATGGGGGCCCGCCCCAGCTGCCAGCCGTCGTGGCCCACGCGGCCGGTGCGGACCAGGTGCTCCACGGTGGAAAGAAGGGCTTCCCGGTTTTTTACCTCCCAGCGGGCCTCCAGCACCCACAGGGCCTGCTCCCGCTGGTACTGGGTGCGCTCAAAGCCCCCGGCAAAGGCGGTGTCCCCGTCGTGGTAATCCTGTCCCTCCAGGTAGACGCAGTAGGAGGTGACAAGCCATTCTTCGTATCGGCTGCGGATCCGGTTTTCCTCCAGGATGGGGCTGCGGTCCCACCGGGAAAGACCCAAGGGGGCCGGAGGGGGCGGGGATTTCAGCCTGCGGCAATCCGCCTGCCGCCCCTGATTCTGGGCCTCGATGTAAAAGGCGGTGAGCCTGCGCCGATCCCCCCGGTCCGCTTGGGGGTGCATCTGGACCAGGTACTGGTAAATATCAGGGTGCTGCTTCGGGGGCAGGTCCACCTGCATCTCCTTCCCCCGGATGTCCACCAGGGTGATGCGGACCTTCTTGGAGAGATACCGCCGGGAAAAATCCTCGAAATAGACCCCGGCTACCTCGTCCCGCTTCATGGCCCGGCCGGGGAAGACGATCCAGTCGTACCCCAGGCAGATGTCGGCGCTGCCCAGCACCGGACAGCGCAGGTCCTCCGCCAGCAGGGCGAGGGGGTTGCCGGAGTCCGGCGGCAGATAGGGGCTGGCGGTTTTTTTCAGCCGCCCCTTGTACCCCAAAAGGGCAAGGAGCCGGACGAGGAAATAGACCACCGCGACGCCGCTCCCAACAAGACCGGCGAAGGCAAGGCTCCCCATGAGGAAGGGATGGGCCTTGGAGAAGACCTCCCCCGGACCATAGAAGTATTCGATGGTGGCGCACCCGCCGCCGCACAGGAGCACCGACCAAAGGAAGGGGGCCAGCAGCCGCCGGAGAAGGGAGCGCCGCTGCTGCCGCAGAAGTGGAAAAGCCATAGAAATCCATCCTTTCCGTTATGATACGCCCGGCACAAGGTCCCCCCTGCTACGGCTGGGCGGGGAAGAGCACCGCCTGGAGGAGAAAGCTGCCCTCCTCCCACTGGCAGCGGAAGAGGCCGCCATACCGCTTTACAGTGGACTGAATGCTCCGCAGGCCCAGGCCGTGGCCCTCTCTGGGCGGGGTGAGGGGCAGGCCGTCGGGGCCGAAGCGCACCGGCAGGGGGCAGGCGTTGCGCACCGCCAGGGTAAGGCGGCGGTTATCGGTAAGCTCCAGCTCCACCTTCATCCACCGCTCTGTCTCCGCCAGCTCCTGGAGGGCGTGGAGGGCGTTTTCCAGGGCATTGGAAAGAATCATGCAAAGGTCCATCTCGTCGTAGGGGAATTGGGCGGGGAGCTGAATCTTGGTTTCCAGCCGGCAGCCTGCCTCCTTGGCCTGGGAAAAATAGGAGGTGAGCACCGAGTTAATAGCGGTGTTGGGGCACCAGTTGGAGCGGGTCAGGTCGCTGAGCTTCCCCTGAAGCTCCGAGATATACTGCTGAACGCCGGCGCTGTCCCCCTGTAGCAGCATCCCCTCCATCACCATCAGGTGGTGGCGCATATCGTGGCGGTAGATGCGCTCCAGCTCCATCTTCTGGCAGATGGCCTGGTAATCCCGGCGGCGCAGCTCCGCCTGGCGGGCCCCTTCATAAACCAGCATCTGCCGCCACAGGGAACGGAGGATGGTGATATAGGTGAGGGGCATCAAAATCATCACCAGCAGGATGCGAAGAAGCCCCGCCAGGTCCGGCATGGGGGCGTCCACCGGCACCGCAGTGACCATAATGAGCAGATAGTACACCGCGCCGACGACGGCAAAGGTCCCCCATCCCCGCAGCAGGCTGGTTTGCAGCTCCAAAAAGGGCCGGCGCAGGTACCGCCATATGAGCAGCTCCGCCGCCGGGAAAATCACCAGCCGACCCAGCAGCAGGACGACGTAGGTATCCCCGGCGAGACGGTCCAGGAAGTTGGTGAGCTGCAAAAGCCAGAAGCAGAGAGTATCCGAGACGCAAAAAAGGAAAAAGAACCGCCCGTCCCGGTATTTGGAAAGGACATAGAACAGCGCCAGGGTGGGCAGGGTGCAGGTGAAAAAGGCGATGCTCATAATGATGCCGTGGCCCAGCCAGTACATGGCCAGCACATTGCAGATAAGGAGCGTCCCCGCCCCGGCAAAGCTGATAAGCAGCGTCCTGCCCCAGGGGTACCGGGGGATGAAAAAGAGCAGGAAAATTACTAGAACATGAAGCATCGACCAAAGAAAAGAGATATCCCTTAAAATTGTCACTTTCGGTTCCTCCTTTACATCCTGGGGGTGTCCAGCCAATAGCTGCTCCACCGCTGCTTGGCCTTGGCGGCCAGACCGCGGGAGAGGGGAACCCGCTTCCCGTTATCCAGCAGCAGGGCGCCCTTTTCCACCGCGGTGACATAAAAGAGGTTCACAGCAAAGCTGGCCCCGCAAAGGAAGAAGCTGGGGTCCCCCAGAAGGGGGGCGACCTCCTCCTGAAAGGAGCCCCGCACCGTCATGCCCTCCAGGCGGTCCCCGCCGGAAAGATGGTAGCGCACCACTCGCTCCGCCAGCTCGGCGTAGAGGATTTCGTCCAGGCGCACCCGCCGCAGGCCCTCCCGGCTTTTGACGGCGATGCAGGCCTTCCTCTTTTTTTCCAAGGCGGCCACCGCCTCATCCAGCACCTGGAAGAGCGTTTCCGGCTGTACCGGCTTCATCAGGTAGTGGAAGGCCCGTGTGGCGTAGGAATCCACCGCGTATTCCGGGGAGACGGTAAGATAGATGATAGGGCTGACGCTGCCCACCTCCCGCAGGCGCATTCCCAGCTGAATGCCGGAAAGCCCCGGCATCACCACGTCCAGCACATACAGGTCGAAGTCCCCGGCCTCCTCCGCTGCGTCCAGCACCTCCAGGCCGGAGGAGAAGACCGAGACCCTGACGGCAAGATGAGGCCGGGCCGCCCCGTAGTCCAAAAGCAGCTTCCCCGTAGCGCTGCGCTGTTGTCTGTTATCGTCACATAAGGCAATCCTCAGCACCGGCGGCGCCCTCCTTATATTTGCAAATTATACGCAAAAATGTGCAGAATCCGCGCAAGGCTCAAAAAAGCGCGGGTAATTTGCTATAATGAGCGTACCACCCTCACACATGTTTGTCAAGGGATTCCCAGGTGGGGGGACGGGTGGAATAAAGGAGCGAATCGGGGGCCTGGCCCCCGATGTTCCCGGAACTTCCGGGAACAAAGCATCTTAATCTAGGATAAAAAAGGAAAAGGGGGCTGATGATGGAGCTTCGTATGAATGGAGAAAGGAGCCTTGTGCCCTGTTCTTTGGGGGCGCTGCAAAAGCCCTGCCCCGGCTGCAGCGTCTGGCCCCAGCAGCGGTGCCCTGTCTTTACAGGGCGGCGGGTTGGCCTCTGCTCGGTGCAGCGGTGCTGGTTTTGCCGGTACGCCAACTTCCACCTTCAGGAGGGAACGGCCCTGGAGGTGGGGGTCTGCTGCTGGCCAAAGGCCCAGATGGACTAAGAGCCTATCCAAGTTCTCCCTGCACACCGCCTTGACAGGCCTTTTTGTGCCCTGCGGCGTTAAAAACCCTTGTAATACATCAAGTATTCCTGCGGTTTTTTGCCTTGCAGGGCGCAAAAATCCCTGCCTATTCGGCGCACCGGGAGATCCTGTATAGACTCTAAGAGAAAAGCCCCCGTCCCCGGTGGATGCCGGCGGGCGGGGGCAGATTGCTGCCCTAAACAACACGGTTCCTCCCTCCGGCCCAAAGCAGGGTGTTGTAATTTTCACAGAAAGCGTGTATAATGGAACAGGAAGGGAGGAATGGACCATGAAGGAAAATCGGATCGTCACCATCAGCAGGCAGTACGGCAGCGGCGGCCGGGAGATTGGCAAGAAGCTGGCGGCTCGCCTTGGCATCCCCTACTACGATAAGGAACTGATTATCCTGGCAGCGGAAAAAAGCGGCTATGCGCGCAGTCTCTTCGAGGAGGCTGACCAGAAGGCCAGCAACAGTATGATCTTCTCCCTAATGCGGGCGGGCTCCATGGTGAACACCTACGATATGCCCCTGAACGATAAAATCTACCTCATCCAGTCCGGGGTAATTCAGCAGGTGGCGCGGCAGGGTCCCTGTGTCATTGTGGGGCGGTGCGCCGATTATGTCCTCCAGGACAAGCTCCCCTGTATCAATATCTTCATCCATGCGGACCTTAAAAAGCGGATGGAGCGGGCGGTGCAGCTTTACGGCCTGGCCCCTGACGACGTCCAAAGCACCCTCCTGAAGACCGATAAGCGGCGGGAGACCTACTACAACTACTACACCGGCCGCAAGTATGGCGATGCCCGGAATTACACCCTCTCCCTGGATAGCCTGGGGGTGGGGATTGAAAACGCCGTAAGCATCCTGGCCGAATATGTGCAGCACTGGGAAGGATGAGCCTTCCCGCCAAGACGATAATATAAAAGGAAAAGAAAGGCGGAATCACCAATGAATATCGAAATCAACACCCTGGGCCTGAAGAACGCGGAGAAGTTCAGCGCCATCTGCCAGGACTACCCCTTCCAAATCTACCTGCGCTCCGGGCAGTTCTGCGTAGACCCCAAATCCATGCTGGGCGTGCTGGCTATCTTCTATTCCGCGTCCGACCCGGTGGTGCTGGACACCAACGATATGGATGAGGAGACCACCCAGAAGTTCCTCAAGGACATCGGGCAGTATATCAAAAAGTAAGAATAGGCCCTTCTTCCGCTGGCAGGCTGGGGAGGGGCCTTTTTGCGCCCCTGCGCATAGGATATGCCGGAGGTGATCTGCGGTATGGAACTGCGCGGCGGGAATATTTCCCTGGGGGAGATTGCCAAAAACCCCCAGGCCAGGGCGCTGGTGAACCGGGAATTTCCCGGAATGCTAAACCACCCCTTGGCGGGGATGTTTATGGGCCTGACCCTGAACCAGGCTATAAGAAAAGCCGGCGGGCGCATCCCCCAAAGCACCCTCCAGCACCTGCTGGAGGAGCTGAAGGCGCTTTAAGCGCTGCAACAAAACCGGAAAAAGCAGTCCCAGGCAAGAGAAAGGAATCTTGCCTGGGACTGCTGCATATAAATGGGAAATGGTCTTGTCCCTTTACGCTTTGCCCAAAGCCTCCAGAAGGCGGAACACCACCTGGAGGGCGGAAACGGAGGTCCACTGGCTGTTTTCGCTGTAGACGCCCTCCACCTCCTCGTCAGCGTTGTCCGAAAGGGCGCGAATCACCAGCAGCGGGACCTGGAAGAACCAGCAGACCTGGGCCACAGCCGCGCTTTCCATATCCACGCACTGGGGGTGGAACCGCTGGATAATGCCGTCCCGCTCCTTGGCGGTAATGAAGGCTTCCCCGGTGACGATGCGCCCGAAGCGCAGGTTATCCCCCAGGCCCTGGCAGAGCGCCAGCAGCTCCGGGTCTCCCCGGAAGAAATCGGTAGGCATTCCGGGGAACTGGTCGTTTTCCATGACTTTCATATCCAGGTCGTGGTGGAGTATCTCCGCCCCGATGACCACATCGCCAATCTGGATGGTTTCATCCAGTCCCCCGGCCAGGCCGGTGAAGATGATTTTTTCCACGCCGAAATTCTGGATAAGGCTTTGGGCGGTGATGGCCCCGTTTACCTTGCCCACCCCGCCAATAACGGCGGGAA